>JAEEGL017454323.1_pt1 | contig 25354 bp, 23 predicted proteins | sample 9134231 | NCBI WGS metagenome assembly JAEEGL01 (sample SAMN16246548, study PRJNA631951) | gut metagenome | biome: gut microbiome; feature: rumen; material: fiber-attached | host: Bos | place: Iran: Karaj | collected 2018-10
GTGGTAAGATGTATGCTTATGAGAACGACAAGACTTATAAGTACTATCAGCCCGCTAACGGATCCAGCGCAACAGACGACGACAGAATCAAGGCTATGACCGACGCTTGCGATGCAGGTGCTGAAGTTATCGTTACCCCTGGATTCTTACAGGCAACCGCTCTTGAAGCAGTAGCTCCTAAGTATCCTGAAGTTCAGTTCATCTTCATCGATGGATGGGACATGGGACTTGACAACGTACTCGGCGTTTCCTATCAGGAAGAACAGGCTGGATATCTCGCAGGTTATGCTGCAGTTATGGAAGGCTTCACCAAGCTCGGATTCTCCGGTGGCGGCGGCGGTTCCAACCCTGCATGTATCAGATACGGCTACGGATATGCTCAGGGTGCTAATGCAGCTGCAGAGGCTAAGGGCGTAGACGTTTCCATGAGATACAGCTGGGAATATGGTTCATCCTTCTCAGCATCTGACGACCTTCAGGCTATGCTTGCTGGTTGGTTCAACGCTGGCACAGAAGTAGTATTCATGTGCGGCGGTACAATGTTTAACTCCGGAGCTGCTGCTGCAGAAGCTGCAGACGCTTCAATCATCGGTGTTGACGTTGACCAGTCAAATCAGTCTGATACTGTAATTACATCCGCTTGCAAGGGACTTGCACAGTCCGTACAGATCTCTCTTGGAAACTTCTACAACGGTGGTCTCCAGAAGGGCGCTCTCGTACTTGGTGCAGCTGATGATGCAGTAGGTCTTCCTGTTGACACATGGTCACTCCAGAACTGGACTGTTGAAGATTACAATGCACTCTTCGAAAAGATCAAGTCCGGTGAAATCGTTGTTGACAATAACAGCGAGATGGCAGATCCTAGCAAGGCAGATTTAGCTCACATCACTTTTGAGAATTAATCACTTACAAACCTCATGCTTGATATAGCATGAAACCAAAGGGGGAATTAACCATTCCCCCTTTTTTCAAAGTTAATTTTTGTTTTTAAGTAAAGGTAAGATATTATGTCAGAGTAGGTAATTGAAATGAACCACATCCGGAAAGAATTCCCCGGAATCGTGGCCAATGATGACATAACACTCCAGCTTAAAAAGGGCGAGATACATGCTCTTTTAGGCGAGAACGGAGCGGGCAAGTCCACCTTGATGAGTGTGCTTTTCGGACTTTACCAGCCGGAGGCAGGCGAAATCAGAAAGGACGGTCAGGTTGTAAAAATCGACAACCCCAACGATGCGACCGCCCTTGGCATAGGTATGGTGCATCAGCACTTCAAGCTGATTGAAGTATTCACCGTACTTGACAACATCATCCTTGGCGCAGAGACTACCGGAGCTCTCGGTTTCCTTAAGAAGAAGGAAGCAAGGGAGAAGGTAATCGCTCTCTCAGAAAAGTATGGTCTGAAGGTTGACGTTGATGCCAAGGTAGAGGATATCACAGTAGGCATGCAGCAGAGAGTTGAAATCCTGAAGATGCTGTACAGAGATAATGATATCCTTATCTTTGACGAGCCTACGGCCGTACTTACGCCGCAGGAAATCGACGAACTTATGGAAATAATGAGAGGATTCGCCAAGGAAGGCAAGTCCATCTTGTTCATCTCACATAAATTAAACGAGATCATGGCTGTATCTGACAGAGTTACCGTACTTCGTAAGGGTAAATACGTAGGTACTGTAAACACGAAGGACACCAATAAACAGGAACTTTCCAACATGATGGTAGGACGTCCTGTACAGCTGGAGATCCACAAGAAGCCGGCAACACCGGGAGAAACGGTGCTCAAGGTCGAAGGACTGACGGTTCCTTCTAAGATCCATAAAAATAACGCTGTTAATAACGTATCCTTCGATGTTCATGCAGGAGAGATCCTTTGCATCGCAGGTATCGACGGAAACGGACAGACAGAACTCGTTTATGGTATCACCGGACTTGAAAAAGCCTCAGCCGGTAAGATCACTCTTCTTGGAAAGGACATTTCAAACGCTTCCATAAGAGCTCGTGCTCTTGCAGGAATGTCACATATTCCTGAAGACAGACATAAACACGGACTGGTACTGGCATACACCCTGGAACAGAATCTCGTACTTCAGAAATATAAAGAGCCAAGATTCCAGAACCATGGATTTATCAAGTTTGATGAGGTAAGAAAATACGCAGACAAACTCATCGAGGACTTTGATGTAAGATCAGGTCAGGGTCCTATAACCATTGCCAGATCCATGTCGGGTGGTAATCAGCAAAAGGCAATCATTGCCAGAGAACTCGACAGGGATGAACCCCTGCTCGTTGCAGTACAGCCGACCAGAGGACTGGACGTAGGAGCCATTGAGCACATCCATGCTCAGATTGTAAAAGAAAGAGATGCAGGACATGCGGTCCTTCTGGTATCTCTGGAACTCGAAGAAGTAATGGGACTTTCTGACAGAATCCTCGTTATCTACGAAGGAGAGATAGTTGGAGAAGTTGATCCTAAAAAGACGACTCCTGAAGAACTTGGATTATACATGTCAGGAGCTAAACGTCAGGGAAAGGAGGCGGAATAAATGCCAAGACTTGAACCCGGAACGGGTAAGACCAAATGGTACAAGACCGATGGGGCAGTGGCAGTATACTCCGCATTGATCTCCATCCTGATCGGTATGGCGGTAGGAGCCATAATCGTTATCGTAGTAGGACTCCTTAAGTCAAATATTTCACCTTCGGGTATCTGGGAAGGTATCCGACTGGTATTCCTGGGAGTATTCTCAACGGGAAGAGAAGGATCACAGCTGTCCTTCGGATTCAATGGAGTAAACCTGGGCAACATGCTTTTCAGAGCGACTCCGCTCATCCTTACAGGTCTTTCAGTAGCAGTTGCATTCAAGACAGGACTCTTCAACATCGGAGCTGCAGGTCAGTTCCTCATGGGCACCATGGGAACCCTTTCTGTAGGTCTCTGGATGGGTTCGGCAGGCGTTAATCCTTTCATTGCATGGGTCTGCGCATTCCTTACGGGAGTTATCCTCGGAGGATTATGGGGAGCAATCCCGGGCCTGTTCAAAGCCTTCCTCAATATCAATGAGGTTATCACCTGTATTATGACCAACTGGATAGCCGCGAACTTAGTTACCTGGTGGTTCGATGCCCATGAAGTTTTCAAGAACTCCGCAGAAGGCGGCAAGGTAGGATATATCATTCCCCTTAAGAACGTCGGCGTAGTTACTCCTAAGATGTTCATGGACGTACTGTTCAAGGGATCTCAGGCCAACGGCGGTTTCTGGATCGCGATTCTGATCGCTGTAGCCATGTGGATCATGATGTCAAAGACCACTTTCGGTTATGAACTTAAGGCATGCGGATCCAACAGACATGCAGCAAAATATGCCGGTATCAATGATAAGAAGAACATCATTCTTTCAATGGCTATCGCAGGCTGCCTCGCAGCTGCAGGCGCATCACTCTATTACCTTTCCGGTAATACTGAGTTCTACTGGTCCACATATCAGAAACTTCCTGCAGAAGGATTCAACGGTATCCCCGTAGCACTCCTTGCAGCAAATCATCCGATCGGCGTAATATTCTCCGGAATATTCATGTCCATGCTGAACATTTCCGGTATCCAGCTGAAGTACCTGACAGCATACAACGAGTACATCTCCGATATCATCATCGCTGTTATCGTATATCTGTCAGCCTTCTCGATGCTGTTTAAGACTGTTCTTTCAAAGAAGATCAGAAAGGGCACCGGCGGGAATGTAAATGCTGAGCCCGATGTTAAGACTGAGGCTGTAAAAGAGCCTGCTCCTGAAGAAACCAAGGAGGACACCGGACCAGAAATTGTTCAGACTGAAACTGAGGAAGGAGGCGCTATCTAATGGTATTCTTAATACAACAGACAATGCTTTATGCAATTCCTCTTATGATAGTAGCACTCGCTGGCGTATGCGCTGAGCGTTCAGGTGTTATCAACCTGGCTCTTGAAGGTATCATGATCTTCGGAGCATTTATGGGAGTAGTATTCGTAAGAATGTTCCAGGGAGGCGGATGGACTCAGGATCAGGGACAGCTTATCATGATCATCTCGTTGTTCCTGACCGGTATCTGCGGTATAGCATTCTCCATGCTTCTGGCTTTCTCAGCTATCAATCTGAGAGCTGACCAGACCATCGGCGGTACAGCACTTAACATGTTGGCTCCCGCTATCGTAATGTTCTTCATTTATATGATCGTTCAGCAGAACACCATGGGAATGGCAGAAGGCGGAGCTGCAGGCTGGTTCATGATCAAGCCTCAGACTTTCGGACTTCCTAAAGGACACAGCTGGGGAGCTATCATCGACCTGTTCATCAACAAGGTATATCTCACCACGTATATTTGTATCATCATCTTCGTGCTTGTATCGATATTCCTTTACAAGACCAAAACAGGTCTGAGACTCAGGTCCTGTGGTGAAAATCCTCAGGCAGCTGACTCCCTTGGTATCAACGTCCATAAGATGAGATATCTGGGTGTTGGCTTATCCGGATTCCTTGCAGGTGTCGGCGGATTCACATTCTCAATGACTACCGCTAACATGACGTCAAACGGAGACGTTGCAGGCTATGGTTTCTTAGCTCTGGCCGTAATGATCTTCGGTAACTGGACACCGCTTAATATCGCATTCGGATCGATACTGTTCGGTCTCTTCAAGTGCATAGCGGCAACATACGCCACGTTGGATATCAACGGCGACGGAGTATTCGCCTTAAACGAGATAGGAATCAGCCCTTACGTGTACAGAATGCTGCCTTATATAATCACTCTCATAGTTCTTGCATTCACATCCAAGAGCTCCAGAGTACCTAAGGCAGAAGGTATTCCATACGATAAGGGACAGCGGTAAAGCGACTGCTTTGCCTCAGTGTTCGTCACTTTGATCGGCAACAAAATCAAAAACGCCTCTCTTGGGAGGAATCCTACAAAATTACGGATTCCTTAACCAATCGAGGCGCTTTTTTCTTTGGCCGATCTGTGTTCCTCGCAAAAGGCAAAGCAGTCGTTACCGCTGCCCTTGGTACGGAATCTCCGCTTCTGGTTGCTAGGGTTAACGAATGGGGAAATCGCACGAAATGCTTGATTTCATCGTACGATTTGTGGTATAATGATTTTGCAAAAAGGAGGGGATATCGATGTCAATCACAGCGACAGAACTTAAAGCTAATCTGGGTAAATATTTAAGCATGGCGGTTAAAGAAGACGTGTATATCACTCAGTATGGCAAGGTTGTGGCGAAACTCACGAATCCTTACCAGAATAGGGTGGATAATGCGAAGTCATTGTTTGGCGTGCTTCCTCAGACCATGACGCTGGATGAAGCTATGGAGGAGAAGTTCGACGAGATATGAGGGTATTGGTTGATACGAACGTTATAGTGGATGTGCTTCAGAAGCGTGAGCCTTGGTTTGAAAAGGCCAGCGAGATTTTTATTGCTTCTGCGGAGGAGAGGATCACGGGCTGTATAACTTCGAAGCAGGCCTGCGATATTCATTTTTTTGCGCGTAAGATATTCAGGGGACAGGAGAGGGTTGACGAGAACGCCAGGGATATCATCTCCAGGTTGTTTACGGTCTTTGAGGTTATCGACACGCTGGGGGTCGACTGCAAGGAGGCTCTCGTAATTGGGAATGGCGATTATGAGGATGCGGTAATGATGGCTTCTGCAGCAAGATCTGACATAGATTGCATCGTTACGAGGAATCCGGATCATTTCAAGGGATCCGGTATCAGGATTTATTCGCCTGATGAATTTGTTAAATTATTTTGATCGAAAGACAATTAGTGATAGAATATATTTGATATGTTTTTGCCCATCACAAAAGAAGATGTGAATAGAAGAGGATGGGACGAGGTGGACTTCGTCATCGTAACAGGTGACGCCTATTGTGACCACCATTCTTTTGGCACGGCCATAATCGGGCGTCTTTTAGAGCGTTACGGTTATAAGGTGGCCATCCTCGCGCAGCCCAACTATAAGTCCGCGGAGGATTTCAAGCGCTTCGGACGGCCACGCTTAGGCTTTCTCATAAACTCCGGTGTCGTGGATTCCATGGTAAACAATTACTCGGTATTCAAGCACAGAAGAAGGGTGGACGAGTACTCACCGGGAGGCAAGGCCGGTATAAGGCCTGACAGAGCACTGACCGTATATGCTAACCGCGCCCGCGAAGCCTATAAAGGAGTCCCCATAATCGTAGGTGGACTGGAGGCTTCGCTTCGCCGCATGGGCCACTACGACTATTGGTCAGACAAGGTAAGACGTTCGGTTCTCCTTGACTCCAAGGCGGATCTTCTGATGTATGGAATGGGAGAGAGGACAGTATTAGAGATTGCAGAAGCTCTTGAAGGCGGCATCGACGTAAACCAGATAACCTGGATACGCGGTACCTGCTACAGGACCAATGAGGAAGGAATCCAGAACCTGATCCCCGAAGATTGCGTCCGCTTGCCATCTTTTGCGGATATATTGGAATCGAAGAAAGCCTACGCGCATAGCTTTAAGCTACAGCACGACAACATGGATTCGATCACGGCGAAGACCCTTATCGAAGAGTATCCTGGCAAATCTTTTGTGGTTCAGAACCCGCCGCAGCCACCTCTTGAAAGAGAGGAACTGGATGATATATATGAGCTTCCCTTTGAGAACGAGTGGCATCCATCTTATGACAAACTGGGCGGCATTCCAGCTTTCAAGGAGATCAAATTCTCCGTAGTGAGTTCGAGAGGATGCTTCGGCGGATGTAGTTTTTGCGCACTTACTTATCATCAGGGAAGACAGGTCAGATCGAGGTCCCAGAACAGCATAGTGGAGGAGTGCAGAGCGCTTACCATGAAGCCCGACTTCAAGGGATACATCCACGATGTGGGCGGGCCGACGGCAAACTTCAGGTTTCCTGCCTGCAGCAAACAGCTCACTAAGGGCGTCTGCTCCAACAAAGATTGCCTTTATCCGGGGGTCTGCCGAGCTATGAAGGTTGACCACGAAGACTACCTCAAAGTTCTTCGCGCGGTTCGCGGACTTCCAAAGGTCAAGAAAGTCTTTATCCGTTCCGGCATCCGCTATGACTATCTCATGGCTGATCCGAAGGCGGACAACTTCATAGATGAACTGGTGAAATACCATGTTTCCGGAACCCTCAAGGTGGCGCCGGAACATATCTCAGACCGAGTCCTTTACTACATGAGAAAACCGGGCAAGAATGTATTTTTGCGCTTTGTGGATAAGTACAAGAAGGCCAATGAGCGACTTGGCCTTAAGCAGTATCTGATTCCGTACTTGATCTCATCGCATCCGGGCTCGACCCTGGAAGACGCCGTAGAACTGGCGCTTTTCCTCAAGGATTACGGTTTCGTGCCGGATCAGGTACAGGACTTTTATCCCACTCCGGGAACCATGGCGACCTGCATGTACTACACGGAGCTTGACCCGATTACCATGAAGCCAGTTTATGTGGCGAAGGACATGGAGGAGAAAAAGATGCAGCGCGCCCTCATCCATTACAATAAGCCTGAAAACCGGGCGACCGTCATTAAAGCTTTAAAGAAGGCCGGCCGCGAGGATCTGATAAACGTATTACTGGGTAACAGCAGAAAGAGGACAAGAAGATGAGTCTCTTAAAGAATTTCGGCAAGGTCATAACCGCCTGCAAAAAAGAATACCGCAAAAAACGCATTAACGACTTTGAACTGATGGAAGGCTACAGCGAAGGTTCCATGCTTTGCTTCGGAGATAACGAAGACTTTATGAAGTATCTTCTAAAAAAGCGCGACATGGCAGGGAAGATCCAGCAGATATACATCGACCCGCCGTTTTTCAGCAAAGCCACCTATGATGCGACCATCAAGGTTCAGAACGAAGACGGTGATGAGATCAAGATCAAAAAACGCGCCTACGAGGACATCTGGGAAGAGGGCATGGAGGAATACCTAAAGATGATGGGCACAAGACTCATGCTCATGAAGGATCTCCTCTCAGAAACCGGTACCATCTGGGTCCACCTGGACTGGCACGGCGTATACTATGTAAAAGTCCTCATGGATGAAATCTTCGGCGAAAAGAATTTCATCAACGAGATCGTCTGGACATATAAGTCAGGCGGCTCATCCAAGTCCCACTTTGCAAGAAAGCACGACACGATCCTCGTATACGGCAAGAGCAAAAAATACTTCATCGACATCCCCAAAGAAAAGTCATATAACCGTGATTATAAGCCATACCGATTCAAAGGAGTCGAGGAATTTCAGGACGAACTTGGGTGGTACACCATGGTAAACATGAAGGACGTCTGGTCGATAGATATGGTCGGTCGCACATCCAAAGAACGTACAGGCTATGCAACTCAGAAGCCCGAAGCCCTTTTGGAGAGAATCCTTGAAGCAGGTTCCAGAGAGGGCGACCTTGTGGCAGACTTTTTTGCAGGCTCTGCCACCCTGGCAGCTGTAGCGGAAAAAACCAACAGGCGCTGGATATGTTCTGATAACAGCGACGTGGCCATCGCAAGCGCCAAGGCAAGGCTTGAAAACAAACAGCTCAGTATGATATAATGAATGTCGCGCGGGGCTTCATGCCCCGCGGGTATTATATGTCCCATTAGCTCAACGGATAGAGTGCCGGATTCCGAATCCGTAGATAGGGGTTCGATTCCCCTATGGGATACCAATGAAATATGATCCCACCATCAGGTGGGACATATTTTTAAAAAGATATGTTTTAGAATCGAGGAAAGACATGGCACAGATAGATGAATTGATAGAAGTGGTAAGGACATTGCGTTCCGAAGGAGGCTGCCCCTGGGACATGGTGCAGACCCATGAGAGTCTGAAGCCGGAACTCATAGAAGAAGCCAGCGAAGTGCTTTCTGGAATAAATGTATATCTTGAAACAGGAAACGGCGAGAGCCTTAAGGAAGAACTGGGAGACCTGCTTCTTCAGATCGTATTTCATGCCAGTCTGGCAGAGGATGAAGGACTCTTCACATTTGACGACGTGGCAGAAACAGTTAAGCAAAAAATGATCGTCCGGCATCCCCACGTATTCGGCGAAACTAAGGTCGACGGAGTGGACGAAGTACTTACCAACTGGGAAGAAATAAAGAAAGCCCAGAAGAAGGGAAAAGAATGGATGGACGAGAAACTCCCCGAAGCCTTCGAAGAAGCCAAGGAGCTGATTGAAAAGGCCAAGGAGAGAAAAGGTTTTAAATAATAACAAATGCGTATCCTTTTAAACGGTGTCTGGTGGTGACACCTTTTTTACATTTTTTGCTGTAAATTGAGGTTAATGCAATAAGTTTCAATTGTTTGACAATGCAAATATTGAAATCTATAATGGTTATTGGAGAGGTGAGAGTATGTTTCCAATAATTATGTATTTAACATTTGAGAATCCTGACGACGAAAGACGATTCAGATATTTAGTTGAACAATATGGATGTACTATGTTAAAAATTGCCAATAATATAATTGGCAATGAAAGTGATTCTGAAGATGCGGTGCAAGAAGCATTTATAAAGTTATATTTAGAATATGATCGCTATAGAGATTATAGTGAAAAAGGCATAGTATCACTTCTGTATATTATTACGAAAAATAAAGCTATTGATATGTATCGAAAGAAACATAAATGCAGCTTGACTTTTATTGAATATAATGATGAAGTTATTCCTGATCCCATATCGCTAAACGGTGAAGCAAACCATCCCTTGTTAAGTGCATTGAGTAGACTTCCAGGAACTGATAAGGATGCACTGTTGCTTAAATACTATTATGAATATGACATAAAAGAAATAGCAGAAATGTTTAAGATTTCAACTCAAGGTGCATATAAAAAAATAAAACGCGCTAAGGCTAAGTTATCAGAAGCTCTAAAGGAGGAGTTCTCTAATGAATGAGAATGTGATTTTGAATGAAAAAACATTAAAAGAGATTTCAAAACAATATGCTATTGCAATGGGAGAATCAATTAAAAACAAATATGATTCCGACTCAGTAAATAACGATGATCTAGATCTGAAGGCTGAAGAAATAATAAAGATTGCTGAATCCAGAAGGAAAGAAAGAAGAAAGAACACGATTGCGCTGGTTATAAGACGTGTAGCAATTATTATTTTGGCAATCGGTATATCCATTGGGGCACTATGTATGTTTAGCGAGGAAGTGAGAGCCATTGTAGTCAATTGGTACAGAGAGTTGATTGGTGACCATATAATTTATCATTTCGAGGGTGAGGATAATGGGCAGACAATCAAAACACCAACTTTTGGCTGGCTTCCGGAAGGATTTGTGCAAAAGGACACATATCAGGATGAAAGATTTTATGATACGTGGTTTGAAAATGAAAGTGGTTTGTCAGTAAGTTTTAGCTGTGATAGAATAGGCACGCTGGATATATCAGAAATAATTACCCCTGAAGATAATTTGGAAGATATAGTAATTAATGGTATTCATTGTGAGTTCTATCAAACAATTGACGAGACCGAAGCAAGCATTTTAATATGGCAAGATGATAGTAACAATGTTGTGTGTGAATTAGGTGCGACATTGGACAAGGATACGATTATTAAAATAGCCAAAAATATTAGCTTTTGATATTGATAAAGTCCCGTTGAGTTAATTCTCAGCGGGATTTATTGTTGTACGTTTGCCATATTAAAATCTGTTGATAGATAGAATTTACTTTTGCAATCAACCCTAAAAAGAAAAATGGTTTTGGGATGTCTAATTTTGGCATCCTTTTTCGTTATATATAGGGAAGGAGGTAAAGAAATGAAAAAGATATTAGTTATAGTTTTATTGGTTGTATTGTTGTTTACTACTGTTGTAAATGCAGAACTGATAGTGTAACAAATAAACCTATAACATGGTAATGAAAGGGGGCGTTAAAAAATGAAAAGAATTAGACACTTTATCATAATACTGTTGATATTTGCTTTTGCTACATATATTGCCTATGCAGCCATTTCTGCTTTAAGTAGGAATGCGGTTGATCAAGATAGTGAATTACTGCATAATCAAAAAGAATATATTAACGAACTAAAGGAAACTGATGGTAAAGCAGAAATAAATACAATACCTGTTTTTGTAGAGGATGATCTGCTTTTTAAAACAAACGGTGAGTTTTATATCACAAGAGACGCCTGTTTTTATGAGGGCCAGAATGCATGTCAAAACAATTTGGGTGCCATTTTGTACGCCTATCCTACTAAAGCAATCCGCGAACGTGATAAAGATACCATCTATATAATATATGATACAGATACTGGATATAGATTGTTTCTTTTTTCTAGTAAAGACAATGATTATTTAACACCGGAAGGCTTTCCTTTAATTCTTCGTAATAAAATGGATTATAGTGATTTCAAAAGTCTTAATAAAGGAGATCCTATTGAATATGTTGAAGACATTGATCCTGTAGCTGGTTTGGTAAAAAGAGATGTACTTGAAGTTTGGGGATTAGATTCAAAAGGTTATCAACGGTATAAAGAAAACGGATATCCCCCTACATCTATTCATTATTTAGAAGATGGTATTATAAAAATTGAATACGAAATGAAAGAAGACAGAAGTCTTGTAATTTCAAATATTGTGTATAATGAGAACTATGATTTGGTAAGCGCTAATGGTAAGACAATTAACTATAGAATAAATGAACTTGATTTACCTTATTAGAAATAAGATGCCGTGATTGATATTCTTCTAACAATAAAGTAAGATGAATATAATAAAGGGGGAAATTGAGATGAGAAAGAGATTACTATCATGCTTATTATGCTTCACGGTTTTAGTTGTTATGCTAATGAGTACTATACCTGCTTATGGCGCGCTATCTGACTCATTGGGAAAAGTAACTATTAAAACAGTTGATGTAAAAAATAATACTTTTACGGTTGATTGGAAAAAAGCTACAGGGGCAAAGGAATATCAACTGGCATATAAAGAAGAGGGAACAGATTCATGGATTAGACTCGAAACTACTAAAACTATTATGACTGTAGAAGGTGACTCTTTTACAAAGTATAAGGTTAAGGTAAGAGCGCTTTCCGGAAAAGATTATGGTAAGTGGTCGAATATACAGACTGTCACAACAAGGTTTGAACGTCCAAACCTGGCAGTGATGTCATATGACGGTAAGTTGTGCGCTGAATGGTTAAAAATCAATAAAGCCGAGAAATATGAGGTCGCATATAAGAAAGCTTCTTCTAAAGCTTGGACTAAAAAACTCGTTACATCAAGTTATTTTAGCGTTAGTGCAAAAAAAGGAGTTGATTACAAAATAAAAGTCAGGGCTGTCAATGGCAAAATCAAAGGTCCATGGTCCTCTGTTAAAAGAGTTACTATGTGAAGCAAATATGCCGGCTCTATTACTAAATACGTTATGTTTGGTTGGAAGGGAAGAAATTCTGAAAGAATGCTAAAGCAGACTATAGACACATATAAAAAGCACTATACTCCTTTGGAACTGAACAATAAAGATGATGGAAGAAGAATAGTATTGAACGTTGGCAAATATGACAGTGCAAAGATCACCGGAGTGTGGAAAGTGGATGATGATTTTGAGGGTCTTTACAAAGGCCTGGAACTGCATATAATGCAAAGTTACAACCATGACACAGGAAGACTTACATTCGACGGTTCTTGGTGGTTTGGCGATGATCTTGATGATGAAACATATTCATATCTGATCAGGCTGGAAAGAAAAGGAGTGACTACTTATAAATAATTCAGAATCAATTACTCTGAAGGATAAATGATTTGCGTTGCGTCTTGTTTTGCTGATATTGATCTATTAAGATGCAACCATGGCGAAAGGTGCTATTCAAGATATATATCAAAAGTGCGTGGCGCGGCAATTGCCGCGCCTTGTTTTTTGTAGGTTTGTCAAACATATATTACACCGTCAATAAGGAAATCAAAAAGGGTATCCCTAGGTGATTTCCATCCAAGAGATCCCATGACGTGACCGCTGAGATATGTCCCATTAGCTCAACGGATAGAGTGCCGGATTCCGAATCCGTAGATAGGAGTCCGATTCTCCTATGGGATACCAAACGAATATGATCCCACCACTAGGTGGGTCATATTTGTAAATAGAGAAGTGAAACTTATGCATAACTTTTATAACATAAGACTTTGCTGAGTCTCATAGCCATAAGAAAGCAGAGCAAAGGATTAATGCAATAATGGAACTTATCCGTTCTAAGTAGGGACATAAAAAACGGTGACAATTCTTATACTGTAGCATTGTCCTGTGAGACCAAGTATTTATTTGAAAAAGTGGAGGATATTCCATTTGTAAAAGGAATGCTTTCAGAGTGCGATTCAAGGGACCTGAAGGATTATGAGATAGCTGCGGTGAACAATCAAATCAACCAGATCGGAGAGGACGCGTTTTACGAAGAATGGTCTGAACTTAACGTTGATGTGGTCGTAGATATAGACAAAAACAATAAAAAAGATTATTCATTATATTATATTGAAGGAGTAACTGGTTCAAAAAATGACATAAATGAGTTACAATTAGATTATGAGACATTGTTTGAATCAGGCAGAGAGACTGCAGCAGAATTGATAAAAAATGCTACGCAGGATGAAACTGGAAAAGGATATGTATTATATGATCGTTTCGCAGCCAGAAATTATACAAGGCAGTATACGTCTAATCCTACATCATGTAACATATGTAATGGAGCGTGTATATACTTAGTAAATACAGCCAAGTGGAACACATCGCAATATCCTTATTTTTCGGATTTTAAACATAATGACTGCGCTGATTTTGTCTCTCAAGCATTATCTGTAGGAGGCATCCCAGAAAAGACCAGTGGAAATAATCAATGGTATAGAACAAAGAAAGGGGCGTATAAAACATGGTCTTCATCATGGACAGTGGTCGAAGATCTAAAAGAATATATGTCAACATATCGTTCATATTGGGATAGCAGTACATTCGCAAAGGCAAACGCCGGGAACATTCTGATTACAAATAGTGGCGGACACGTTGTTATGATAGATTATAACGACGGAACCACTCATAAATTCAATGGACATACAAATGACAGATATAAATATGTCTTTGGCAATACAACTGGATTTCAATACTATGTGATCAATCGAAACTAAATGAATAAATGTAAATATGATTATGATTTTGAAGGGGGGAACGTTAGAATGAAAAAGATTTTAGCACTTATGCTGGTGTTTGCGATGGTTGCAGCGTTTTCTGCTTGTGGCAATGATCCTGATGAGCCACAGGAAGAAATCGTTAAGGGGATAGGAATCAGTGAAGAAGTTTTCAAATCCGGAAGCATCGGTGACATAATGACCACAATAAACGAGGAGAATATCGGTGAGTTTTCCACAGCGGATTTCGACAAAAGTGCTTTTGCAAAAGCACTAAACGATGCAGCAGAAAATGAAATAGAAGCTGAAGAGGCTTTAAAACTCGGCGCAATTGAAAACCGTAGCCAGGAGTTGCCTAACAATACACCATGGTGGACTTCATTTCATGTGCTGGTGAATGGCAAGGAATTCGGAAACATCACTATCTTTGAGAATAACAAAACCAATATAACGACCGTGGTATTAAAGAGGGGGACTACCAGTACTGCGTTTTATGAGAATAATGATCTTTATGATCTTGTGAGAAGAGCTGATGAATCAGGGCTTGCTATAGATAGTGAAGCGTTTGAAAAATATGGAGCAACGGCTAAAGAATCTGCTGAAACAAGTTTTGAGCAAGAAAAAAAGGATTCGGGCATTACAGACATAAAGTTAGTTCACTTTGAAAAGATATGGGAAGACAAAGATGATGAAGGAAATACTATTGAACTTTATGAATATGAGTATTCGGTAGGCGTAGAGGATCCTAATATGTTTATGCTCGTAGGTGGAATGCGATTTGACTATGAAATGCGAATCAGGAGTTTCAATGGATTCTATGGCCAGCTTGCAGTAAAAGAGAAAGATGGAGAGATCATCAACACAGCGCTTTTGGTGAATGATGAAATGGTATACCCTAAAGGCGCTGATGAGGAGCAGCTAAAGTTTATTAAAAGCTTTATTAACGAAAAGATGGAGGGATAGATAAAGATAATTATCAATAGAGGAAATTGAGATGAGAAAGAGATTAATACTCTGAAGGATAAATGTTTTGCGTTACGTCTTTATTTGCTGATATTGATCTATTAAGACGTAACCATAACGAAAGGTGTTATTCAAGATATATATCTAAAGTGCGCGGCGCGGCATATGCCGCGCCTTGTTATTTTTTTGTTGACCGACATAGCATAGAATTGATATAATTAATTAGTTATGGAAAGGAGTTTTGATGATGAATGATCTTGCTATAAAAATTTTAACCGCCGAGCCTGGCTATACTCATATTTTTGCTGTAGGCCAGGCGGGTTTTATTGTTAAAACGGCTTCCGGCAAACTCATCGCAATCGACCTCTATCTGTCGGACTGCGTAGAGCGCCTTGAAGGACATATGGGATATAAGAGATTGTGCCCGAAGGTTCTTAAGGCAGATGAAGTTGAATTCGACGCAGTGGTTTGCACCCATCCTCATTGGGATCACTTCGATGTGGACTCTGTGCCTCAGATGTTGGCTAACGGGCGCACACGCCTTTACTGCTCGGTTGACTGTGAGAAACTGGTCGAACAGACAGAACTTGAATATTTCAATGAGAATATCACTTACGTGAAACCCGGGGATATGATCGACGAGGATGAATTCGCCCTGGAATTCGTGAACTGCGACCATGGGGAAGGTGCACCTGATGCGGTAGGCGTTGTTATCCATGCGGATGGCAAAAGAATTTACGAAGCAGGGGACACATGCTTAAGACTGGACAGAGTGGGCGAGATCAAACAGCCGCTCGATGTTCTGATCGCACCCATAAACGGCGCTTACGGAAATATGAACTCCGATGATTGCGTGGAATTTGCCAAGGCTCTCAAACCGAGGCTTACGATTCCTTGTCACTACGGTATGTTTGCAAGCCACGGAGGAGACCCCGGCAGATTCTTTGAATTGATGAAAGAAGCAGAACTCCCGATGCTGTTAATGACTCCGGGAGAGAAATACAGCATTAAATAAATTGGAATAAGATATGAAAAGATTAGAGAAAAAAGTAATAGTAATAACAGGCGCCACCAAGGGCGTGGGACGCGCTTTTGCGAAAGCGGCGGCAGCTGAAGGGGCAATCATAGTAGGCGGCGGACGTGACGAAGAAGCGGGAATAGAAATGATGAAGGAAGTGGCTGATGCCGGTTCCGATGGCACCTTCGTTCCCATCGATCTCAAAAACACAGAAGACATCAGAAAGATTTTCAGAATCGCTTATAAATTCTACGGCAGGGTAGACGGATACTTCAGCTATGGCGCTGTGACTGATGTTAGCCCCCTTGATAGCTGTGACGAAGCCACCTATGACAAGATAATGGATATAAACCTGAGATCGACGTTTTTTGCTTGTCAGGAAGCCATCCAATATATGAAAAAGACCGTAGGAGGTTCCATTGTCCTTACAGGTTCTGCCCACGCATGGGGCGGTCAGAAGGACAGAGCGGCATACGCCTTATCCAAGGGAGCCCTGAGGATACTCATGGAACACATCGCTCATAATTATGCGTCTGACAAGATAAGATGCAATTATCTGACCCTTGGCTGGACCCCCACGGAGGGAGAACTGGCTTTAAGAGCTTCTCAGGGAGAATCTGAAGAAGAATTGAGAGCCCGTGCCGCGGATATCCTTCCCATGGGAAGAATGTGCGAGGTAACGGACTATATCGAAGCCCTCATTTATCTTTTCTCCGATGAGAGCCGCATGATGACCGGATCCACCTTAAGGATAACCGCAGGAGAATATATCTGATTTTGGAGTAAATATATGATCGCATTTAACGACAACTGGGAGTTCACTCCTAATTGGACTGAAGAGTTCATGATGGGCGAGGGGACTTATGAGACCGTAAGGATTCCTCATACCGTTAAAGAACTTCCGCTGCACGCTATTAATCATAAAGATTATCAGCTGATCTCGGGATACAAGAAGCGCTTCAGACTGCCCGAAGGATCAAGGGGCAAAAGACTTTTCTTAAGGTTTAGCGCCGCTGCTCACATTGCTACAGTCTATGTAAATGGCAAAGAACTTCTGACCCACAGAAACGGCTATACGGCATTCAGCGTGGAGTTCACGGAAGTAGCTGACATGGAAGGCGAAAACCTGGTTACGGTCAGGCTGGACAGCACGGAGAATCCTGAGATACCGCCTTTTGGATATGTCATCGACTACCTGACTTACGGTGGAATTTACAGACCCATATATCTCGACATAAGAGAGCAGGATCTCATAGATGATATCTTCGTTCGCTCGGTGGGAGAGGACAAGGCGAAAATCACCGTGACCCTTGATACACAGTCAGAAGACTGCGCAAAAAATATTTTGCTCACCGTTCTTGATGAAGAGGGGAAAGTGATATCCGAGGGTAGTACAGAGGACGGGAAGGATACTGTTTTAGACTGCCCCGGAGTCAGGCTCTGGTGCCCTGAAGACCCGGCGATCTATACCTTAAGGGCGGAGCTTCCCAGTAAGGATGTACAGGAAGTCAAATTCGGCTTCAGAGACGCAGATTTCCGTTTTGACGGATTTTATCTGAACGGCAAGAAAGTATTCCTCCGAGGGCTTAACCGCCATCAGAGCTGGCCTTACGTGGGTTATGCAGCGCCTAAGTCCATGCAGATAGAGGATGCCAGGATAGCTAAGGAAGAACTGGGACTTACAGCCATAAGAACGTCCCACTATCCGCAGAGTCATGACTTTATCGAAGCCTGTGATCGCATGGGACTTCTGGTCTTCACAGAGATTCCGGGCTGGCAGCACTTAGGTGAAGGACAGTGGAAGGAGCAGGCCAAGGAAAACGTCAGGGAAATGGTGCGTGAGTACCGCAATCATCCTTCGATAATACTCTGGGGAGTCAGGATCAATGAGAGTCTTGATGACGACGAGCTCTATATGGAGACCAACCGGATCGCCCATGAAATGGACGACAGCCGCAAGACTTCGGGAGTGAGATACCTGGAGAAGAGCAACCTTCTGGAAGATGTATATTCCTTTAATGACTTTACTCATACGGGAGATAACCGCGGTGCCAAGCCCAAACGTGAGGTGACCACGGATCCCGAAAAGGCTTTTCTCATCAGTGAGCATAACGGTCATATGTTCCCTACGAAGTCATATGATAACTGGGAGAGAAGACAGGAGCATGCCCTTCGCCACGCCAGGGTCTTAAACGATTCCATGATAGACGGCGAACATGCGGGATGTTTTGGTTGGTGCATGTTTGACTATCCAACTCACAGGGATTTCGGCTCAGGTGACTGCATGTGCTATCACGGCGTAATGGATGCTTTCAGAAATCCTAAGACCGCGGCGGCCATTTACTCATCTCAGCAGGATGAGACGCCGGTTCTTGAGATAAGTTCCAGCATGGATATCGGCGACTATCCGGGTGGAGCCATCGGTACCATCTATGCCTTTACCAATGCAGACAGCGTGAGACTTTCATGGAAGGACAGTTCCATGGATGACTATAAATTCCTCTGGGACTGCCAGGGCAAGACCTTTTATAAAATGGATCACAGCCCAATCGCCATCGATGATCCCATAACCCATACCTGGGGAGGGGAGGCATCTGTATGGAAGTTTGAAGCCATAAAAGACGGCGAAGTGACTGCGACCAGGATCCTTGGGGGAAGCGGACCGCTTAAACTTGATGTCAAGGTAAGCAGCACTGAGCTCGTTGAAGAGGATACCTGGGATATGGCATCCATAAGGGTCAGGGTGACCGATCATTACGGAAACACCTGTCCTTACGTGCAGCTTCCGATCGTTTTTGAACTCAAGGGTGATGCGGAGCTTATAGGGCCGGACATAGTGACCGCTGAAGGCGGCATGTGCGGCAGCTACATAAGGACCGTAGGAAGGGCAGGAAAGGCAGAGCTCACCATAAAAGCAAACGGTTTAGAAAGTGTCAGAATGACATTTGATATAAAGATAAAGTAATTATTCATTTATTTAACAGGAGACTATTTATGAAACTGTCAACCGGACAAAAAACTGCTTACGGTATAGGTGCCGTAGGTAAGGATATGGTGTACGCACTGTCGTCATCATACATCCTTTATTATTATCAGGATCTACTTGGCTTAAGCGCTACCTTCGTAGGACTGATCCTGATGCTTGCCAGAGTATTCGATGCATTGAACGACCCCTTCATGGGCATACTCGTAGCCAAGACCAAGACCAAATGGGGACGCTTCAGACCCTGGCTTTTCTCGGGAACCGTGCTGAATGCTCTCGTACTCTATGCTTTATTTGCTGCTCCCGAATTCGGCAAAGAATCCACCCTGATGGTATATTTTGCTGTAATATATGTCCTTTGGGGTGTAACTTACACCATGATGGATATTCCATACTGGAGCATGATCCCGGCCGTTACGGATACGCCTAAGGACAGAGAGAACCTTTCTGTTGTAGGACGTACCTGCGCCGGAGTTGGTTCAGCGCTTATCGCCATGGGAACCATGTTCTTAGTCGGCATGTTTGGCGGAGACAGCGAACTCAAGGGATTCAAGATCGTAGCTCTTCTTGTAGCTGTCATCTTCATTGTAGCTGAGATCATCACCTGCGTGTTCATGAAGGAACAGAACCAGAGCGAGATGAAGACTGTATCCGTAAAGGAAATGTTCAAGGCTCTCTTTGGAAACGATCAGGCCATGATGGTAGTAGCTACCATCGTACTCATCAACATGGCTCTATATCTTACTTCCAACTTCGTAATCTACTTCTTCAAGTATGATTTCGGTGGCTTAGGATGGAAGACCAGCTACACGCTATTCTCCACCGTCGGAGGAGCATTCCAGATCTTAGGTATGATGGTCCTTTATCCGATCTTAAGAGCTAAGGGCATCCCTAACGAAAAGGTATTCAAGATAGCTATAGGCATGGCTCTTACAGGATATGGCTGCCTGCTTCTGATACTGATCTTCGGTTTCACTCACAACCTTCCCGTTATCTGCGTGCCCGGTATCCTGGTATTCGCAGCAAACGGTGTATTGAGCGTACTTACCACCGTATTCCTTTCAGGTTCAGTTGATTACGGCGAGATGAAGACCGGACGCCGTGAAGAATCCGTTATCTTCTCAATGCAGACCTTCGTAGTAAAGGCGGCCAGCGGAGTTGCTGTATTCCTTACAGGTATCGGTCTTGACATCATCGGGCTTGTTGGAAATACCGATGAAGAGGCTACTGCAGCAGTACAGAGCGCATCTACTCTTATGGGACTGAGACTTCTCATGACCATACTTCCCATGCTGGGACTTATAGTTGCATTCCTGCTCTTCAAGGCTAAATTCAAGCTCACCGACGCTTATCAGCAGGAGATTCACGATAAGCTGAGAGGCCCTTCTGATGAAGCTTAAGTGGAAGTTAAACAACTTAACAGGCGAAAAAGAATTAGAACGCATAAACCATATCACAGTCGATATTTCAGAAAAGATCGAAAGAGCATATGGATTTATTGAGATCGAACCATCTGAGGGCATGTTTTTCAACGGTTATCAGACCTGGACATTAAGCCGCGAATTTGTCAAGTCCGACAGGATGCGCGGTTTAAACGGCATGCCCGAAGGTGTGATCAAGCGCTATCATCTTGACGGTTACAGCGATTATCACTTCACTCGCTATCCTTTCAAGAAGGGCATCTTCCATGGATATTCTTACTGCTATTTCAGAGATGGAGAAAAGTACAAGTTCTTCGGTTCTCTAGATGAGAAACCAGGATATACCATCTTCGGGTATAACGTGAAGAAGAACCGCCTGAAGATCATAAGGGATGCGGAAGGTCTTATTCCTAACGGAAAATACCACGTTCTTGACCTCTTCTATATGGAGGGGAGCGAGGACGAGGTTTTCGACGGCTGGTTCAAAGCCCTTAAGATAAAGGCGCTTCCTGCACCAAAGATCGCAGGTTATTCCAGCTGGTACAACCGCTACGACATGATAGATGAAGATGCGATTTTAGAAGACCTCGAAGGTTGTAAAAGAATTCTGAAAGATGGAGACCTCTTTCAGGTCGATGACGGGTGGCAGCCGGTTACGGGAGACTGGATGGAGGCTGATCGCGAAAAATTCCCTCTGGGAATGAAGGCTCTTTCCGATAAGATCCATGACGCAGGATTTAAGGCGGGGCTTTGGATGGCACCCTTTGCGGCAGCGAAGGGGAGCGAGATTCTGAACTCACATCCCGATTGGATCATTAAGGACCCCGAGGGCAATCCTTTTGCATGCGGTTCAAACTGGAGAGGTTTCTACGGTCTTGATATTGACGTGCCTGAATGCAGCGACTACATTGAAGGCTGCATAAGGCGAGCTGTCGAGGACTGGGGATTCGATCTTCTAAAACTGGACTTCCTCTATGCAGGAGCAACTTTTGGAACTGAAAAAGAAACCAGAGCCGGTAAGATGATCCGGATTATTGAGAAAATCCGCTCCTGGGTAGGAGATAAGGCCATTCTGGCCTGCGGAGTTCCTCTCATGCCATGCTTTGGACTTGTGGAATATGCACGTATTGGCTGCGACGTAGGCCTTGACTGGAGAGACAGACCTTTCTTAAGACAGACTCACAGAGAAAGGGTATCCACCGTCAACTGCCTGACGGATACCATCGCGAGAAGACAGCTGGATAAAAGGGCCTTCGGAAACGACCCCGACGTCTTCTTCCTAAGAACAGAAAATCTCGATCTAAATGAGGAGCAAAAAAACATCCTCGCATCGGTGAACGCTCTTCTTGGAACCGTATTTCTCACCTCAGACGACCCCGGGGTATATACCCAGGAACAGATAGAGAAATACAACTACTATCGCCATCTGACTGACGCGACGAAGGTTAAGCTTATCAGGGGCGAAAGGGTAGGCTTAAGCTATAGACTGGATGGAAGGGAACATGAACTGCTGATTCCGGAAGAACTGATATAACTGAAAAAAGACATAAAAAAACCGCTGCTTGATTGCAACGGTTTTTTAGTGGTGACTCTACCGGGATTCGAACCCGGGTTGCCGCCGTGAGAGGGCGGAGTCTTGACCGCTTGACCATAGAGCCACATCTTTTGCTATTATATATCAAGCGCCAGACTTTTTCAAGTATTAATTTTAGATTTTTTTATTATACCAACTTAATGTTATTAAGCAGTTTTTTTATGAAAAGATTAAGCTCTTCTGAATGGATTTCCTTGCCTTCCTTTAGTATGAGATAATCGTTTACATAACCTGGAAGAAGACGGAAGTCCTCCGTATCATGGAAATAATCGAGGAGATTCACATAGTAAGCATTGGAATTCTTGTTTACCGGCAAAGAGACACTGAAGGCTCCGTTTGTACTGAATTCCAGTTCATAGGGTGTACCTATGGATGAGAAGCCTTTGTACGAGAATGGCTTGCCCTGATATGTACCTGAAATGCTGAGGGTATTTCTCGTTATGCCGGACTTGGCGATCTTAAAGATATCTGCTTCAGCAATCTTGTTTGAAAGGACAGGGAAACCCAGCTTCTGTAATGCACAGTGAAGGTCACATTCTTTTAATATGGGAAGCAGTTTATAGAGCTGCTCCACGTCATCTGAATTGTGAAGAAGAATAGTCTCCTTGATCGCTTCTCTTAATTCCTTATCGGCTTCGGTAATGTAGTGATAATAAAGCTGTACAGATTCAGCGCCCGATATCATATCGGTTCTGGACGGAGAGAGCCCCATATATTCTTCAACTCTCTTCTGCGAAAGACTCGGCAGGATGTCTCCGAGCGTACTATGCTTCTTCACTACCCGGTAAAGGTCCAGATCGAAGGGACGAATATCGGGATCTTCATGATGTATCATATTATATCTCTTGATCACGTAGGGCAGGTCGAAGCGGCTGCCGTTATATGTTATCACCAGATCATACTTGTTGAGCTCTGCTATTACTTCATTTAAGAGAAGATGCTCTTCTTCAGGCTTATCGAGAAAGAACTGCTTTAATTCTGCCTGACCGTCCTGATCCACTTCCATGAATCCTGCGAGGATCATAGGAGCTCTTTTCGGTTCAAGGCCCATGGTCTCGATATCGAAGGTGCAGTATCTCATACCTTTGAAATACTCATCGAAGAGGTAATAATCAAAATATGGAATTGTAAGATTCTTCTTAATGATTTCCATTATAGATGTCTATAAACAAAATAGTCTGCAGGGGAGCAGACTATTTTGTTCAAAAGGGGTATTTTGGATTTGAGATTATGAGGTTATCAGGGGGGATAACCACAATGTAATGATAAACTAATTTGCGGATAATTGCAAGTGTTTTTTAATAAAAATATAAACAGCGAAAACGTTTTTTGCTAAAAAAAGTTGAAAAAAGTGGGGAATTGTTTAATAATTTAAGTATGTTTTACGTATAAAGTGTTAATTGGTTTCTATATGAATCAGAGGAAAACGGTATGACATTTGAAGAAAAAACCCTGTCAACAGAAAGAATATACGACGGTAAAATTATAAATTTAAGGAAAGATAAGGTAACAGTTAAAACCGGAACCAGCTACAGAGAACTTATAGAACACAGTGGAGGAGCTGTGCTTGTCGCCCTAACTAACGATAATAAGATGATCATGATCAGGCAGTTCAGAAAGGCTGCTGAGAAGATCATGTTCGAAGCTCCCGCGGGCAAGATCGATCCCAATGAGGATCCTATAGTTACAGCGGGCCGCGAGTTAAAGGAGGAGACTGGTTATACTACAGGCAATATCAGGTATCTCTGTAAGTTTTATACAAGCGTGGGATATTCCAATGAGCTTCTGTATCTTTATCTTTGCACGGATCTTACCCCTGGAGAAACAGACTTTGATGAAAACGAAGCCATTGAGACAGAACTTTGGGATGTGGAAGAACTGCATCAGATGGTACTTAAGGGGGAACTGGATGATGCCAAGACCATAATAGCCATCGAATTCGCTCACAATTATATCAATCGAAACAGTTGACAATATTATTTATAATATAAACAAATAGCGATTGATATTTTTTGCTGATAAATATATAATGTTTGTAAAGATATTTTGGTACTAGGAGTTGATAGTTTGTTTATTGATGATTTTGAAAAGTACATACTGGAAGAGAAGAAGGCAGCTCAGAATACGGTAAACGCATATATCAAAGACCTTGAGCATTTTGATGAGTTCGTTCATGACCGGGGGATCATGGACATAGCCGACGTATCCAACGCAGATATCGTCGCCTATATAATGGAACTCAAGAAAGAAGATAAATCAAGATCCACCGTTAACAGGAAGCTGACGTCCATCAGGACCTTCTACAAATTCCTCCTTAAGGAGGGCAGGGTCAAGGAGAATCCGGCTGAAAATATCAAGTCACCAAGAATAGAGAAGAAGGATATCGAATACCTTTCTATTGACGATATCGATAAGCTCATGTCGCTTCCCGATGAGAGCCTTAAGGGTAAGCGCGACCGCGCTATCCTGGAACTCATGTATGCGACAGGCATCAGAGCGTCTGAACTCATTGACATGAGGCTTGATGACTGCAATATGAGGATGGGTTTCGTGAAGTGCTCGGGAGAGCATTCGAAAGCCAGAATCATTCCTATCGGAAGACCGGCGAGAATGGCTCTTGAGACATATATCTATGACGTGAGACCTGCTATGCTGAGAGGAGGAACTACGGACAGCCTTTTTGTGAACTATGTAGGAGAACCTATGACAAGGCAGGGGCTTTGGAAGATCCTTAAGGAATATGGGGACACGGCTGGATTTAAGATCAAACTGACGCCTCAGGTCATAAGGAACAGTTTCGCTGTGCACATGCTTCAGAACGGTGCGGACATCAAGTCCATCCAGGAACTGATGGGGCACGAGGATATAGCGGCCACACAGGCATATCTGGCTGTAACCAAGAACCGTATCAAAGACGTCTATGACAGAGCTCATCCAAGAGCATAGTCATGCGCTGAAATAATTCTGATACTGCTAAAAAAAGTGCTTGCAAAAGCACTTTTTCTTTGCTATACTATACGAGTTGAATTACGGGCGGTCCTCTGGAGACCTCTGCGGATGAAGACCGGAAGCATTCCGGACGAAGGATCTGCAGCCACGAACGTCTTGGAGGGAAGGAGGAAATAATAATGGATTTAATGAAATCAATCACTCAGGAATATGAGAGAAATGACATCCCTGCTTTTGGTATCGGCGACACAGTACGTGTTCATATCAAGATCAAAGAAGGTAACCGTGAAAGA
>JAEEGL010736134.1_pt1 | contig 25353 bp, 24 predicted proteins | sample 9134231 | NCBI WGS metagenome assembly JAEEGL01 (sample SAMN16246548, study PRJNA631951) | gut metagenome | biome: gut microbiome; feature: rumen; material: fiber-attached | host: Bos | place: Iran: Karaj | collected 2018-10
AGGGCCACGAAGAAGGCGATGAAGCCGATGAGGATGTTCTGGATCATCTTGACCAGCACGGCGGCCTGCTCGGCCTCGCCGCCCAGCACGGAACCGGCCACGGCCACGGCGCCGGTGCTGTCCACCGTACCGCCGATGAGCGCACCGCCCATGATCGGGGACATTCCCGTCCAGCGGATGATGACGGGCTCGAGGGCCATCATCAGCACCGTGAAGATGATGGAGATGGAGATGGTCATCGTCAGATCGTCCTTCTTGCAGTTGGAGGCGGCGCCCGTGGCGATGGCTGCGGAGGTACCGCAGACGCTCGTGGCGGAGGCCATCGTGATCACCAGCGGCTTGTTGTCCATCTTGAGCACCTTGGTGCCGAACCACCACATGAAGATGATAACGATCGGGGTGACGATCCAGGCGATGCCGAGGCCGTAGAGACCGAACTTGGCGATGTTGCTGAACAGGACCGAGAAACCCATGATGACGAGACCGACCTTGATGTAGAACTCGGTGCGGACGGCGGGCTTGAGCCAGTCGGGGACACCGACGGTGTTCGATACCAGCAGACCGATGATAAGAGCCCAGAAAGCCCACTCGAGATAGCGGTTGAGGGTGAACTCAGCGCTGATGAGGCGGACGACAATGGCCAGGAAGAACAGCATCAGGAATGCCGGAATGTACTTCTTGAGGTCGCCTCCCTGGATCTTGACCGCTCCGCCGAAGAGCACCGTAAGCACCGCACAGGTGAGGACGAGCTTGCCGAGGAACTTCCAGGTGAACTGGCTCCAGAGGCTCGAGGCCGTGGCGGCCTTCTCGCCGATGGTCCAGGTACCGAACTTGAGGGCAGAGAAGTCAAACCATCCGGTCAGGACGGCGACTGCGCCGATTAGGATGACGATGAAACCTATCCAACAGGCCATCCAGTCATCTGATTTCCAATTTTCTTTCATAACAGTCTTTGGGATTAGTACATTTTTAACAAAAATACGCTTATTTTTTTTATTTTTGTCCCAATAGCGCTAAAAAACAACCGATGACATCCCAGACAGAATCCACATGCAGCCGTTGCGGCTCCCGCTGCAAGGTCACCGCGTACGACAGCGTCAACGTCCGGGAGAATCCCGAACTGAAAGCGCAAGTGCTTGACGGATCGTTGTTTGTGTGGGAATGCCCGCATTGCGGGGCCAGGAATCTCATCCGCAGCCAGACGCTTTACCACGACCCGGACGGAAAGTTGCTTGTATGGCTCACGTACGGATCGGAGGAACTGGAGGAGCGGGTGCGCGCAGCGTACGGCGGCATTCCTGAGATGAAGGATTACACCCTTCGTTTCGTCGACGACGCCGGTTCGCTGATCGAAAAGGTAAAGATTTTTGATGCCGGCCTCGATGACGTGGTCATGGAGATGGCCAAGTATGTGACCCGCATGGAGTTGTGCTCCAGCTTGAAGGACAGCGCAGAAGCTGTTTCCTCGGCGCCGTTCAAGTTCCTGGGCATCGACGGGGCCGACGGCGAGATAACCTTCGCCTATCCCCTCGACGGGCAGATGCAGATGGCCGCCGTAGGCTTCAATGTGTACGAGGACTGCCGCGGCATCCTGAAGCGCAATCCTGCGATGGCGGAAGCCGCTGCAGGATTCGCGAAGGTCGACGCCGCCTTCGTCGGGCGGTATTTCAGATAATCCATTTAATCATAATAGAACATGAAAAGACTTTTCCTTCTTTCGCTTCTGATGTCCCTTTGCCTCGGCCTCGGCGCACAGGAAGAAGCCGTGAGGCTCATTGCCGAGAACCCCGACCGTGCCTCCAACAACATGCACTCCTATGAGTTCGACCCCATCGTCGACACCAAGGCTCCGAAAGGCTTCAAGCCGTTCTACATCACCCATTATGGACGCCATGGTTCCCGCTACGAGCAGAATCACACATTCGCCCGCGCCGCCATTTCGGGCTTCGCATACCTTGACTCGCTCGGACTCCTGAGCGAAGCCGGAAAGTCCCTTTATTCCGACGTCAACGCCGTCGTCGAGGCCCACATGGGCATGGAAGGCTCCCTGACCCCGCGCGGTGCCCGCGAGCACAAGATGCTGGCAGCCAGGATGTACGAACGTTTCCCGGAGGTGTTCAAGAACAAGGACCGCAACGAAGTCAACAGCTTCTCCAGCACCAACTTCCGCTGCATCGTCAGCATGTGCAACTTCACCAACATGCTGAAGGAGAAGGCCCCGAAGCATGAGTTCACCTTCACCAGCGCAGAGAGGTTCATGGCTTATATCAACCCCAGCCTCAATGTCCGCAGGCCCGGGCAGGCTCCCACGCCGCGCCCGGCGATTCCCGCCGGTCCCCGCCCGGCAGCGCCTGCCGCTTCTTCCGCCTATACCCCCGCGACCGGCACTCCCGGATATGACTTCACGCGTTTCTTGAAGCCCCTCTTCACCAACTATGACGCCGCCCTCAAGGCCCTCGGCAATCCCGAGTCCTTCGTCCGTGCGATCTATACCGCCGGCGGCCTCTGCCAGCTCATCGACTTCCTCGGTATCGACATATACCGCAAGTACTTCACCCCCGAGGAACTCGTCTATTTCTGGGCAAGCGGCAATGACAACATCTACCGCATGTGGGGCGGTTCCGTCGAGAACGGCGAGAACATCCGCTATGCCATCCGTCCGCTCCTGATGGACTTCATCGAGAAGGCTGACGCCGCCATCCAGCCCGGCAGCCACCGTGCCGCAGACCTCCGTTTCGGTCACGACACCTCTCTCCTGCCGCTCTTCGCCCTGATGGGCGTGGATGATCCCCAGCACCGCAACCTCCCTTACCGCGAGGCCCACAACAGCGGCTGGTACTCCTTCTTCCAGATCGGCATGGCTGCCAACTGCCAGATGATCTTCTACAGGAACAAGAAGGGCGAGGTCCTGACCAAGGTCCTCTACAACGAGAAGGAAGTCCTCATCCCCGGCGTTGAGCCCGTTTCCGGTCCCTACTACCGCTGGAGCGACCTCAAGGCCCGCTTCCTCGAGCAGATCAAGGAGGCCGAGAAGCCCTGGAACATCTAGCCCGCAGGCTCGGGCATTTTTATCGGTACCCTGCGGGCATTTTCCCGCAGGGTACGGCGTTTCAGGGGGTACCCTGCGGGATCAGGGCAGGTTGACGGAGAATACGAGGCCGAAACGGTGGGCGGGGACGGTGATGTCCCCGGACGAGAGGGCTTCGGCGATAGTGCCGCCGTTGTAGTTCCAGGAGACGCCGAGGCGGGTGGCATAGGGGACCCAGAGGAGGTTGCCGAGGCGGACGCAGAAGTCCGCGCCTGCGCTGTAGAGCAGGCCGCGGCCGTCTTCGGAGCCGCCGAGGAGGCAGGCGTCGGCGTGCGCGGTCAGCTCGAAGTTGCGGACGTACGCGAAAGGGGAGAGTCCCGGCCAGTCGACGGGAAGGATGGGCATGGCGTAGTCGAAGGAAAGACGGGTCTTGCGCGAGTAGTGGTTCTGGACGAATGCGGACAGGTTCTTGACCCCGGTCATCCCGCGCGGCAGCACATTCACCACATCGTCCGGGAAACGGCCGTCCATGCGCTCCTGGTGGATGGCTGAGAGCTTGATGCCATGCGTGTCCAGGAGTCCGGGGACATATCCGTAAAGGTAGGCGAATGCGGAAGGGGCGAGCATTTCCGTGGCGCCGGGGCGCAGGCTGAAGCCTGCCTCGGCACCAATGCCCCAGCGGGGATAGATGCCTGAGCGCGCCGTCCCCAGCATCGAGTACCCGCGCACGCTGGCGGTGACCCGGGAAAGCGGGAGGTTGCGTCCCGGCGAGGCTCCGTCCGCGAAGCGGTAATAGCCTTCTTTCTCCCCTATGACATAGAGCACCCTGTGGAAGATCTCCGAAGTGCAGACCATGTCGTTGGACAGCTGGGCGGAGATGCTCGGGACAAGGCCCCTGAACCAGCCGGAACGCGAGAAGTCCAGGGGAACGTACATACGGGCAGCCACCCTGTAGAACGGGACGTCGGTATCCTCTCCTTCGATAGTGGACCTGCTCGTGCCGGTACGGCTGTAGACCAGGGTATGGAAGCGGTTTTGCCTGGCCTCGCGTCCTCCGATGTCCGTGCTCAGCTCGATGACGGGATAGAGTCCCGTATACGTGAATTTCCCGTGGAAGGAATGATACCATTGCGCCTGGTTGTCGATCACCTTGCGGGCGGCGGAGTAGCCGGCTATGGCAGTGGCGGTGCCCAGGTCGTTCTGGAAGAACGCCGTGGCACCGAGCCCCGCCGAAGAGGCTATGCTCTCGAAACTGGCGTTGGCTATGGCATCGTAGTCGATGAACACCGGCGCCCAGGAGTGCAGCTTCAGAAGGTGGGGGAGTTTGCGGTATGGCTCCGGCTCGGAGAAAGGATTGCCCCTGTGCCGGAACGGAGGGACGGCGCGGGCCGCTTCCTGTTCCGAGAGACGGTCAGCCAGAGGCCAGGCTGTCAGGGGCTTGACGGGATTGTATGGGAGAACGGCCGGCAGGGCCTCCCGGTAGAGGAGGCGCCCGGCCGGCGTGAGTGCGGCGAAGGTAAGGCTGTCGCCGGAAGCGTCGGGGAGGAAGTCCGAAGCCCCGAACCGGTGGTTCGTCAAGCGGACCGCCCCGGCGGCTCCGAGGCGGTATAGCTCGTTGACGCCGTTGCTGTCGGACACGAAGAGCACACCGTCGTCAGAGGAACGGAGCTGCTTGATTTTTACCGGAGTGGGAGCAAGGAGCTCCCGGTATCCGTCCTTTACGTCGTAGAGTCCGAATCCGTAGTCGGAGATGGCGCTCGCCACGAGGGTACCGCCTTCCCAGGCCGTTTCGACGACTTGCAGGCTGTCCGGGGCGGGATAGCGTCCGAGCGTCTTGCCGTCGCTGCCGTCGAGTATCCGCACGGCGGTGCCGCCGTGCACCGGATACTCCGTGACGGCGACGGCCGGGCCTTCAGGCGCGGGTGACGGGTTGAAGAGGTTCCCTTCCCTTGTGAGCGCACGGGCCCGTCCACTGCCGGGCTCGATGTAGAAGATCCTCGAGGAGGATTTCAGGGACCACCTGGGATCCCGGACCGTTTCGCTCCAGAAAAGTCGTCCCGATGCCTCGGAATAGCGTATCTGCTCCGTGCCGGGAGCGAAGGGACGGACCGTCCGCGCCTTCCCGTCCGGCAGGAGCCGCACGAGACGCGGCGCGAAGGTGATTCCCTTGAGGATGGCGTAGGTCTCTCCTCCGGCGGTTTCGGGGCTGAGGTATTCGGTGTAGCGGCGGCCGGGGTGCGTAAGCGGCCGGGCGGGCCCGAAGGGGCCGCGCGCCGCTTCGTCCGCGGCCCACAGGGCCGCCTGCGCCGCTGCGATTTCCTTCCAGGTATCCCTGAAGCTCTTCTCCGAGTCCTGCTTCAGGGTCTTCTGCAGGTTGAAGAACGGCAGCGGAAGCCGGGAGGAGAAGATGTTGTCATAATACCTTTCCGTGAATAGCGGGTCGTCATAAGTGTACCTCGCCCCGGCAACCAGCATGTATCCGGCGCGGTAATGGTCGGGGACATAGGTCTTCTGCGACCCCCAGCGCCAGCGGTTCCAGTCCTTGAAATCCCCTTCCGCGAAACTGACCCGGTAGTGCTCCAGGAAGTCCGCCGAGCGGCCGCGCCCGGCGCGCGTGAGGGCCGTCTCCGCCGTTACGGCGTCGCCCTCCAGCAGCGCCGGGCCCGGGTACAGCGCCGCCATCGCCCCCGTGAACAGTTCTCCGACCAGTACGTTGAAGATGCCGAACCCCCGCCCACGCGCGAACTGCATCTGAGCGGCGTGACGGGACTCGTGGACGGCCAGTTCCGTGATCCACGGCATAGGCTCCGGGGAAGTCGCGTCCGGACATGTATAGAGGTCCATCCGCCTCGGTGCCCAGGTCACGGCACCGTTGGAGTTGGCGGTAAAACCGTGGAGGATTACTGGCAATGGCTTGTGATACAATGCGTTGGGGGTGTATCCTATGCTGCCTTCGAGAGGCAGGCGCCAGCGCTCCAGTTCCATTCCGTAGCGCAGCGCCAGCGAATCGAGTCCGACGGGATATATTATGCGGTAATTGAACGATGAGATGCTGCGCCACCTCACTCCGCCCGGGTCGTCGCCGGAGGAGTAGAACTGCGCCCGGGCACCCAGGCACAAAATGAGCGCAAATATGCTGCAGAGCCACCTTTTCATCCGTTGGCAAATCTAATAAAAAATCGTAAATTCGCACCGAACTAGAGTTATATATAACACATGAGTACTTTTCTTCAGGTCTGCACGATGTTAGGCTCCCTGGGCATGTTCCTCTACGGAATGTCCCTTATGAGCGGCGGACTCCAGAAAATGGCCGGAGACAAGCTGAGGTCCTTCATGGCGGCGATGACCTCCAACTCCTTCAAGCGCGTCCTCACCGGTATAGTCGTCACCGCCCTCGTCCAGTCCTCGACTGCCACCACGCTGATGCTGGTGAGCTTCGTCAACGCCGGACTCCTGACGCTGGCCAATGCCATCGGAGTCATCATGGGTGCCAACATCGGTACCACCGTCACGGCGTGGATATTCGCCCTGTCATTCGGCGGAGGGTCGTTCAGCCTGGGCGCCATCGCCGTGCCGCTGATGTTCCTTGGCTACCTTCTGATAGCCTCCAAGAAAAAGAACAACAAGAGCTTCGGCGAGTTCGTGATGGGCTTCGCCTTCCTGTTCCTCGGCCTGAGCACCCTGCGCGAGACCTCCACGCTCCTGCTTGACAACGACCCCGTCCGCATATTCCTTTCCCACCTGACGGGCTACGGCATAGGTTCCATCCTCATCTTCATGGTCACGGGTGCCCTGATGACCCTGATGCTCCAGTCCTCGGCGGCCACGATGGCCATCACCATGGTGCTCGTGGCAAACGGCTACATCCCCTTCGAGATGGCTGCGGCGATGGTCCTCGGCGAGAACATCGGAACGACCATCACCTCCAACATCGCGGCGTCGGTCGCCAATGTCTCGGCAAAGAGGACGGCGCGGGCGCACATGCTGTTCAACGTGTTCGGAGTCACGTGGGTGTTCTGCATCTTCCATCCGTTCCTGAAGCTCGTGGGTTCGATAGTTGAGCTGTTCGGCTTCCCCAATCCCGCCACGACCGACTTCGGCCTGGCGGACGAGCATACGCGCCAGGCGCTGGTGGCTTCGCTGCCTTACAGCGTGGCGACGCTCCACACCCTGTTCAACGTCATCAACACCATGATCCTCATCTGGTTCGTCCCGGTGATCGAGAAGATAGTCACGTGGATGGTCCCGTCCCCGGAAGGGGAAGGGGAGGTCTTCCGTCTCAAGTATATCAAGGGCGGTCCGCTCAGTACGGCCGAGCTTTCCCTCAACGAGGCCAGTTCCGAGCTGGTGCATTTCGGAGAGATATGCCACAAGGGATTCTCGTATATCCGTGAGGCCATAAACGAGCCCGATCCGAACAAGTTCGAGCAGGTCAACGACAAGCTCGTAAAGTACGAGTCCATCACCGACAACATTGAGTACGAGATCGCCCAGTACCTGGGTGAGGTCTCCAAGGGCGAGCTCAGCCACTCCTCGACGGTCCGCATCAAGTGCATCTACAAGATTATCGGCGAGCTGGAGAGCATCGGCGACTCCGGCGAGGCGATCGGCCGCATGATGCGCCGCATCCACGTCCACGACAAGCATTTCGACGCGAGCATGCTCAACAAGCTCAACCGCCTGATGGACTATGTCGACGAGGCCTTCAAGGCCATGCTGGACAACCTCCGCCTGGGCTACAAGATGCTTTGGGACATCTCCAATGCATCCAATGCCGAGTATAATATCAACGTTTACCGCAACAGCCTCAGGGAAGAACTGATCACCAACCTTGAGCACGACGGCTACAAGTACCAGTCCGGAGTCTTCTACATGGACGTGGTCAACGAGCTAGAGAAGATCGGTGATTTCATCATCAATGTTTCGGAAGCGATTTTGGAAGAGAACAATGAAGCGTAGTATTTTGATAATCCTGGCCGCCGTGGCGCTGGCGGCCGGCTGCGGGCCGCGGAGCGGCCGCAGCACCGATCCTGCCGCCAAAGCGGCGGACATGCGCGATTTCCCCACTGTCAAGACCCCTGACGTCTATTCGGAAAACAAGGACCGCCAGCGTTTCCTTGCCGAGCATTTCTGGGACCGCTTCTTCTCCGAAAGGGAGGGAATGGTCTGCGATTCCTTCACTGTCTACGGCGTGCCTACCCCCGTCCTCGAGGAAGCTTTTTCGGGATATGTGGCAGTGCTGCAGTCCATAGACATCGCTACTGCAAAGGAGGACATAGGAGCCTTTTTCGACAGGATCGAGTCCGCGCAGAGGGAGGATATCGGGTCGAATGTCTACGAGGTGTTCGGGCTTCTGATGGACCGCTACCTGTACGACCCCAACTCCCCCTTCCGTAACGAAGACCTTTACCAGCCTTATGTCGAGAAGCTCTCGAAGTCCAAGCTCACCAGTCCCGACATGGCTCCCGCTTTCGCCAACGAGGCCCGACTTTGTGCTCTGAATCCCATCGGCTCTCCCGCTGCGGACTTCCGTTTCACGGACTCAAACGGGGTCACGCGCCACCTGCATGACGTCAACGCCCTTCACACTCTCCTGCTCTTCTCAAATCCGGGATGTACGGCGTGCGAGGACCTCGTCAAGAGCATCAAGTCCATAAGGAACATTGACAGGAAGATATCCATGGGCCGCCTGGCGATAGTCAACGTCTATATCGACGATGACCTCAATGCCTGGAGGCAGCACCTGCCAGGATTCCCGAGGAACTGGTACAACGGATACGATACCGACCATGTCATTCGCCGAGACCTCATCTATAACATCCGCGGCATCCCTTCGCTCTATATCCTGGACAAGGACAAGCGTGTAGTGATGAAAGACGCCCCCGAGGAGAATGTCCTGAGATTTCTGGACAGCATCCGCGCGGAATGATGTTATTTTTGCCTATATTTGAAAATCAATTCATTATCAATAGAAAAAACTGAAAACATGGATATCAGGAAGAACGGCTGCCTGTATACGCTGACCAACTCCAAGGGCGCCAGCGTCACCCTCTCCGAGATCGGGGCGGGAATAGTCTCCATCGTCGTTCCGGACAGGGACGGAAAGCTTGCTGACGTGGCCCTCGGCTACGACGATCCCGAAACGTTCATCAAGGACGGTCCTTTCATGGGCAGGATCCCCGGCCGCTTCGCCAACCGCATCGCCCTCGGAAAGTTCACCCTTGACGGAAAGGAATACGACCTTCCGGTCAACAACGGTCCCAACCACCTGCACGGCGGTCCGGACGGATTCGCGGAGAAGGTATGGGAGAGCCGCATACAGGGGGATGCCGTGGAGTTCATGTATTTCTCCGAGGACGGGGAGCAGGGGTATCCCGGCAACCTCAAGGCCGTCGCCCACTACGAGTGGAGCGAGGACAACGAGCTCAAGCTCACGCTGACGGCAGAGTGCGATGCCCCTACGGTCGTGAATCTCACCAACCACGTTTATTTCAACATGGACGGCGAGGGTAGCGGCACCATCCTCGACCACATGCTGAAACTCAACTGCTCGGAATACCTGCCCACCGACGCCACCCAGATCCCTCTGGGCGACAGCGAGCCCGTGGCCGGCACCCCGATGGACTTCATCAACGCCAAGCCCGTCGGACGCGACATCAACGCCGATTTCGAGCCCCTCAAGATAGGCAAGGGCTATGACCACTGCTGGGTCATTGACGGCGCCGAGCCCGGCCAGTTGCAGGCTGCGGCGAAGCTCTGGTCGGAGAAGAGCGGACGCCTCGTGGAGGTCTTCACCACACAGCCCGGCATCCAGGTATATACCGGCAACTGGCTTTCCGGATGCCCTGTCGGCAAGGGAGGACACGTCTACGGCGACTATTACGGAATAGCCCTGGAGTGCCAGCACTTCCCGGATTCGCCCAACAAGCCCGAGTATCCGAGCACCGAGCTCCGCCCGGGAGAGGTGTACGAGGAGGCCATTATATTCGCTTTCAGGACGGTATAATGAAACAGTATCTCGACCTGTTGCGGCATATCCGCGAGAACGGCGTCGTCAAGAAGGACCGCACCGGAGTGGGCACGCAGAGCGTGTTCGGATATCAGATGCGCTTCGACCTGTCCGAGGGATTCCCCCTGCTCACCACTAAGAAGGTGCACCTGAAGTCCATAATCTACGAGCTGCTCTGGTTCATCGCCGGCGACACCAATATAAAGTACCTCAAGGACCACGGCGTGTCCATTTGGGACGAGTGGGCCGATGAGAACGGCGACCTTGGGCCCGTCTACGGGCACCAGTGGCGCAGCTGGCCGGCCCCCGACGGCCGCGCCATCGACCAGCTCTCGCAGGTGGTCGAGACCATACACCGCAATCCCGACAGCCGCCGCATGATAGTCAGCGCATGGAATCCCGCCGAGGTCGACAGGATGGCCCTGCCTCCCTGCCACTGCCTTTTCCAGTTCTATGTGGCGGACGGGAAGCTTTCCTGCCAGCTGTACCAGCGCAGCGCCGACACCTTCCTCGGAGTGCCTTTCAACATCGCGTCCTACGCGCTCCTGACCATGATGATCGCGCAGGTCTGCGGCCTGCAGCCGGGTGAGTTCGTCCATACCACGGGCGACACCCACATTTACCTGAACCATTTCGAGCAGGTGGACCTGCAGCTTTCCCGCGAGCCGCGTCCTTTGCCGAAGATGCGCCTCAACCCTGAGGTGAAGAGCTTGTTTGACTTTGATTATGAAGACTTTACGCTGGAGGGATATGATCCCTGGCCGGCGATAAAGGCTCCCGTTGCCGTATGATTATGGAGAAATGCCTGATTGTGGCCGTGGCCGACGACTGGGCCATCGGCGTAAAGGGAGGGTTGCCCTGGCACCTGCCCGAGGATTTGAAATATTTCAAGGAGAAGACCAAGGGGCATCCCGTCATAATGGGCCGCACGACCTACTTCTCCCTGCCTTTCCGGCCGCTCAAGGGCCGGAAGAACATCGTCCTGAACCTCGGATGGGATCCGATTCCGGACGACGTCGTCTGCGTCAATTCCTTCGGGGAGGCTTATGCCGCCGCAGAGGCGGAAGAGACCGGGAAATGCTTCATCATGGGCGGCGCTTCGGTATACCGCGCCGCGCTGATGGACATGGACACGCTCTATATCACCCACGTGCATACGACCATCCCTGAGGCCGACGCCTTCTTCCCGGTCATCGAGGACGAATTCTGGGAGAGGGTCTCGGTGTCGGAGACGCACACGGACGAAGCTACCGGATACACTTACGAGTTCGTGGTGTACAAGAAGCGCGAGAAAGAGGCTTAAGCCCCTTATATATAGTTAGTTAGTAGTTAGTAGATGGAAAAGAAGAGAGAAGGCTTCGGCAGCCGGACTGCCGTCATTTTCGCCATGGCCGGATCGGCCATAGGCCTCGGCAACCTTTGGCGCTTTCCCTATATGGTCGGCGAGCACGGAGGTGCCGTTTTCGTACTGATATACATCGTAACGACCATCCTGTTCTCCCTGCCCATCTTCATCGCGGAGGTGATAATAGGCCGGCGCAGCCATACCAATGCCCGCGACGCGTTCGCGACCCTTGCCCCCGGCAGGCCTTTCTGGAAGGCGCTGGGCTTCCTGCCCGTCATCATCCCCACGCTCATCGCTTCCTACTACAGCGTCATCGGAGGCTGGTCCCTTGAGTATTTCTTCAAGGCCTGCTCGCTGGAGTTCATACATTCTTCACCGGATGTTGCCAGCGGGCTGTTCTCCGGCTTCGTGTCCCAGCCCTGGGCTCCCGTCTTCCTGCACCTGCTCTTCTTCGCGATGTCGGCCGTCGTCGTCGCCTTCGGCGTCAAGGCCGGGATCGAGAAGTTCAGCAAGTTCATATTGCCCGTACTCTTCATCCTGATAGTGGTGATCGCAGTTTATTCCCTCAGCCTTCCGGGTTCGTCGGAGGGCGTCAGGTACCTGTTCAAGCCCGATTTCAGCGAGTTTACCCCCAGGACCTTCGCTTATGCGATGGGACAGAGTTTCTATTCGCTTTCGCTTGGAATGGGCATCATAATCACCTATGGATCATATGTTCGCAAGGACGAGAACATCCTCGTGTCCAGCGCAGGGACGGCGGTCTCCGACCTGCTGTTCGCGCTGCTGGCCGGTCTGGCCATAATGCCGGCCGTCTTCGCCGCCGGCATTGAGCCGGGAGCCGGCCCCGGCCTCATCTTCCAGAGCATTCCCTACATCTTCTGCAAGATGGGAGCGGACCTGCCGGTGGTCAGTTCCATAGCCGCCATCCTCTTCTTCTTCACCATCATAGTCGCGGCGATGACTTCGCTGATATCGCTCATCGAGGTCGGTACGCTTTACCTCGTGGAGAAATACGACATGGACCGCACCAAGGCCGTCCTGACCGTTTTCCTGGTCTGCGGAGTGGCCGGTACCCTGTGCTCGCTGTCCTTCGGCCCGCTCAGCGGCATCAGCCTGGCCGGAATGGGCATCTTCGACCTGTTCGACTGGGTGTCGTCCAATATCCTTCTGCTCATAATGGCCTTCCTGTCAGTTGTTTTCGTCGGCTTCGTGATGAAGAAGGAGGACGTCAGGGACGAGTTCACCAACGGCGGCCGCAAGCGGCGCAACGCTCCGTTCTTCGAAGCGGTTTATTTCCTGATCAAGTGGGTGGCCCCCATTGCCGTGCTGCTGATTTTCTTCACCAATTTCATCCTGTAGCACATGGCAAAGGAAAGGGGGAGCTTCAACAGCCGTTTCACGGCGATCATGGCCATGGCCGGCTCGGCCATAGGCCTCGGGAACATCTGGCGTTTCCCCTACATGGTGGGACAGAACGGAGGCGCCGCGTTCATCCTCGTATACCTGTTCTCGGCCATATTCGTCTGCATCCCCATCTTCCTCGCCGAGTCCATAATAGGCAAGAGGACGCATCTCAGCACCTTCGGCGCCATGGAAAAACTCGCGCCGGGCACCCGCTGGAAATGGCTGGGCTTCCTGACCGTCTTCACCCCGCTCATCATCCTGTCCTACTACAGCGTCGTCGGTGGATGGTCCATCGAATACTTCCTCAAGTCCCTCAGCCTTTCCTTCTCCGACCCCTCGGTGAGCATGGAGGAGCATTCGGCCGTGTTCGGGAGTTTCATTTCGTCCCCCTGGAAGCCGATAATCTTCCACACCGTCTTCATGCTTGTCAACGCCATAGTCATCATCTTCGGGGTACGCGGGGGCATAGAGAGGTTCACCAAGCTTACTACGCCGGTGCTTTTCGTGCTGATCGTGCTCATAATGCTCTATTCGGTGAATTTGCCAGGGGCGTCGGCCGGCATCGATTACCTTATACATCCTGATTTCTCGAAACTTACGGGCTCCGCCTTGCTTTCGGCCATGGGCCAGGCGTTCTTCTCGCTCTCGCTGGGCGTGGGATGCATCCTGACCTATGCGTCATACCTCAAGTCCGACGAGAACCTCCTTGCGACAGGCATCTTCACCGCCCTGTTCGACCTGTTCTTCGCTATCATAGCCGGCTTCGCCATCATGCCTGCCGTCTTTGCCGCCGGCATCGAGCCGGGCGCCGGCCCCGGGCTCATCTTCGAGACCCTGCCGTTCATCTTCTCGACGATGGGCGTCGATGCGCCATGGCTCTGCAACATAGTGGCCATCCTTTTCTTCCTGACCATACTCTTCGCCGCCCTGACCTCCTCGATATCGATGCTGGAGGTGGGCGTGGCGTATCTGGTGGACCAGCGGAAGATGTCCCGCACCAGGGCCACCGCCCTGCTTTTCGCGGGCTGCTGGGCCCTGGGCGTTCTCTGCTCGCTGTCCTTCGGCCCCCTGAGGGACCTGCACATATTCGGAATGACCATATTCGACGCCTGCGACCACCTGACATCCGACTTCCTGATGACCTTCGGAAGCCTGCTCTTCGTCTTCTTCGTGGGCTGGAAGATGAAGAAGGCGGATGTCCGCGACGAGTTCTCCTGCGGCGGCGCGCAGCGCTTCAACAGGCGCGTCTTCGGGCTCGTCTATTTCTTCATCCGCTATGTCGCCCCTGCGGCCATCATAGTCATTTTCATATCGAACCTTCTGATGTAGAAGGAAATAATTGCTACATTTGCACAATTTTAATACAAGGAATAAAATGAAAAGAATTCTTTTTGCGGCTGTTGCCGTAATGATCGCGGCTGCGGCCTGCACCAGCGGCCCCAAGACCAACGCCGAAAAAACTGCTGCCTACGAGGCTGAATTGCAGAAGATAATGGATGAATACCAGGCTGCCGAGGATCCCGAAGCCATCGAGGACGACATCATCAAGAAGATGGTGGATCTCAGCCTCGCTACCATCAAGAAGTATCCCAATGATACCGTGGCCCTGACGGCCCTCCAGGAGTGCTATTACTATGCCGATCCCGACGACCTCAAGGATGCCATCGGCCGTCTTTCCGATGCGTTCAAGGAGGAGCCTTTCGTGAAGCATATCGCCGAAGGCCTTGACGCGAAGGTCCGTACCAAGGAGGGACAGCCCTTCGTGGACTTCACCGTGGACCACGTCCTCGGGGAGAATCCCGACGGCACCCTCATCACCGAAAAGCGCAGCCTTTCCGACTATGTCGGCAAGGGCAAGTACATCCTCGTCGACTTCTGGTCGCCCTGGTGCCCGCCCTGCAAGGCCGAGCTGCCGAACATCGTGAACGTCTACAACAAGTATCACGGCGACAAGTTCGACATCCTCAGCGTGGCCGTCTGGGAGGAGAGCCGCGGAATGAACTGGAAGAACACCATCGACACCGCCGTCGTCTACGGCATCACCTGGAACCAGATCAACAACGGTCACCAGGAGCCCGCTTCCCTCTATGGCATCGACGGCATCCCGCATGTGATCCTCTTCGGACCTGACGGCACCATCGTCAAGCGCGAGCTGCGCGGCAAGGCCCTCGAGGACGCCGTCGCCGCCATCGCGAAGTAGTGGAGGTAAGGGAAAAGATAGACCTTCTGCCACATTCCCCCGGAGTCTACAGGTATTACGACTCCGAGGGAAAAGTCATCTATGTAGGCAAGGCGAAGGACCTGTTCAAGCGGGTCCACCAGTATTTCGTGCCGCCTGAGCGGCTGAATACGAAGACCCGCCTGCTGGTCTCCAGGATAGCCGACGTGCAGTATTCGGTGGTCGACACCGAGGCCGACGCCCTGCTGCTGGAGAACAACCTCATAAAGCAGTACAAGCCAAAGTACAACATCCTCCTGAAGGACTCCAAGACCTATCCCTGGATATGCGTGACTTCGGAGCCCTATCCGCGGGTGTTCCTGACGCGCCGCCTGGTACAGAACGGGTCGAGGTATTTCGGCCCCTACAGTTCAGCCACTTACGCGCACGGACTGCTGGACCTTTTCTATTCGCATTATCCCCTGCGCTCCTGCAAGCATAAGATCGACTCCGAGTCCATCCTCCGGAAGAAGGTCAGGCCCTGCCTGGACTTCCATATCGGGAAATGCAGGGGCTGCTGCGTGGGGGCCGTGTCCATCGAGGAGTACGGCGGCTGGATAGACGAGATCACGTCGCTGCTGAAAGGCGGCGTGGGCGACATCCTCAGGCGCTACCGCGAGAGGATGTCGCAGGCCGCCGAAGCCCTTGATTTCGAGTCTGCCCAGGAGTTCAAGGAGAAGATAGAGGCGCTGGAGAAGCATTATTCGCACTCGATCATTTCCGCGGCGCGGGACACCGATGCCGATGTCTTCTCGCTCGTCTTCGACGGGGCGGAAGCTTTCGGCAACTTCCTGCGCATACGCTCCGGTTCGGTCGTCCAGTCGCTCAACCTGGGCTTCAGGATGAACATCGAGGAGGAGCAGGCGGCGGTGCTGAGCAGCTTCATCGCGGAGATCGAGTCCAAGTTCGGGGAGCTGTCGCGCGAAATCATCGTGCCATTCTATCCGGACGTGGACATCCCGGGAGTGAGTTTCCGCATCCCAGTCAAGGGGGACAAGCTCGCGCTGCTCACGCTGAGCCTCAAAAACGCCAAGGAATACCAGTTCAATTCGCTCAAGCAGCGCGAGCACACTGACCCCGACGCCTTCAGGGCGGCGGTAGTCGAGGATATCCGGAAGGCCCTGGGGATGAAGGAAGCTCCGGTGCACATGGAGTGCTTCGACAACTCCAACATCCAGGGAACCAACCCTGTAGCGTCGTGCGTGGTATTCCGTGACGGAGTTCCCTCCAAGAAGGATTACAGGAAATTCAAGATAAAGACCGTCGTGGGAGCCAACGACTTCGCCTCGATGAAGGAGATTGTGAACCGGCGGTATTCCCGCCTGCTGGCGGAGGCCCCGGACGACCTTCCTCAGCTGGTGGTGATCGACGGTGGCAAGGGCCAGCTCGGCCAGGCATGGGAGGCCCTTTGTGAGCTGGGAATCCAGGACCGCATGACGATAGTCGGCCTGGCGAAGCGTCTGGAGGAAGTGATACGGATCGGCGATCCGTATCCCCTTTTCCTCGACCGCAATTCACAGGCATTCAGGGTAATAACCCATATCAGGGACGAGGCGCACCGCTTCGGCATCACCTTCCACCGGGATCTTCGGAGCAAGGCGCAGGTGCATTCCGCTCTGCGCGACATTCCAGGCGTGGGCGAGAAGACGGAGCAGCGCCTGCTGATGCATTTCGGAAGCGTGGCGCGCATTGCGGCGGCTCCCGAGGCCGACATTGCGAAGCTTGTCGGCCAGGCGCTCGCCGCCCGCATCCTCGCCGCCCTCGCCCCGCCCGAAGGCAGTGCCTGAAAACGTCGCTTCCTTCGGGAAATGCCCGAAGGTAGTGCCGGAAAGAACCGCATCCTTCGGGAAATGCCCGAAGGTAGTCAAGAGTAACGATAATGGAAGAGAAATTCAACAAATGGTTCAACGCGTTCATCCTGATAGGGATGACGGTGGCGATCGTGCTGACGACGGTCCTGAAGTTCAACGCTTCGGAGAGCGGACGCATCGGGCTGCTCATCGCGGCCTTCGGCTCGCTGATGGGCATCCTCAGCGTCGTGTTCTCGGCCAACGGCCGCATACTGACCTTCCTGTTCGGCCTGCTGGACGTCTCGATCTATGCCATAATGTGCTTCGTGACCTGGCGGCGCGGAGGGGCCGGACTGGGCAATGCCATCATCAACGGCCTGTACTTCGTGCCGATGCAGTTCATCGGGTTCGCGCAGTGGAAGAAGCGCGGGGCCGAGGCACACAAGCAGGTGAATGCCAGGAGACTGGATGGAAAGCAGTGGATACTGTTCTCCTCCCTGTTCCTTATAGGTACGGTAGCGGTATACTTCATCCTCTGTTCCGTGGACAAGGAGGCGGCCGGGCAGTTCCTGCGCGTGGCCGTCCTGATGGATGCCGTCAGCATGGTGTGCAATATCCTCGGCCAGTACCTGTTGTCTACGGCTTACATGGAGCAGTGGATATTCTGGATACTCGTCAACATTGCGTCCGTCATAATGTGGAGCGCCGCCCTGAAACAGACTTCTGACCAATACTCAGTCATTTACATCGTCAAATATTCGTTCTACCTGCTGAATTCCCTGAACGGACTCAGGATCTGGGCCGGCCTCAGCAAGCGGCACGATGCTTGCAAAGACGAGGTTTCGTAGGGTAGCAAGGCTGTCAGCAAAGTTGACGGATGTTTGGAGATTTGAAAAATAATTCGTTACTTTGCCGAACATTGCAGGAAAGTGTATTTAATAAACCATAAACTATTTTAAGATTATGCAGTACGAGGAAATCGTAAAAAAGGTTAAGGAGATCATCGTCGACAAGCTCGGCGTCGAAGCTTCGGAGGTCACCGAGACCGCGAACTTCACCAATGATCTCGGAGCTGACTCCCTTGACACCGTGGAGCTTCTCATGGAGTTTGAAAGGGTTTTCGGCATCAAGATTCCGGACGAGGAAACAAGCGCCATCTCCACTGTCCAGGACGCCATTGACAAAGTCAAGGAAAAACTCGGAGAGTAAGATCTGAAAAGCGTTAACACACAAAGAGGATGACCCATTCGGGCCATCCTCCTTTTTTTTCGCTTGTCCGGATGCTACTCGGCGTCCTTGGGAAGAGCGTAGATGACGCGCATGACGGGCACGCGCCCGTTGGGCGCCTCGGGCCCGTTCAGGGCGGCGTTGAAGTAGCGGTCCTTGTCCATCTCGATCTTGGATTTCCTGGTGGACGTCGATGTGGTGTTGGAATACATCGAGGCCAGCAGGGCCATGCTGTAGTAGTTGGACATTCCGTATCCGTAACCGCCGTATCCGCCATAGCCGTATCCGCCGTAGCCATATCCGTAACCGCCGTAGCCGTATCCGCCATAGCCGCCGTATCCACCGTAGCCATAGGGGCTGTAACCGCCGTAGAGCTGGTTGAGGTACATCATCTGCTGCATCTGGTAATAGTAGTCGCTCATGCTGTTGGAGCTGCTGTTCTCAACCGTGAAGTACTCGGTGCTCATCAGCAGGAGCCAGATGTCGTAGTTGGAGAGCTTGACCGCAGGCTTGGTCTGGAGAAGCTTCTGGATGTGGTAGGTGACGTCAGGCGAGTACTGGAGCAGCGAACGGTTCATCTTGCCGGGGTCCTCGCTGGTGGAGGACACGTCGGTGAGGCTGGCGAACGACACTCCGTCCTTGTAGCTGAGACGGCAGGTCGGACTGAGGTAGTCCGGGAAGCGGAACATCTCAGTGTAATCCTCAGGGAGTTCAAAGGGCAGGACCATCGAGGCGCGGGTGATGACGGCTTCTGCCGGATCGCCGTGCTGCGAGATCTCGTCGCGGAGCTTGCCGAGGATCTCCTCGGCCGAGAAAACGGCCTTGAGGCCGCCTCCGCCCTCGATGTTGATGGTTTCGGCGGGCTTGCCCTCCCTTCCGCGGGTCTCGTGCTTTGTGGTGTTGAAGCAGTACTGCGGGAAGGTATAGTAGTCCGAATACTCGCTCTTGCTCTTCATCGTGATGAGCGAGTCGAGGTCCACGAAAGCATTGGGGCTGAAGTAGAACAGGATGGAGGTGTCCTTCCTCTCACCATCATATTCGGAGGTGAAGGCCAGCTCTGCGTAATCCTTGGTGACATAGCCGTACTCGGTGTTTACCCCGAGCTGGAGGTTGAACATGTTGATGCGGCCTCCGATGCCGTCGGGCTCGTCGGTGTCGATGTAGATGCCGGGCCATTTCTGCAGGTACAGCTCCATATTCTGGAGGTCGTCCGTGGTGATCTTCATGTACTTCTCCCCGAACTCGCGGCTGAAACGGAAGCTCAGGGAATCCTTGCCGTTATATACGGGGACGCCGTCGGTGATGCGTCCGGGCTTGTGCTCCACGGGGGTGTTGAGGTCCACGAAGGAGAAGTCCATGGGGTTCTTGAGCTCATAGACGTTGACGTTCTGGAGTATGTCACGCTCGGAAGCGTCGGCGTAGCTGATGGTGTCCCGCGCCGCGGAGAAGCGGAAATAGCGCAGTCTGGGGTTCTTTCCGAAATCAATGGTGTCCAGCACCGGGACGAGCGACAGGGCGCAGCCGCGGGTGGTGAGCCCGAACTCGGCGTCGCGGACGGCGCCGATGGTGATGCGGGTGTTGGAATAGCCGGAGAGGCTGTCCAGCATCTTCATCTTGATGTCGGTCAGGGGGAACTCGACGGTATATACATCATAGAGCTGCGACAGGGGGACGAAGTTCGCTCCGAGCGAATTGTCCACCTTCACGCAGGAGTGCGATCCGAGGATTATGAAAGCCGCGGCAGCCAGGCCGCAGGCGCCTTTCATGAGTCGTGAAATCATGAGTTTACAACTGGTCATAAAAACTGTCGTATTCATCGACGTAGCGTCCGCTGGAGAGGGACTCCGCGCTGAAGGGGAGGACCGGGAGGCCAAGGCCCTTGCACCAGGACACGATGTCCGGGTCGACGTCCGGCGAACCGAGTATGATGCCGTCAGAATACTGCGCTGCTGTTTTCGCAAGATTTATGCCATCGGGGTGCTCGAGCAGCGGAACGTCCCCGGGGGTGATGCCTCCGAAGCAGACCGTCTTCTGGAAATCCTTCCCGAGAAGGTCCTTCGGGGTGTCGCCGAACAGCGACAGGACGACCTTGCTGCCTGAGAAGATGGGATCGTCCCTGTAGGCTTTCTTGAGGTAAAGGGGGAGGACCTGGGAGATCCAGCCCTGGCAATGTATCACATCCGGCGCCCAGCGGAGCTTCTTGACTGTCTCCAGGACTCCGCGTGCGAAGAATACGGCCCTCTCGCCGTTGTCGGCGAAGAACTTTCCGTCCTCGTCATAGTACGTCTGCCTGCGGCGGAAATAATCGTCGTTGTCGATGAAATACACCTGGAGGCGGGCGGCGGAAATGGATGCTACCTTGATGATCAGGGGTCTGTCTACATCGCTGATTATGATGTTCATCCCGGAGAGGCGGATGACTTCATGCAACTGGTTCTTGCGCTCGTTGATGCAGCCGTAGCGGGGCATGAACGAGCGGATCTCCTTCTTCTTTTCCTGGATACCCTGTGGAAGATGGCGGCCAATGGATGCTATTTCAGATTCCGGAAGGTATGGCGACATTTCGGAATTGACGAACAGTACTCTTTTTACGGACTCTTCCATTTTGTTCAGTTATAACAATATCAACTACAAAGGTAAGATTTTTTTTTCATATTTCGATATTTCACTAACTTTGGGTTTTGATTGCAAGTCCGGCACATGTCCAAAGCAGAGAACAGAATGATGCGCCGCCGCCTGCGCAGCGCCTATCTTTCCACGGTGATAAGCATCAGCCTCGTGCTGCTGCTGGTGGGGGTCGCCGCCCTTCTCCTCGTCAATGCGAAGGGCGTCTCGGACTATTTCAAGGAGCATATGCAGATATCCGTGCTGATGAAGCCGGAGATCAGCGACGCACAGACGCTCGAGTACCAGGTGGTGCTGGACTCGATGAGGTTCGTGCATTCCACGGAGTTCATTTCCAAGGCCCAGGGCACCCGCGAGATGGAGCAGATGCTCGGCGAGGGTTTCCTGGACATCTTCGAGGCTTCGCCCATCCCGGCATCGGTCAACGTGCGGCTCAGGGCCGAGTATGTCTCGTCCGACAGCCTTGACATCGTAAGGTCGGAGATCCTTTCTTCGCCCATCGTGGACGAGGTGGAGTACCAGCAGTCCCTGATCGAGGCACTGAATTCCAACCTCCGCAAGATCTCGCTCATCCTCGGCATCCTTATCGTGCTGCTGCTGTTCATTTCCTTCGTGCTGATCAACAACACCGTGCGCCTGAACGTCTTCGCCCGCCGCTTCACCATACATACGATGAAGCTCGTGGGCGCCACCCGCTCCTTCATCCGCGGGCCGTTCATGACGCAGGCAGTGTTCCAGGGGCTTTTCTCGGCATTCATCGCCATCCTCCTGCTCCTTGGGCTGCTGTTCTTCGTGCGCAGCGAGTTCGCGCAGCTCTTCGAGATCTTCTCCCTGAAGCTGCTGCTCCTTGTGATGGGCATCGTGCTCGTGACCGGAGTGCTCATCTGCGTGGTCAGCACGTATTTCGTGGTAAACAAGCTTGTCGCTTCAGGCAAGGATGAATTATATTATTGACATGGAAGACAATCCCAAGATGGCCGTCACCCCCAGGGGGCTGAAATTCATAATCATAGGCGTGCTGGTGATGATTGCCGGCTATATCCTGATGATGGGCGGAGGCGTGAAGGATCCGCAGGTGTTCAACTACGACATGTTCGATTTCAGGCGCCTCGTGGCCGCTCCGCTGGTCATCATCGCCGGCATAGTCATCATCATCCTGGCGATCATGGGGGCGGTCAGGGACCGCAGGAAAAAGGAGTAGGCCATGAACTGGTTGCAGGCTCTCATCCTCGGGCTTGTGCAGGGGCTCACGGAGTTCCTGCCGGTCAGCAGCAGCGGCCATCTCGCCATAGGGCGCGAGATCCTCGGCGTGGAGGCCGCGCAGGACCTCGTTTTCGAGATCACCGTACACGTCGCCACCGTCCTTGCCACCATCATCGTGTTCCGCAAGCAGATCTGGAAGCTGCTCTGCGGGCTTTTCAAGTTCAAATACAACGACGAGACCGACTATATACTCAAGATCTGCGTCTCGATGATCCCCGTTTTCATCGTCGGAATGTTCTTCAAGGACAGGGTCGAGTCGCTCTTCTCCTCGCTGCTCGTCGTCGGCCTCGCGCTCGTCGTGACCGCGATGCTGCTGCTCTTCTCGGACATTTACGGGGGACGTGGCAAGGTCGCAGGCAGGCAGTACCGCAACGGCATTGGCTGGTGGCAGGCTTTAGTGATAGGCGTCGGACAGGCCTTCGCCGTCATTCCCGGCCTTTCGCGTTCCGGAACGACCATCAGCACCGGCCTCCTCTGCGGAGTCAAGCGCAGCGACGTGGCGCAGTTCTCCTTCCTCATGGTGCTTGTCCCCATACTCGGGGAGGCTTTTCTGGACCTTGTCGGAGGGGATGTGGCGTCCTCGTCCGTCGGCGCCGGTCCGCTTCTCGTCGGTTTCCTGGCGGCTTTCGTGTCAGGGCTTTTCGCCTGCAAGGTGATGATCGCCCTGGTCAAGAAGGCCAGGCTCAGGTGGTTCGCGCTCTATTGCGCCATTGTCGGCCTCGCCGTCATCATCTTCACGATGCGCTGACGCATGGCCGGCCGCAGGGGGGTATATTTCGTCTCCGACGTACATCTCGGCCTCGACGTGAAGGACCCGGCCGCCCGCGAGGCGCGCTTCGTCTCCTTCCTGCGGGGCATTCCCGGCGACACGACGCTCGCACTGTATCTTCTGGGTGACATATGGGACTTCTGGTACGAGTACCGCGACGTGGTACCGAAGGGCTACGTGCGGGTTTTCGCTGCGCTCCAGGACCTTATGGACGCTGGCGTGAAGGTCGTCTTCTTCCCCGGGAACCACGATATCTGGTGTTATTCATATTTCTCCTCGCTGGGGATCACCGTGGTGCGCGGGCAGCCGCAGCTGGTGGAGATCGGGGGAAAGGTCTTCTGCATCGGGCACGGGGACGGCCTGGGTCCGGGACTCGGCCGGTACCGGTTCATGAACGCCGTTTTCAAGAACCGGGTCACGCAGTGGCTTTTCAGCCTGCTGCATCCGTGGATCGCCTTCCGGCTCGGCAACGGCTGGTCGCGCCGCAGCCGCCTCGCCCGGGGCGGGACCTATGTCTTCAAGGGCGCGGAAGAGCCTTTGTACAAATGGGCGGAGGAGTTCTCCTCGAGGCAGCACGTCGACGCATTCATCTTCGGCCACCTTCACTGCGAGGCTGACCTGACGCTGCCTTCCGGGGCGCGTCTGATAGTGCTTAAGGACTGGATGGAAGGGGGTCAGTGCTGGTACTTTGACGGTATCTTGACGGGGGTCGGCCATTCCATGAATACAGAATAGTACAGCCTGTCGAACTCGCCGGCCTCCCAGGCCTTTACGAGTTCCTCCGTCTGCGCGTCCTGGCCCTTGGGGTCGTACGCGCTCTTGAGGTTCTGGCCGAAGAGGCGGGCCACGCCCTGCCAGAACACCGCGGCCACGCCGCTCCTGTAATCCTTGACGATCTTGTACGAGGTCCGCGAGGTCTCCCGGTCCACCAGGCGCATCAGCAGCTGCCCCTGGGAGATTGTCATCTTGCGGATTATGGGCTCGAAGTCCTTGAGGACCTGCTTCTGCCACTCGAGGGTGTAACGGTCCTCCTCGGCGCGCTTCATGTGGCTCGCCGCAATGGTGCTGTCGACCTCGGTGAGCACTTCGCTGACGAGTATCGCGTAGGGATATACCTTGTTGAAATTGTAGACGAGCTTGTAGTAGTTGCGCCAGTCCTTGCGCTCGCGGCGCGTTCCCTTGGGGAAGCACCATACGGGAGGGAGCTGGTCGTAGAAGACCGTGTCGCCCTGGGCGTCGATGTAGTAGGCCATCAGCACGCCCTTCTGGCCCTTGTTCTGCGCAGCAGAGTAGGGGCTGCGCAGGCCGGCCGCCAGGAGTATGGCGGCGACGGCGGCGAGGAGTATGGCGTTGCTTCTTTTCATGGGTTGCAAATATACGGACTTTTTTCCGCTTCAAATATCTCGCCAGAAGTTAACTCTCTCCCTCCGATGGCAGACTGGCCGCCGGCTCCGCGGAAAATGCTCCGCCGGCGGCCTGTCTGACCATCTGCGGAAGGGCACTGTTCCGGGTTGTCGAAAACCGTGGTAAAAAGTTTTTAACAGGGTTTGTTAAGTGGCTGAAAAAACGCAGTTTAGGTAGTCGGTTTGCTTGTCGAAAATATGTGAAAAATTATCTTAAAATTATTTCAAATTCAAAAATTATTACTATCTTTGCAGTCCCAAAATTGAGGAGAAGTTCGCCCAACCAGCTGATTCTCAGTGATTTAGGGAAGTTTGAAATTATTTTTAAAGTTATACAGCGATGTTACAACCTAAGAGAACAAAATTTAGAAGGGAACAGAAAGGCCGCATGAAAGGCAATGCCCAGCGTGGCAACCAGCTTGCGTTCGGTTCCTTCGGACTTAAGACTCTCGAGAATTGCTGGCTTACCGCCCAGCAGATTGAGGCCGCCCGTCAGGCTATCTCCCGCTATATGAACCGTGAGGGACAGATCTGGATCAGGGTTTTCCCTGTCAAGCCGGTCACCAAGAAGCCTCTCTCCACCCGTATGGGTAAAGGTAAGGGCGATCCTTACGGATTCGTGGCTCCGATCACTCCCGGCCGCATCATCTTCGAGGCTGAGGGCGTTTCCCTTCCGGTCGCCAAGGAGGCAATGCGCCTCGCTTCTAACAAGCTCCCCGTGGCTACCAAGTTTGTCGTACGCAGGGATTATGTCGAATAATTTAACGGAGGAAGAAAATGAAAGTTTCAGAAGTTCGCGAAATGTCCGTAGCGGATCTGCGCGACCGCATCGAGATCGAGAAGGCCAATCTTGATACCATGAAGATCAACCACGCTATCTCTCCCCTCGAGGATACGTCCAGGTTCAAGAAGACAAGGCAGGATATTGCCCGCATGATCACCATCCTCGCCGAAAAAGAAAAGTCACTGATTTAATTTAGATATCCCATGGAAAGAAATCTTCGCAAGGAAAGAATAGGCATAGTGGTCAGCGACAAGATGGACAAGACCATCGTCGTCTCCGCCGAGGTCAGGGAGAAGCATCCCCTTTACGGAAAGTTCGTCAAGAGGACCACGAAGTTCGTGGCCCAGGACGACAAGAATGAGTGCGGCATCGGCGATACCGTCCGCATCATGGAGACCCGTCCCCTCAGCAAGACCAAGAATTGGAGATTAGTTGAAATCATCGAAAAAGCCAAGTAGTTATGATACAGCAGGAAACACGTTTACAGG
>JAEEGL010715204.1_pt1 | contig 25352 bp, 25 predicted proteins | sample 9134231 | NCBI WGS metagenome assembly JAEEGL01 (sample SAMN16246548, study PRJNA631951) | gut metagenome | biome: gut microbiome; feature: rumen; material: fiber-attached | host: Bos | place: Iran: Karaj | collected 2018-10
CGGCGACCTGCTCGCCGCCATGCCGTTGCCCGACATCTCGCCTCTGCTGTTTGACAAAGGCAAGAGCGTCATCGTGCATAACGACTACACGTCCCTGCAACGTGACGTGCGCGACCTCGGCAGGCTGGTTAAGATGCTTGCCCGTCAGCAGCACAAAGACGCTGCAAGTGCAAAGTATGACCGTCTAAGAGCAGAGAGGATATGAAAGAGCGACTGAACCAACTGACACTTGCCCAGTTCATAGAGATGGAGTGCGGCAATGTCGAGGTGCTGAAAGATAGCCATCGTGAGGTGGTGTCGCCTGAGAAACTCGCCAAGGTGCGCCTGAATATCGCCCGTGAGTTCCAGCAGATTGCCAGCCCTGCATCCTACAAATCCATGCTCATTGACCATGAGAAGAAATCCAAGCTGCGGGCGAAAGCCATCCTCTACGGAGCGATGAAAGCGCTTGTGGACATTGATGCCATTGATGATGTGCGCAAGCTGCTGGACTCTGCCGGTGTGGACTGCACTGGCTTTGATGACAAGCGCATCCGCTCCGAGGTGGAGCAGCGGCACAACACCGCCACCTTTGAGCTCAAGCGCATGGGTGTAGATGCGCCAAGTGCCGAGGAAGTCACCCCTGACGAGATACGCAGGGGCTACGAGGGCATGGTTGCCGACCTGATGATTGCCAACAAGATGAGCATAGACATCGAGACCATCCGTGCCAGCGTGTTCGCCTCGATGATCCAGCGGGCCAACGAGATGGCCAAGTCGCTGAAATCGAAAATCAACAGCAAGTCCATAAAGTGATGTTATAAAATCAGTGATGTGAGGGGCCGCATGGTGATTGTGCCGTGCGGCCCTTTTCGTGTGTTTGAACTTTTTGGTATCGTTGTGAGTAATAATCGCGTAAAACAATGAGATTATTATGAAGCACGAGACCAGAGAATTACATCGCATCGCCGCAAGAGTGGCGGTTGTAGAGCAGAAATGTGACCTTATCCTATCGCAGTTGTCAACGCTCCGTGCCTGTGACGGCATAGACGGGCTTATCGAGCGTCTGCACCGTCAGGCGCGCTCCATGAGGCGGCATGAGCGTCGTTGAGAACGAGATAGCGACGCTCTATCAGTGGATTGTCGGTGTTGCCTGCCGCATGTCGTCCTGTGTGGCCGACGGCGAGGACCTTGCCCATGACACCATCGTCAAGGCGCTGCTGAGTGCCGGACGTTTCGACCGTTCCAGAGACTTGAAGCCGTGGCTGCTGACCATCATGGCCAACACCATGAAGTCCCGGGAGCGCCATAGGCTGTGCGTGCCGTTCTGTCCCCTTGTGGATGACGTGTGCTGTCCTGTCGATCCTCTTGACGCTGCGGCCTACGAGTCGCTGGTGTCGCTCATCAGGAGGCTGGCAAGAAGTGACATCGCCATGCGGTCGCTGTGGCTGTATGCCATGGGCTACGACTACGGGGAGATAGCGGCTGCCACCAAGTCGAGGCAGGGCACCGTAAAGAGCCGCATCCACTATGCGAGGAAGCGGTTAAAGAACCTGCTGGAGACCTAAAAGTTACAAAGAGTTAAGGTGTAAAAATGGTGGTCATTCTGTTTGCGTCTATCGTAAATATTGGCTAACTTTACAGTAGATAATTCACTAAGAATTACACTAAGTCAAACCAATTAAAACTGTTAAAGTTATGCAGACCACATTCAATTCCCGAGTTAGAGTCATGAGTTATGCCCACCACATTTTCGTGAGCGGCGAGTACACCTGGAGCGCAGCGTTGAAGAAAGCCTGGACGCTCTACCGCCTTGCCAAGATGATGCGCAAGGGCGTTGTGAAGTTCTTCTACGAGAAAGTCGATGGCAGCGCCCGCGTTGCCTACGGCACCCTCAAGGACCTTCCCGCCGGCATCACTTCTGGTCGCGGCAACAAGACGCCCAACTTCGGCGTTATGCGTTACTACGACACCAAGAAGCAGGCCTTCCGCTCCTTCAAGGTTGAGAACTTCATCGCCATTGCCGTATGAACGAGGGAGCGTTGATCATCAAAACCGACGAAAGCGTGACACCGATAGTCCCCGTGAACGGCGGGGACTTCACGCTTGAAGAGTTGCAGAAGCATGTAGGCGGGCGCATCGAGATTGTGCGCCTGACGGACCAGGCCATCATGGTCATCAATGAGGAAGGCAAGGACTGTCTGCCCCTCAATCCCATGGCCACCGTCATGGCGAAGGCCACGCGCTCCATCTTCCCGTGGGACTACATTGCGGGTGATGTGGTGATGTGCCATACCGACATGGTTAAGTAATTTCGCTGGCGTGTGGCGCATCGCCGTAAAAGGCACAAAAGCAAAGGTTTACGGCATATAATCCAAGTGCCTGAAAATTTGAGATTTCAGCAAATCGCCCCGGCGGTTTGCTTTTCTTTTTACATTTGCCCAAAACGGCAAGGGCATGAAGACGAAATTCCATATCATTTCGGGCGGTGTGACGTATGACGTCGCGCCCACTGACATCAGGAACTGGGACGAGATAGAGTTCACGCTGGAGCGCAAGGACTACAGTGGTGTGATGCGTTCTTTCTCGTCTGAGTTCAAGTTTGTCGGCGAGGCCTACAGGCTGCTGCGAAACCTGTACCTGGCAAACGGCCTGCTGGCTGATGCGGTCGTTGCCGTATCGACCAAGAACAACGACTGGACATATACGGAGCAGTTCCGTTGCCCGCTCGATTTCTCTACCATCGAGATGCAGGACGGTGTGCTGACGATCAATGCCGTTGACAATTCCCTGGCCGCATTGCTCAAGAGCAAGAAGGGGCAGAAGTATGAGTTCCCCGTCGAGGAGTTCGACCTTACCAACATCCAGTTGGGGCGCATGGCCTTCGGCAACTCCCAGAAGTTCACACTGCCCAGGTCTTCCAATCCCTCCGGCAATGTTGACGTGCGCAAGGACGATGCAAACTCTGCCGTCATCTCGACAGCATACATTGAGCCGTATGACGAGAGCACAGGCTATGACAGTACGCCAGCCAACAGTTTCTTCGCAAAAATCAACATCGCACCGTCACCGCTCATCCGTATAGCATTTGATGGCTATGTGAACTACCGCCTCGATGTGGTTAGGGACAATGCCGTGGCAGAACTCCAACTCGGCTACTGGGTCGATGATGCCAGCCCGCATTTCCAGTTGTGGAACACGTTCTGCGACAATGACATCTCGAAAGAGTTGCGTTACGGCAGCATCCGAAACAAGTGGATTGGCAAGAACAGCCACGCCAACTATGCGACGCTTGACGCGCTGAAGGCTGCTGCAGCGGCACGCACCGATATCATAGGTCTTTACCCCGGCTACTTCGGCATCGTGGGCAACAATGCTTATCCCAACGCCTCCTATTGGACGGATAATGTGGTCTATGAATATACCGGCTATACATGGATTGCCAAGGGCGCCCCGAACACCTACAACAAGTATGTGCATGTGTCCGCTTATGCGTCCATGAACAACCTCGCCACATACGAGTACCCGAGGCTGCAACTCACCAACTCCATGCTGATGAACGGTGCGACTTTGACGATGACGTGGACGGATCCTGCCGAGGCAGTCATCACCGAGGGCTGCATCAATCCCGCCGAACTGCTGCAGAGGATTGTTGACAACATCTCTCCTGGCTCCACTTCAAGCATTGCTGAGGACGATGCGGGCTTGTTGGCCAAGACATTCATCGCCCCTGCAGAGGTGTTGCGAAGGATACCTGACCCAAAGGTGTTCACCACCTTCCAGCAGTTCTGCGACTGGATGCAGGCTGTGTTCGGCTACACCTACCGCATAGACGGGAACGAGGTTCAGTTTGTCCACCGCTCGGAGGTCTTCTCCGGCTCGTCAGTAAAGGTAATTGAGCATGTGCGTGACGTGAAGTACAGCGTCGTTGACAGCCTCATATATTCCGAGGTCGATGCAGGCTACAGCAAGAAGGAGTATGGCGAAATCAACGGACGCCTGGAGACCAATTTCACCAACTACTATGCCACCGGCTTCAATGCAACGGACAAGAAGTTGTCGCTTATAAGCAAGTACCGCGCCGACTCCTACGGCATCGAGTTCACCATCCGCAAGGGCGAGAAGGAGAACGAGACCAAGGATGACAAGAACGACGAGGACGTTTTCTTTGTCTGTGCAGAGATGGATGATGGCGCGATGAAGTATAACGCCTCCAAGAACGATGCCTATGCCCCGTCAGTGTGCATCGCAAACAATGTGGCATACATCGCTGCCATGGGAAACGGTGCTGCCGTGACGCTCACCATGACGTCCAGCGACGGCAACAATGAACTGGATGATATCACCATCCCTGCGGACACTAACCTGTTTACTGTCGGCAAGCTGGAGTTTACCACTGATGACATGCTGCTGCCTGCCGTATGGGACGGCCTCATACAGATTGACCACAACGGTTACCGCTATCAGGGCTACATCACCAAGGCAGAGTCGAGTTTCGCTCGTCAGGGAGGCATGGATTACGAACTCATCATCAAAGACATCACAGAACTATGATACTATCACCATTCAGCCCGATATTCTTTCAGCCGCGCAAAGGCCGCAACGGAGTGCCGAGTTACTACGTGCAGACCTTCGCGCCGACTGACCACATCCAGATACAGCTCATCGGGGCCGTAGGAGACACGGCACCCGTGACCAAGGTGTATAACGCCTGCGATGACACGGTGCTGTTCACCGTTGACTGGAACTCGTGGCAGATGAACCTGTCCGACCTGCTCTATTTCACCGTCATCCGTGGACTGAGCAACGGCTACTACTACATCCACATGGAGGGTGTGGGCTTCAGTGAGACGTTCAAGGTGACGGACTACGAGCCCGAACTCAACCAGACCACCCTCATCCAATATGCGATGAAAGACAACCGCCAGCGTGACGATGCCGTTTTCCTGATTGACAACATGCCCACGTTCTTTGACTTCCGCGTCCCTGGCGGGTTCAAGGACGGCGGTTGGTCTTTCGCCGTGGAGAATGAGCAGTTTGTCACCGATGACGCCAACATCGTTGAGCTCTATGGGATGGATAGCGTCTCCAAGGCGTTCACCATGGGCGAGGGTGACGGTGTTCCCATCTGGTTTGGTGAGTTGCTGAACAGGCTGCTGACATGCCACTACGTCTATTTTGACGGCGTGAGGTATGCGCGCAAGGAGTCCAATGTCCCCGAGGTTTCGGCACAGGACGAGTTGCTGAACTCGTTTATCATCACGCAGATCGTGCAGAAGGTCACGCTGCTTGACCCTGGTATTGAGGAGGCTAACCACATTGCGCTGCGCCGTGTTGACAACACCTACTACCGTGAGGCTGACATTGACAACGAGACAAATATTAACCGGTTAATAATTTAATTGATATGACAAGCGAAGAGAAACAAGAGATTATCACTGCCGTGCTTGCTGCTCTCCATACGAACAGCAAGACCATAGCGCAGCTCACGCCAGTCACCTCGTTGGAGGACACCGACTCCTTTGAGATTTCGGGCGGCCGCCGCATCACTTTTGCGGTGCTCCGCTCGCTCATCGAGGCCATGTCGTCGAGCGACACCGAAGGACTGGCGACGCTCATCAACGCCAAGGAACTTGACAGTGCGTCGGTTACCGCCACCTCGGATACCGTCACATTGTCCATCTCCAACTCCGGCGGCACCACCATCAGCTGCACGCTCCCCATCGCCACGACGAGTGCGGCGGGTGTCATCACCGCAGCCGATAAGGTGAAGATCAACTCTGCCTACTCCAAGGCCGAGGGTGCCGAGACCGCAGCCGCAGCAGCGATGGCGAAAGCCACCGCCAACGAGACGGCACTGACCAAGAAGGCCGACCTGCAGACCAAGCCGCTCAACACGCCTGGCGACATGCTCAAGGCTGACCAGTGGCCCAATGTGATGCTCTACAACGTCGTGCCCATCTCGCCTCTTGACGTGGAGAACTACGACTGGGGCAGCATCCCCGTCGGCTCCATCTACCTGGAGGACGGACTGAACGGCAGCACGCCTTACCGCAAGCTGTTCTGGAAGACGTATATCGAGGTGTCTGGCATCGTTGACCTGGGCGCTCCCCGTGAGGGCACCATCTACTGCCACAAGGAGAGCGGCAACACCTACCGCTGGAACCAGAGCGCCGACAACGGCCTCGGCGAGTTCGAGCAGATCGGCTCGCTCGGTGCCGATGCCGTGAGGGAGTTCGCCGCCGTCATCCCGTCGGCGACCATCACCCAGGCAGCGAGCAGCAAGAAGTCCACCGACGACGATTGCCAAGTGTTCTACGTCTCCGCCCTTAACCAGTTCGTGCTCGGTGTGCGTAACGCCAACGTGCCGAGCATCACCCCCGCCAACGTGCAGCCCGTGCACCTGATGGCGCTGAACCTCGTGAACACCACGCCCATATCGCCGCAGGCCTATGTCCGTTTCAGGGATGACGTCATCCGTGAGCTCGTCCAGCAGCTTGTCATCGGCGAGTATTTCACCTACTACCTCGAATGGGCAGACCGCGAACTGTACAGCGACGACAGCTATGTGCCTGTCAAGAACAAGCTCTTCATCTGCACGTCAAACGACGTGTCGTATTACTACAATACCGATGCGCAGTCGTTGACCGCCATCTCCGACCCCGGCCTTGAGGCGCGACTGTTCTTCAACGGCAACGTGCTGACGGGCAATGCCGCCAACAACATCACGCTGGCGCAGTTCGTGTCGATGACCACGGGCAGCCAATACGCCTACGTCCGTCAGAAGGGCGTTGTCATCACGCTGAGCACCCCCAGCGGGTTGAAGTCCTACCAATGGAAGGGCAACACCTGGAGCGACTATGAGCACGACTGGCAGGGACACGGAGGCAGTGCCGCCGTGGGCAACTGCTACAACGTCACCAACGAGGTGCCCACGTCAGGGTATTACACCCTCAACACCGCCGTAGCCGCCACCTATGCCAAGGGACTTGCCGCGACGGGTATGCAGATCACGTTCCAGGTAGGCGAGGGCACATGGAAGACGTTCCAGTACATCGGCAGCGACACCACCGAGGCCAACTTCACCGACCTTGACAACTGGGTGGACATGGCTGGTCTTGCCGCTGGCGACGAGGCCATCATCAACATTGTTGACCTGTGCGGCAACTGCACCCAGGCTCAATATTACACGCTCCAGTATGCCATTGCAGCCCTCACTGCGAAAGAGACTGCGACTGGCATCACCTACAAGAAGAGCGGACTTGTCATCACCTACCAGGTCGGCGACAACCAGTGGGAGACCAAGCAGTTCAACGGCAACGTGTCCGACTTCGGTCAGGCAGGTTTGTGGTCTGACTTCGGTGGCGGCGGAGAAGTAGAGACGCTGGAAGCCAGCGACGAGCCAGAGGCAAACGGTGAGTACGCCTTCAGCACCGGCGGCGCTTACAACCACCTCGCCACAGGCTGTGAGATGCTGTCGGCAAGCGATGCAGAGGAACTTGTGGACGGAGCGGACACCGAGACCTACAACTACTTCACGCTCATCAATGCTGCAGGCGACTACTTGGGTCAGCCTTTCGCCATCCCCAAGGGCGGAGGCAGTGGCGGCGGTTCCACCAAGACCTTTGCCATCAACTTCGAGCACTCGCCATTCTATGCTGCAGCTGGCGGCTCGTTCATCCTGCGTGCAGCCATCCGCTCCATCACCATGGACGGTGAGACCGAGATTGCCAACACCATCACCCGTGTTGACATCGTGGAGCCTGTCACCGGCCAGGTGCTCTACTCCAACCAGAGCCTCAACAAAGCCTCCTCCGCGACGAGCAACACCTTCGACTTCGCATTTGACCTGTCGGCATTCTTCACTGCGGCCACCACAAGAACGCTGCAGCTCATCGCCTATGATGACGAGAACGCCGTCAAGACCCGCTCCATCATCGTGAAGGCTGTCGATGTGACTGTGGAGAGTGTGCAGACGTTGAACTACACCAATGCAAGCGTGGTCTTCCGTTCCGAGAGCGTGAAGTCACTGCCCATGTACAAGTTCCCCAACAACCAGGGCTCCATCACCGCCAAGGTGGAGATTTGGCACAACAACCAGTGGAAGACGCTCGGTGAGGCTACCATTACCGACACCTATGCCCACAATATCAGTGTCAGTCCGAACAATGCATGTGGCAACAACGAAATCCTGCACCATGGTGCACACCGCATCCGCATCCAGGGAACTGATGTGGCCAGCGGTGTTAAGGGCAACATCATCTACTCGACCATCATGGTCATTGAGGCCGACAACAACACTCCGATTGTGGCCATGCGCTACAACGACAATGGAGGTCTCGGCACCATCCGCCGTTTCGACACAGTTTCTTTGGAGATAGCAGCCTATGACCCGAAGAACTACAACGCCACAGTTGTAGCCCTCGAGAACGGCGAAACGATTGCCACGTTTACCGTTGCCCGCAATTCCGTGCATACTGTCACCAGGCAGATCATCAGCGGAAGTGACGGCGACACCCTCATCTACAATGCCCGATGCAGCAACGACGTCGCCACTGGCTCCAGCGGCACCATCACGCTGACCATCAGCGGCAGTGCCATTGACGCAGCCTTGTCTGATGGTGCGTCCTACAACTTCGACTTCTCCAACAGGAGCAACAGCGAGGTTGACCACAGCATCACAGCCGGGCAGAATGGCCAGTACGAGATTGAGGTGACGGATGCCAACTGGTCGTCCAACGGCTTCAACAACTACCTCGGTGCAAACGCCCTTGCCATCAAGGAGAACGTCACCGCAGAGCTGAATGACACGCCTTTCGGTTCGGGTTCATCCATCGAGAGCAGCGGTTTTGCCCTGTTGTTCCAGTTCGCTGCGAACAACATCAAGGACAACACTTCAAGGCTGATGGAGTGCTACACCCCTGGTAGCGGTGCAGGTTTCTACATCACCGGAAAGGGCGTCTCCATCTTCTGCCAGAACGGTAACCACCAGACTGAGGAGCGCAGCTACCCGCTGGGTGAGAAGATTACCGTTGGACTCGTTGTAGAACCCGCTGGCAAGTATGTAGAGCGCAGCGGTACCCGCTATTCGCTCATCAAACTGTACCTCAACGGTGAGGAGGCTGCCTGTCTCGGCTATGTGCCGTCCGGCTCGAACCTGTTGCAGGAGAGCACCATCAAGTTCAATGGTGCCGACGGTGACTTCTACCTGTACTACCTCATTGGCTGGTACAACTACATGGAGTGGCAGCAGTCGTTCTACAACTACCTTGTGAAGTTGACAAACACCGAGGCGATGATGTCCGAGTACGACTTTGAGGACGTCATGACGGCCAGTGGCCCGAGCATGTCCGCTTTGGCCGAGCGCGGTATGCCGTATCTCATCGAGTCGCCATTTGAGGACAGCAACGGAAACAAGAGCATCGTTGAGGGACTGGACAACACCACCTCGACGAGCGACAATATCTTCATCAACCTGACCTACCGCGACCCGAACCGTCCGTGGCGAGACTTCATCGCCTACAACGTGCGCAGGCGCAATCAGGGTACCACCTCGGCGAAGCGTCCCATCAAGAACGCCCGATACAACCTTGCCCGCAAGAGCAAGAACGGCACGAGTTGCACCTACGTCGTTGACGGCGAGACCTACACCAACAAGGTCTGCTTCATGAAGCCCCTGCACACCCGTGAGGAGATTGTCGCCATGGGCTATGACGGAGCGTTGTGGGATGAGGCCGCTGCGCTGATGGCAAAGAACAAAATCCGTGTCGGTGAGAACACCATCCCCGTTGATGTCATCACCGTCAAGGTGGACTATTCGGACAGCACCAACGCCAACGACTGCGGTGTCTGCAACATGATGAACGCTTCCTACCGTGCGTTGGGCGGCAAGTACCTGACGCCTGCACAGCGTTACTATGACGGCACCTACAGCATCGGCAGCGGAGCGGAGCAGGTGAACCTTACCGGCTTGCAGCTCAACCACTCCACCGCCAACCATCCCATTGCCATGTTCCGTGACCCCGACGGCACAGGCTCCAACATCTACTTCTATGCCAAGGGCAACTGGAAGGAGGACAAGGGCGAGCAGGTTGCGCTCGGTTTCAAGGACACCCCTGGATACAACAAGGGCTGTCTGAACTATGGCGACTTCGTGGAGTATTTCGGTCTGCCCGAGGATGACACAATCCAGAAGGTCGTTGACCGCTTCGTCGCTGAGGTGACGGAGGATCCTATTGCATACGACCAGACATCACCCATCCTGCTCTCGATGTACTGCGGCAGCAGCTACAAGTTCTACCGCTACGTCAACGGCGCATGGACTGACACCACAGGCTCGATGCAGATGGTGAACGGCCACTGGCAGATTACTGGTGACGTGCTCAATCCAGTGGACGGATACGAGTTGCTTGCCTACACCGGCATGGACTGGTTCATGGGCGTTACGAGCATTGCCGACATGATGGCTCCTGTCGAGACATCAGCATCTTGGGTGCAGAAGCTCCAGGACAAGGGCTCTGTAACAGGTCCTTTCCCTGCATGGACTCAGTTCTTCGAGTGCATGGTTGATGACGACCAGCTGCAGATTGACCTTGCCAGCGGACGGAAAGTGCCTTACAACCTGTATGCCTTCCTGCGTTTCTGCAACGCCTGTGACTACACCAGCGTGCAGAACTTCAAGACCGTATGGTATAACTCCCTGCGTTACTTCGCCAACCCGCGTGCGCTGATGGTTTACAACGGCTTTACTGATTACCTCGCCGCAGTGGACCAGCAGGCAAAGAACATGCAGCCCATGTTCTTCCTCGACGAGGGACAGAGCGTCATCAATGGCGTTTACCAGAGCTCGTGGTGCAACGTCACCTTCATCGGTTTCCAACCAGCACTTATCATGTACCCCAACAAGGTGTATGATGCTGACTGCGTGCTCGGCAAGGACAATGACGGTGGCGCCACCGTTGACCCCGAGGTGGACCCCAACAAGCCCACCGACGTCTCAACTGGCTACAACAATCCCTATGCCGGCTACGGCTCCGTCCTGTGGAACAACATCTACCAGCAGCCCTCCGTCCTTGACGATGCAGGGGTAGAGATTTCCATGCAGACCGTCATTTCCGCTCTGCGTTCCTCGCAGGCCACCTTTGACGGTGTGACGATGGCACCGTTCAGTCCCGATGGTGCGATGCACTTCTTTATGGACAACATCTGCAGGAAGTGGCAGAAGGTTGTCAGCAGCTACGATGGTGAGCGCAAGTTCATCAGCTTCACCTCTACCGCTGACGCCATCTACTTCTATGCGCTGCACGGCTTGCGCCTGACGAGCCTTCCCGCGTTCATCAACACCCGCTTCCGCATCCGCGACGGCTTCTACCGCACGGGACTGTTCTTCACTGGAGTGTTCTCTGCACGTATCAACTGCGCCCAGGGAGCAGGCATCACCATCAAGGCCGCCAAGACGGGCTACTTCGGTCTCGGTATCGACAGTTCGGGCGACCTGAAGGAGAGTGTTTACCTGGAGGCTGGAGAGAGCCACACCTTCACCGGCTTCAACCGTCTTGACGGCACGAGCATCGAGGGCGCATTGCTCTACATCTACCAGTGCGACCGCATTGCCGAAATCAACTTCAACGAGATTTCGTTGAGCGATATCGCAGACTTCAGCGTGTTCAAACTCGCCGAGAAGATCATTGTCGGCAGCGATGGCCATACCACGATGGGTATCGGTTCATATCCCGCGTTGACGAACCTCAACCTCGGTGAGTTGCCCTTCCTGAAGTACCTCGACATTTCCGACACTGTAATCACAACTGTTGATGCGAGCCGTTGCCCGCGCCTCGTGACCTTCCTTGCCGAAGGCAGTCTGTTGACGAGCGTGTCGCTGGCAGAGACATCCCCCGTGTCCACTGTTGCGTTGCCCGCGACGATTACCGAGTTGACGATGGTCAACCTGCCCAATCTTGCCTATCCCGGCGACGTATCAAGCGGACTGACCTTTGAAGGCCTTGCCAACATCACCAAGCTGGTAGTGTCCGGCTGTCCTTTGATTGACGGTGCCCAGTTGCTCGGCAACATTGCTGCAGCGAATGCCAACATCTCAAGGCTGAGGATGGCTGGTCTCAACGTCACTGGTCCGAGCGCAACGCTGCTTGCCCTCATCGAGATGGGCGTGACAGGTATCGCCGCCGACGGTACTGCCTACAGCGAGAGCGGCCAGTGCTCCGGCATGGTAGGCACCTGGTCGATGACCGACATGGTGGACGCCACCACATTGACGGCCATCCAGAACTACTTCCCCGAGTTGACGGTGTATAACCTCCAGTACACGATGATCGAGTTTGACGAGACAGTGAGCTACGACGGCAACATCACCAACCTGGAGAATGGAACGAAGGACGGTGTGCTCAACGGCTACGAGCCGAGCGGCCACATCACGAAAATCAAGAACGCCATGCACGTCTATGCGGGTCAGTATGACAGCGCACACAACAAGATGATATTCCAGCAGGTGAGCGACACCGACATCAACTACCTTGCCAACGGCGACAGCATCGACATCACCGACCTCAGCGGCTCGGGCATGGACTTGTTCGTGGGCTTGCCCCACTACTGGTACAAGGGCATCAACGACCACCGCAACCAGAAGAAGTACATCGCCTTCTCCATCGAGGAGAACGAGCCTCACTCAACTGCACAGAACACCATCCGTGGCCGCATCGGTGACATCAAGATTGGCACGCAGAGGGTAGTTGCTCTTGCGAGCTTCGAGGTTGGAGATGTGTTTGAGGTGTCCAACCTTTCCACCAACACCAGTTACAACGTGTACCGCCGCAACGTGGAAGGCATGAAGCAGGTGCGCTGGCCAGGTGTCAGCAGCCTGTCCATCGGTGCCATATTCCTTGACAAGGACGGCAAGGTATTGAGCAAGGTGACAACCAACATCACGCATGCCAACAGTGACTTCGTTGTCGGTGAGGAATACCTGTTCATCGCTGTTCCCGCCGGTGCGGCATCCTTCGTGTTCACCTCGCCGACGGGCTGTGACGACATGGAGTGCATCGCCGTTGACAGCAGCGAGATTGAGGCCATCGAGCCTGACTGGGTAGAGCACGGCATGGAGTTCATCGGTGTGTACAAGGCATCCATCGACTCGCAGATGCGCCTGCGCTCCATCAGCGGTGCTTCCGTCCGCTATGGCAAAGGCAACGGCGACTCCGTGAGCTCGACGCACTGGAGGTATGATGCCAACGGTGATTTGACCGTAGGCCTTCCTGATCCTGTCAATGACGCCACCGTCATCAGCAACATGAAGTTCACCTGCACCGATTTCCAGAACCTCGGCAAAGCCAGGGGCGCAGGCTATCAGATTATTGACTACGAGATGCACAAGAACGTGGCTAACCTGTGGATGGCCATCAAAGGCCGAAAGAATGCGCAGGCCGTCAACGGCCAGGGTACAACGAACAATAACAACTCCGGCAGTGCGTCCATTGTTACTGGTGGCTCGAACAGCAACTCCAACAAGTCTCCGTTCCGTGAGACCGTCGCCAACGGCACGAACCAGATGCGTGTCCGCACTCTCGGTTTCGAGGACTGGTGGTGCAACTATAGCGAGTGGATGGACAATGTGGCCGTCAACGTGGCCAGCTACGACGGCTACTACAAGACCCACGGCTCAGGTGTCACCGACCGCGTCGCTCCCGCTGGCAGTGTCGCCGACGGCGTTTGGCACATCCGCATGCCGGACGGCACCGAGCGTGCCGTGCGTGGCGTGACGAGTGGCGGCGACGCCATAGAAATCTGCCGTGTCCGCAACGGCCGATTTGCAGATGTGGTGCCCAGCCGCGTTGTGACTATTGCCAACTTGAACTCCTACAACACCTACTACTGCGATGGTAACTACTATGCAGCAGAAACGGGTCGTTGCGTCGTCCGCTCTGGCAACTATGCGGCGAGCGGGTACAGTGGCATCGTTTACGTCAGCTCGTCCAACGCTGGTTCGCGCTCGAATGGCAGCGTCGGCTCTCGGCTTGCCTTCAGGGGCGCATTCGAAATCGTTGAGTAGTGAGCGAAAATTGTAAAGAGCGCAGAGGGAGAGCCCGTAAGGGCTGCTCCCTCTCCTTTTTATCCGCGTCAGCGGATTTTTTTTGTTGGTTTTTTGCCAATTCAATAAAAATGTATGTATCTTTGCCGCCCAGGTAGAGGACCTCAGAAGTCGTTGCGTCAACCGCTCTGGCAACAATGCGACGAACGGGAACAGTGGCATCGTTTACGTCAACACGTCCAACGCTGGTTCGCGCTCGAATGGCAACAACGGCTCTCGGCTTAATTTCAAGTTGACCCGCCATGTTTCAGCGTGGGGTGTCAATCGTCCCGCTGCCACGGCGACGTGTCGCCACGGTAAGGGCGAGGGGTCCGAGCCTCGGCAACCCTGCTCATGCAGAAAGCCGGAACATCACGAGAAACCTGAAGGCAATGGAGACAGACGTTACATTCCCGTTGAACAGCCTGATAGAAGAGATAGTCAGTGACAAGAACATGCAGGAGAGTTTCGACTATGTCATTAGTCACCTGGACTTCCCGCGCCAGCGTGACATCTACAGGCCGTGGCGTGACGCCATCATATCCGAGTTGAAGCATGACATATCAACGGGCAAATTCTTCCTCAAACGTGACGAGGTGCGCGACGTTACCGTCAAGGACGGCCCCAAATTAAGGGACGTTCAAGCACCGAAAGTCCCGAAGCGCATCGGACTCCATGCCATCATGTGCGTCTTTGAGAAATACACATATCCCACACTCATCAAGAACACCGCCGCCAGTATCAAGGGCAAGGGCATGCACTGGCTGCACCACATCGTCGAGGATGATCTGCGCAACGTCCAGTGGAATGACATCTACTTCTACAAGTCCGACATCAACAAGTATTACGACAGCATCGACCAGGACCAGATGAAGCGTGTCGTGCGTGAGTACGTGAGTGACCCTGTGCTGCTGCCCATGCTCGACAACTTCGTGGAGCTCATGCCGCACGGACTGTCGAAGGGCCTGCGCTCGTCGCAGTGCTTCGCCAACCTGTTCCTGTCACCGATAGACAAGGAGATGCTGGAAAATGCCTACTCCTACGACCTCGACGGCGAGAAGAGGTTCCTGTACTACCGCTATTGCGATGATGTAGTCATCCTCGCTCCAGACAAGAAGTCGCTGTGGAAGCTGCGTGATCGCTATGTCAGTGCCATTGAGCGGCTCGGGCTTGAGGTGAAACCCAGTGAGGCCGTGCGCCCTTTGTCCGAGGGGCTGGACTTCCTCGGCTATGTCCATTACGGCACCCACTCGCTGCTGCGCAAGCGCATCAAGCAGAACGCAGCACGCAAGCTGGCGAGAGTGAAGTCGAGGAAGCGTCGCCAGGAGGTTATCGGCTCGTTCAAGGGGATGGCATGCCATGCAGACTGTAAACACCTATATGAAACATTAACAGGATATAAAATGAAAAAATTCAGTGAAATGGGCGTCACCTATACGCCAGCCGACGGTAAGAAGCGTTTCCCCGGCAAGATGATGCGCCTCGGCTCAATCGTCAACAAGGTCATTCAGGTGCACGACTACGAGAGCGGCATCAAGACGAGTCAGGGCGATGACCGCTACATCGTGAGTTTCTTTGACCCGAACACGAAGGAGTGGGGCAAGTTCTTCACCGCGTCCGAGGAGATGAAAAACATTCTCGATCAGGTGAACGACATCGAGGACGGTTTCCCCTTTGAAACCACCATCATCAGTGAGGTTTTCGACGGCAACAAGATAAAATACAGGTTCTCGTAGTCTTTCGAGATTTCAGCTTTTTGATTGTCTGGCGGTTTTTCTTTGTAACTTTGTGGCAAACATCAAAATTTGATTGCTATGTCACAGAATAACGAAGAATTCAACTGCATCCAGAAGATAGGACGCAACCGCTATCAGATTTTCTACGGCCTCGACGAGGAAGGCATCAGCAAGGTTAACGAGGTTGTGGATTACAAGCCGACCCTTGCTGAAATCAAGGAAATCATCCTCAATGCCATCAACCGCCGCGTTGACAAGGCCATCCTCAGCGACTTCGTGTGGGAGAACGGCGACAGGATGCTCTACAAAGTATGGCTGTCCACCGAGAACCAGTTCAACTACAAGTCAGCCTTTGACCTTGCCGTGCAGACTGGAGGCGCCACGTTGCCCGTGACGTTCAAGTTCGGCACGACCGAGGAGCCTCAGTATTACACGTTCACTACGCTGGAGGAGCTGCAGGGCTTCTACTTCGCGGCCATCCAGTTCATCCAAGAGACATACCAGCGGGGCTGGGCAGAGAAGGACAGCATCGACTGGAGCGCATACGAGCATGTTGTCGAGTTGTAGTGTCATAGCGGCGGCCGTCGTGCTGGGCAGTTATCTTGCCGTGTATATCATTAAACACGGCGTGCCTAACAGTATCAGCGAGACCTATTACCACGTCGGCAGGCGGTGGACGTTCAGTGCCGCCCTTGCCGCCGTGGGGCTTCTGCTGATGGTGCCGTGGGCCGAGGCTGGCAAGTATGAGTTCTGCGCCTTCTTCGCCTGTGCCGCCGTGCTTTTCGTCGCCGCGTCGCCCCAGTTCCGTGACTCCTGGGTGAGCCGCATCCATTACGGGGCGGCGGCCGTCATGGGCTTGTCATCCGCAGCGTGGCTCATCTTCAACGGTCGGCAGATACTCCCCATAGCGTTTGGCTTGCTTGCCGCCGTCATCGACCACAAGAGATGGATGTGGTGGGTGGAGATAGGGCTTGTTGTCAATGTCATTATCGCCCTGCTGTAAAATCGCATTTTCTTCAAAACCTTAATCCTTACCATTTTACACGTTTTCCGTTTTTGAGATTTCAGGAAAATGTGCATACCTGTTTTTATCGTCCTTAATTTTGGGGTATGGTTGACAGATATTTGCACATGGGCTGTTGCTGTGCCATGGGTTTCGTGCTCATGGTGTCCTATCGTTTGTTCCACCAGCCGTTGTGGTTCTCTGTCATCGTGTGTGTATTGGTCCCGTCACTGATGGGCTTTGTGAAAGAGTGGGATGATAGCCGCGAGCCCGGCAACCGCTGGGACTGGGGCGACATCCGCGACAATGAGATAGGCGTATCCGTCGGCGTGGCCATCGGTTGCCTGCTCTGGTTATTGTAGGAGGACACAACATGAGTAACATTCCTAAACTGATATTCGCCTTCATCGGGGGCGCTGTGGGGTGGTTGGTAGAGGAGTTCCAGCCGACGTTTCCGCTGATCATCGTGGCCATCGTCTTCATCTTGTACGATGCGTTTACCGCTTACCAACTTGATAAGCGTGTGCATGTCAAGTACCCTGACGAGACAAAACGGCACGAGGCCAAGTTCACATCATTTGCTTTTGGTAAGGTCATACGTCATACCATCCCGAAGCGGCTGACGCTCATCTTCCTGGCATACCTGCTGGAGCATTGGGTGTTCATTCATGTTGCCATACCGTTGAGCTATGTGGCCACTGGTGTCATCTGCTTTGAGCAGCTGTGGTCAATCCTTGAGAACGAGAGCAGCTGCCGCAGTGAGGAGGACGGCCACTTCTATAAGGTCTTGCAGCGTATTATGGTTGACAAGACCGAGAGGCATTTCGATGTCAATCTGCACGACTTCAAGAAGAAACCTGTAAAGAAACCGAGAAAGGAGAGTAACTATGAGGACTTTGAAAAAGGGAAGTAAGGGCGATGATGTCAAGCAGCTCCAGCGTGCCTTGCATCTGTACGAGGACGGTGTCTTCGGTCCATTGACCGAGGAGGCCGTTAAGCAGTTCCAGAAGAAGTACGGGCTGGTTGCTGACGGCATCGTGGGGCCTCACACCTGGGAACTCATCAACGGCAACCCAGTGTATAAGAAATCCAAGCGCAGTATCAAGGAAATCATAGTCCATTGCACAGCCTCGTATGAGGGCAAGGACATGACCGTCGAGCAGATCAGGCGCATGCACATCAAGGAGCGTGGCTGGTCAGACATCGGCTATCACTATGTCGTGTACCGCGACGGCACCGTCCACATCGGCCGCGACGTCAACATCAGCGGTGCCCACTGCACCGGCCACAACCTGCACTCCATCGGTGTTGTCTATGTCGGCGGTTTGGCGAGCAACGGCAAGCCCAAAGACACCAGAACGCAGGCGCAAAAGGACGGCCTGCTGAAGTTACTGAGGGATCTGAAGCGCATGTACCCCAAGTCCACCATCCACGGCCACCGGGAATTTGCAAAAAAAGATTGTCCCTGCTTTGACGCTAAAAAAGAATACGCAGGGTTATGAGCAGGAAGTTGAGCATCGACGAGAAGATGAACAGGCAGATGCGCAGAGATCGTGCGAGGGTGAACGCGGGTCTAATCATCTTCATCGTGTGTGCGGGCATTGCTATTCTGGCCATTGCCACATTGATTGTGCATCATCTTTTAACGTCGCAATACAATTCATTTTAATACTGTCAATGTTATGGTAAGCAGGAAACATCTCATTATTTTAGCCGCTGTGGCCCTCCTGTGCCTTCTCTGCGGCTTTTTTGTCGGCAAGGGTATGTATGACCGTCCCCTGGATAAGACGGTCAAGAGGGACACCGTAACGCTTCATGACACGGTACCCGAGTACCTGCCCGCGCCGAAGGACAGCTTCTTGACCAAGACCGTCACCAAGTGGCTGCCTTTGTTCAGGAGTGACACCGTCACCAGCGTGGAGTATTACGCGCTGCATGACACTGTTGCCGTTGAGGTGCCCATCACCTCGAAGCACTACGGGGGTAAGAATTATGATGCTTATGTCAGCGGCTTTGAGCCGTCCCTGGACTCCATCTTTGTATATAATGAGACGCAGCTCATCACCGAGACCGTCACGTTAAGCAAGCCTCCCAATAAATGGGAGCTGGATATTGTCGGAGGTGTGGACTACGGCTTTGACTCAAAGAGTTGGCTACCATACGCCGGTGGAGAGTTGACATTGAACAGGCACAAGCGTCTGCAGTTGGGCATCGAGGGCGGTGTCAAGAAGAACGAGGTAACCGCCAAGTTCGAGCCGTATGCGGGCGGCAAGTTGAAGGTTAGAGTGTTTTAAGTTGTTTCGACTACAATTTTACCGTTTTTCATGGGATAATACAAAATTGAGTTATGCGGGTGGCTACGTTGTGAAACGTGGCCACTTTTCTTGAACTTTTGAATTGTTTGTTCGTAATAGGAGCGAGCGTCCTGTGATGATGAAAGTGATGATGGGGACGCTTGAAGGAGTGGGTGCGTCGTGAGATGCGCCCATTTTCCTACCGAAAATAATAAAATTTATCTGATTAGATAAAATTTCTTGAAAAAAGTTTGGTCATTTATCTAATTAGATATATCTTTGCATCGTAATCAATAAGTCAAACCAATTAAACCAACCGATTATGTTACAGCATGAATTTGAAGCCCTGACGGGCATGAGTGTAGAAGACACTGAATTTAACCAGGTCATCAACCCGATGTACATGTCAACCGACCTCGATAAGCAGGTATTCTGCAAGGAATGGAAGAAGCACAACCTCGGCAACTCGGATGTCGCCAAGGCGATGTCTGAGCGGGTGAACGAGCAGCGCATGGCCATCGACGGGCTCAAGAAGCAACTCGACAGCGTAGTGCGTTTCCTGCTGAGCCGCGGCGAGCCTGCGTGTGACAAGCAAGCCATCAAGATTGCTGGCCACAAGGAGTGCATCTCCATCAAGATGCAGCAGAACTACGAGCTGAGCGAGGACGACAGGGCCTTCATCATCGAGATGTGCCGCTAAACATTAACCAGGGGCGGTGATGAGCCGCCCCACAACAACAACTGATATGGAAATCATCAAAGAATTGAGAGAGCGGCTTGTGAACTTCTACCGCTACTATGACAACAAGGCTGGAGTGTCGCCCATACCGGCCACAAAGGACAGGAAACCCATCACCGAGAAAGAGGCATGGAGGAGTTTATCATCTATTGTCTCACTGATCACTGGTGGCGGAATTGACTTGAAGCATGATGTAGAAAGCTATCCGCTGAGGAAGGATATTGACGACCTAAAGCGTATTCTTCAGTATGTAATTAACGACAAGGATACGGTCTTGGGATGCGGTGTTGCCCAGAACTTGGTCGATGACCTGTTCATTAAACTTGAAATCATCTACCAAGATTGTTTTGAATATGGAAACGAATGACACCCGCATCCGCATCGGCCGTCGCATCGCCAAGCTGCGTGCCGAAAAGAACATGACACAGGCAGACCTCGCCAAAGCGTCAGGCGTGACACTGGCCAACATCAGCCGCATCGAGCGGGGACAGTACTCCCCTGGGCTGGATGTCCTCACGAAGATTGCGGACGCCCTGGGAGCGCAAATCGACATCGTGTAATACATCACCCCCATCCACAAGTTTAGCCGCCTCACAAGGGCGGCTATTCGCATATAAAAATTGGCGCGGGGAACCACCCACCGCGCCGTAAGTCAAACCAATAAAGTACCGAACTGAAAGCGTACAGCACCATATTGATGATGCAAAGGTAGTCAAAATTTACTAACCCGCAACATTTTCAGCCCTTAAATTGTCCAAAACCAGTCTCACCGCGTCGCTCGCCTGCTGAGGGGTGACGCTGATATAGCTGTATAACGCCGTGCTCACCTTATCGACACGGTGGCCAAGGATGTAGTCCACGACACTCTCACTGACGCCCAGCTGGAAGGCGTGCTGTGCAAAGGACTTCCTGGCTGAATAGAATATCAGGCGCTTCATCCCTGCGGCCTGTGCGAGCTGTCCCATGTGCTCCGTGAAAAGATAGTGCAGCCTGTTGCGGTTGTGGAAGTCACCGAAGAACAGACGCCCGTCACGGCCCTTGTATTTCTCGATGATGGGCCTTGCCTCGTCAGGGATGGCGAACTCGACGAACTTGTTGAGCTTCGGTTTGTTCTTTGTCTTTGAGCGGACATAGTGGATGTCACGCTTGCACTCGTTGAAGTCCACCGAGAGCAGGTCAACGACATTGATGCCTCCCAAGTAGTAACTCAACATGAACACGTCCCGGCACATCTCAACAGAGCGCTTGTGGCACTCGGCGTCACGGATCCTGCGCACATCATCCACCGAGAGCCACGACTGCCTCACTTCCTGGGCGGGCAGCTCGTACCCGATGAACGGGTTATACTGAGGAACCGCATAGCGGCACCGCTCGGCGAAGTTGATAAGCACCATGATGAACACCAGCTTATCGCGCCTGGTGTTGGCCGTGTAGCCCCTTTCGAGCATGAACTTGTTGAAGCCTGCGAGCGTGAGGTGGTTGATGCGCTCCAGCAGCGTGTTCTCGTCCATGAAGGCCGTGATGCAGCGGTAGTGTCCCCTGTATCCTTTGCGTGTGCCGTCCGCGATGTTGGCCATCTCCATGTACTTCTCATAGACTTCCCTGAATGTCTTGTGCCGGTTGAACTCCGAATGGGTGATGGCATAGACCAGTTCCGGGCATGAGAGGCCGTCGGTGTACTCCAGTTCGTCGATGGCGTTCTGGTACTGCTGCACGAGCTTACGCAGTTTGGTGTTCATGAATGACGCATCGCCCCTGTTCACGACGAGTCCGTTCTTGAACTCGCGTACATTATCTATTATAACATTGGTGGGGATGTAGCGTGTCTGCCCGTTGTGGGCGATGGAGATGCGGACCTTGTGGCGTCCGCCTTTGAGTGCCTTGGTGGGCACGATTACCGTTCTTAAAGTAGCCATGATTTTCGACAATAAAATGGTAACAAAATTGAGTGTACGGGTTATTTTTCGACAATCCGAGCGGCTCACCGCTGGGACGTTTTCTCAATCTATATTACCCTTAACTCCCCGATTTGTTCGGCGTTTGAGCGTTTTATCGTGAAAATACCTACTAACTTAAGCAAAATTTGTGGTATTGCCGCCACGACGCCTTGAAAATATTGGGGTTTGGGCGTTTTTGAGAAAACGGAGGGACAATAATTCGGTAATTATTGCGTGGGTCCTTTACTTCCTGATTGACGCGGCAATGTTCTCATCGCTTATCAGGTCAAGCAGGAAGTCAATCTCATCAAGTGACTCGAACTGCATGAAGAACTGTGCCGTCTCGTCCCCGTCGGCCGCCTCGCGTGCGATGCTGGCCAGGTACTTGCCGTCGTCCTTCCTAAGTATGACGATGAAGTCTGCGTCACGATCTGCGCAAGTGCCTCCCCAGAGGTATGTCACCGTGGGAAACCCAGTAATACCCAGGTTGCCTTCGTAGCCTTCATTCTCCACCCTGTTAATGTAGATGTCCATTGCGGGCCTCACTTTGCTGAGAGCCTCCCTGAACGGCTGCACATCGTCGGCCTTTATCCTGATGGTGCCTGTGAGGTATGCCGATATGGGGCACTCGATTTCCATCCAGAATACGTTCCCGGACTTGGCGAGCACCTTCACGTCGAGGTACCTGTTGACAAGTTCATTGTGTATCTTGCCGAGCGTGAAGACGCCCGTCTGAGCACCGGCTGAGATGGCCAGCAGTGCGAGCAAGGAAAAGAGTATCTGTTTCATGCCTGTTGTTTTTTGAGTTTGTCGTTCTCTGCGATAAGCGCGTCGATCAGCGCCTGTTTCTCCTCGATGATGTTCTGCATCTCGCCGATTGTGGATGTGAGCAGCAGCACCCGGTCATCGTTCTGGGTGGTGATGGTGCTCTTGAACATGGGACCCTCGCCCCGCATGAGCCATTCGGCCGAGACGTTTGGGAACCCCAGCAGGATAGCCTGGATGGTGTCGAGGCCAACGGCACGCCTGCCTGTCATGTAGTTGTTGAGTGTCGTGTACTTGATGTCACACGCGATTGCGAACGCCCGACTGGATAGTTGGAGCGCAATGATAAGCTCGTTAATTCTCCCGATGATTTCCATACTCAAAACACGCTTAGTAATGTAGTCAAAATGTAAACAAAGGTTAAATATCGTCACTTGGCGACATTTTTCTTCAAAAATATTTGCACATATCGTCAAACTGCGATACTTTTGCAAACACAAACAAACTAATGCACAAAATCAGTGCTTTTGTTTGAAACAACCAAACGTATAACTCAAAAAAATTAACCGTCATGGAACAAGAAAACAAAAAACCTAACGAGACCATCGGATTTGATGGCAGCGAGAACGAAGGAACCCAGCAACTGAGTGAACTCGAAAAAGCCCAGCAACGCATTGATGAACTTGAGAAGCAACTGAAGGAGGCACAGGACAAGGCCGAGACTTCCGGCAAGTACCATCTCCAGTATTACCGCACGAGCGAGATATTGAAGAAGGGTGTCGCCAAGCTGATGGAGTCCCACAACATCACCCGCGCCGAGTGGCTTCAGGCCCTGATGGAAGGCAGCGACTACACTGACGATGTGCTGCTGATGATATTGTCGAAGTAACGCCGTAAGTCAAACAAACCATCCCAATAGCTGCTGTAGCTCAGCGACGAGAGAGCGCTCACATGCCCGTGAGAGGTCGCCGGTGCAATCCCGGAAAGCAGCACAAGCCCGAAAGGGCGCCAAAGTAGAGTCCCTTGACATACTGGAAACCCGCTGGAAGTGCATCAACAATGATGTAACCCGAGCGATGAGCAGAGCCGGAAAGTAGCCTAACCGCCACGAGCCCTCACGGGGGAGCGGTGAACGCAATAAGAGTGACATCCGAGCGAGAGCGAAGGGCCGTGCCTGCGAGAAGTCCAGCTACACAGCTGGCCACGATATGGATGGCGTGCAAGTCCATCCATGAGTAATGAACTAATCAATTCTACTATGATAGGCTGGTGTAGTCCAAGTCCTCTCCTGCGATAGGGAGGATGTTAACGGCAACACGGGCACGTCCCGCAAGGGATAGAGATGCAGGTTCGAGTCCTGCCACCAGTCCAATTTATTTACCAATTCTTGATATGTATATGGAACGTATTACCAAACTGGCAGCGACTTTCCGAGCCATGAAGGTGGGCGACGTGGTGACGCTGCCCATCTGCCAGCTCGCAAGTTACTCCACCACCTACTACCGTACCCTTGCACCCGAGAGGGCGCAGGGCTTTGTGCTGTCCGTCCGTCAGGACGTGGAGAACGGGATCATCAACGTCACGAGAACGGCATGAACCTCGACTCCATCCACCTGCGCAACATCCTGCTGGCCATGAGTGACAAGACATTCAGCAAGCAGGAGGCCGCCGATATTGTCGGAGGCCGCGCCCGTCTGGTCAGGCTCGTCGAGAGCGGCGAGATAAGGGCTGACAAGAAGACATCCCGCCAGAACGGGCGCTGGTACTGCAACGCCGCCGATGTGCTCAGGCATTGCAGGAACATGAGGAAATAACAAGTCAAACCAATAAAACCGTTGAACAATGAAGTACATTAAAATCTTTCTCAACTGGCGCATTGACGTCATCACAATTCTTGCTGCACTCGTCCTCATGCTGGCCATGGCCGACAGCGAGTGCATCATCCTGTTTTTCGCCACCAAGTTGGCGGCCGTCATCCTGGGCTATCTCGTTCATGTCCTCGCCAAGCGTTGGGACGGCAAGATGCCCGAGCTCGACGTGCTGAAGATAGACGAATAGACCGGGCCGCAGCGGTACTGCGGGGGTAAAATTCTTCATCATAAAAATTAAAAGTTAATAATTTGAGTGTCCGGCCCTGCAGTGATGCGGGGCTGGATTTTTCAAACGGGGCTACGGGTGCCGGCATGTGAGTTAATCATCATGTTTAGTTTCTTAAAAAGCGACATGTCGGTGTGGTTCAACTCCACAAGCCTCCGTGAGCGATCAAAAGAATGTTAGTTTTTTCATAGGCTTTTTGATAAGTCGAATGGGGTATGCTCCGTAATGATGGGGTGTTTGCATCCGCCCCTAAGCGGTCCACCAGGCTGATACTGTCAGGAGGCTTCCTTTAGTAAATTTACGCATCCGTCGTTGCAGTGATGCGGCGGCGGTACCTCGGCGAGAAAGACCAGCGCGATGGGCGATGCTGGTATTAAGATTTGGTCTGAGCAGCTGTTCAATTCAGCACTTGCCGTCTCATTGATTTTCATATTTTTAAACAATTATTTCAAGAACACTTAGTAATGGATGTTCAGCCTGTGTCGTGAGACATGGGCGACAGTATCACCCCGTCCTGCGGGGACTTGCAGGAAACCTCTTGCGGATGGGCATTACGGCAACGTGTGTCATTGGTTTAAAGAGCTTCGGCATCCGCAAGACCCATCACTGACACTCCGGTGTTAGCCATTTCTATTAATGTTTCAATTATTACGGGTTTCTCCGCTTGTGTCGGGAGACACGGGCGGCCACATCACCCAGCTGCGGGTAGCAGCGCAATTCAC
>JAEEGL015747840.1_pt1 | contig 25352 bp, 27 predicted proteins | sample 9134231 | NCBI WGS metagenome assembly JAEEGL01 (sample SAMN16246548, study PRJNA631951) | gut metagenome | biome: gut microbiome; feature: rumen; material: fiber-attached | host: Bos | place: Iran: Karaj | collected 2018-10
GCGGATCAGCTCCGTGCCGCCGAGCATGTTGCTCCACTGGTCGTCGCCGCCGAACTGCATGTTGCAGTCGTAATGCTGGAAGAGGTAGTAGAAGTCGTAGGACTGCATGATCATGTAGTTGAACTCAAGGAAGCTCAGGCCCTTTTCCATGCGCTGTTTGTAGCACTCGGCGCGCAGCATGTTGTTCACCGAGAAGCAGGCGCCGACCTCGCGCAGCATGTCCACGTAATTGAGCCCCAGCAGCCAGTCTGCGTTGTTGAGCATCATGGCCTTTCCGTCGCCGAATTCGATAAAGCGCTCCATCTGGCGCTTGAAGCACTCGGCGTTGTGCTCGATGTCCTCACGCGTGAGCATTTTGCGCATGTCCGTGCGGCCGGAGGGATCCCCGATCATCGTCGTGCCGCCGCCGATCAGCGCGATCGGGCGGTTGCCGGCCATCTGCAGGCGTTTCATCAGCGTCAGCGCCATGAAGTGCCCGGCCGTCAGGCTGTCGGCCGTGCAGTCGAAGCCGATGTAGAACACGGCTTTGCCGTCGTTGATCAACTTGCGGATCTCTTCCTCGTTCGTCACCTGCGCGATCAGCCCGCGTGCGACGAGTTCTTCATAAATACCCATAACACGATACTCCTTTTATTCCTCATTCAAAATTTTTTCCACTGTTTCTGCGCCAAAGGCGATCAGCTCGTCGCAGGGCACGCCAGCGCGCTTGAGCTCGAGGCAGCGGACGACGCCGTACTTTTCCCGGAAGGCGCCCGTCGCCTGCTTGGTCAGCGCCCCGATCCTGGCCATGGCTTCCCGGTCGTCGCCGTCGGCAAAAGGCGCGGCCAGGCCGAGCGCCATCACGGCGCCCGAGATCGCGCCGCAGATCTCGCCGCAGCGCACGCCTCCGCCGAAGCCTCCCGCGACGGCAAGCGCGGTCCTCTCGTCGAGTCCCGTATACTTCCCGCAGGCGCGCAGCACGCACTGCGCACAGTTGAAGCCCTCGCCGTGGATCTTTACGGCCTCTTCTCCGATCCCCACGAAATCATCCCCCATCAAAAAAATAAGCCCTCCATCCCGTTCGGGACAGAGGGCATGGACATGCGGTACCACCTCTGCGCGTCTCCGCCCTCGCGGGCGCAGACCTCGGCAAGTGAAAAACACTTTTTCGCGCTATCGGGCGAAACCCGTCCCACTCTACTCGGAATCGTTCCTTTCAAGCAGGCCGCTCCGGACTGTATTGCGGCGCGCCTCTCTCCCCCTTCCAGCAAACGGGGTCTCTCTGTGCAGAGGACGTCGCCGCGTCTGTCCCTCGACGCGTTGACGGATTGGATTATACAGGAAGTCTCAGGGTCTGTCAAGCAGCCCTTTTTTATACTTCTCGCAGGCCGCGAGCTGTTCCTCGGCGCTCGCGAGCGTCAGGAGCGTGATGTTGTCGCCGCCGTGCAGACGGGCCAGCTCCTGCTTGCGTCCCTCCCGATCGAGCGGCGTGACCTCCGTGTAGGTGCGGCCCGCGCGTTCAGACTTGGAGATCACAAAGTGGCTGTCGGCCATCGCGGCGATCTGCGGCAGGTGCGTCACGCACATGACCTGCTTGCCGAGCGAGACGGAAAAGAGCTTCTCGCCGACGCGCTGTGCCGCGACGCCGGAAACGCCGCTGTCGATCTCGTCAAAGATCATCGTCGGCACCGGATCGTTCTCGGCAAAGACGTTCTTCATCGCCAGCATGATCCGGCTCAGCTCGCCGCCGGAGGCGATGCGGCTGATACGGCCCAGCTCCTCGCCCGCATTGGCGGACATCAGAAAACGGATCTCGTCGCAGCCCTTCGCGTTGAAGCCGTCCTCTCCCGCGACCCTGCCGAATTCTACTGAAAAGCGGACAGACGGCATCGACAGCGCGCGCAGCTCTTCAACGATGCGCCTCTCCAGCTCCGCCGCGGCCTTCTTCCGCGCGGCGCTGAGCTCGCGTGCAAGCGCGAGGCAGCGTTCCTTTGCCTTTGCCAGCTCCCGTTCGAGGCGCGCAAGGCTTTCGTCCGCTCCCTCCAGCTCGTCAAGCTGTCTCCGGCAGTCGTCCAGCAGGGCGATCAGTCCCTCTTCGTCTGCGTTATACTTGCGCTGCAGACGGTTAAGCTGCGCAAGCCTTGTCTCGAGACGGTCAAATTCATCGGGAGAAAAATCCAGCCGGTCGCGCAGATCGCGCAGCAGCTCCGCCGCGTCGGTAAGAGAAAAGACCGCGTCGCGGATGCTCTTGACGCTGCTCTCCAGCTCCGGCGCGATCGCGGCGGCACGCTGGGCATAGTTTTCGGCGTTTTGTGCGAGCGAGACGGCGTTTTCATCCCCGTCGTAGAGCAGCGCGCAGGCATTTTCGATCGATTCCGTGAGCTTTTCGGAATTGCGCAGCAGCGCAAGACGCGAGGATATCTCCTCATATTCGCCGCTTCTGAGTTTTGCGGCGCTCAAGGCTTCGATCCGGTCCTGCAGCCGATCGCGCCGCCGTTCCTTTTCCTCCTCGTCCATCCGCAGCGCTTCGATCTGCCCGCGCAGCTCGACGACCTGCTTCCAGGCCGCGCCGTAGCGCTCCAGCTCGCAGCCGAGCGCGCCGAAGCGGTCGAGATACTCCATGTGACGCCGCTCATCCATCAGCTGTCTGCCGTCGTTCTGCCCGTGGATATCCACCAGAAACGATGCAAGCTCCTTGAGCTGCACGGCGCTGACCGGCATACCGCAGATGCGGCAGGAGCTCTTTCCGTCCGCGCCGATGCGGCGCTGAATGATCAGCTCGTCGTCAATGTCGATCTCGTTTTCGCGCAGATAACGCTCCGCCGCTTCCGTCAGATCAAAGGAGGCCGTCACAAGGGCTTTCTCCGCCCCGCGGCGCACCAGATCGCGGCTCACACGGTCGCCCAGCACGGCGCCGATCGAGTCGATCACGATCGATTTGCCCGCGCCCGTCTCGCCCGTCAGGACATTCAGGCCCGGCGCAAAGGCAATATCTGCCCGCTCGATCACGGCGATATTCTCAATGTGAAGTTCGTTCAACATAGCAAAGCCTCACAAACGTAACGGCGGTTCAGTTTTTGAGGAATTCCTCCACCTTGTGATAGAGCTTCTCGCAGCTCTCAATACTGGACATGGCTATAAAGGCCGTATCGTCGCCGGCGAGCGTTCCGACAAGTCCCTCGATCGACATGGCGTCGACCGCCGAGCAGACTGCGGAGGCAAGGCCGGGAATGGTCTTGATGACCAGCAGGTTCATCGCCATCTGATAGGATATGACGCTCTCGTTCACGATCTTTTTCAGTCGCTGCCTGGCGTCGTCCTCTTCGGAGCGGCCGGACACGGCGTAGTGATAATTGCCGTCGGGACCGAGTTCCTTGACAAGGCGCATGTCTTTGATATCGCGCGAGAGCGTGGCCTGCGTGCTCTTCACGCCCCGTTCCAGCAGCGCCTCCTGCAGCTGGCGCTGCGTTTCGATGTTCTGATGTGTGATGATGTCCAGGATCACGCTTTGTCTTCCGGGTTTCATCTTTCTGATTCCTCCGTTACAGTTTCTCGTAAGCGATCTCAAAGAAGCTCTTGTTGTTCATCTGCGCCATCAGCGTGCGATGCTCGCTGCGCCGTACGATCATTTTGTCGCCGCTGGAAAGATCCAGCACGGAATTCCCGTCTACGGCCAGATAGGCGCGGCGCGTGTCGAGCTTCTCCGTCACGACAAAAATCTGTTTTTTCACGCCGAGCACAAAAGGTTTTGCGCTGATCGAGTGCGCACAGATCGGTGTAAGGATAAAGGCTGCAGCCTCCGGCTCGACGATCGGTCCGCCAGCCGAAAGCGAATAGCCGGTGGAGCCGGTCGGCGTCGAGACGATCACGCCGTCGCCCGAGTAGGCGATCATGCGGTCGCTGTCGCAGAAGGCCGTGATATTGATGCACTCTCCGTATCCGTGGATCACGGCGTCGTTGAGGGCAAGATCACGATGGATCACCTCTCCGCCGCGCTCGACGGTGATATCGAGCATCATTCGCTCGCTCAGGCGGTATTCTCCGCGCGCCGCCTCGGCGATCTGCTCGAACTCATCCGCCTCGATCGCGGTCATAAAGCCCTTGGTGCCGAGATTGACGCCCAGGATCGGCACAGCCCTTCCGCGCAGCGCGCGCACGACGGACAGGATCGTCCCGTCGCCGCCGATGACGATCAGCAGCTCGCAGTCCTCGCCGAGCGAAGAGATCTCGCGGTAGTTCAGATCCTGCGGCAGGATGCTCTCGCCGTTGTCCGCGAAAACGGGACAGACGACGCAGTCCTTTCCCTGCGCGCCGAGCAGCGCAAGCGCCCGTCGCGTGAACTGCAGCTCATGGTCTCTATACGGATTGGGACAGATCGCTATCATGGTCCTTACCTCCGGTTTTCTGGAAATTCTCGTGCGAACGGGCGACCAGCGCGGGAATATCAAAGCTCCGGTCCCTGCCGGGGCAGTTGACGAGATGGCACAGGTACTCGATATTCCCCTCCGGTCCTCTGATCGGTGAGAAGTCGAGGCCGACGACGGACAATCCGATCGTCGGTGCGAAATCGACGATGCCCTGCACGACCTCGCGGTGCACCGCCTCGTCACGCACGACGCCTTTTTTGCCGACCTCTTCGCGTCCGGCTTCGAACTGCGGCTTGATCAGGCAGATCAGATCGGCCTCCGGAAGGAGCAGCTGCTGTACAGCCGGCAGAACAAGCCGGATCGAGATGAACGAGACGTCCATCACGGCCAGGTCGAGCGCCTCGGGGATCTGCTCGCGCGTAACGTAGCGCAGATTGCAGCGCTCGAGGTTCACGACGCGCGGATCGCTGCGCAGCTTCCAGGCGAGCTGGCCGTATCCGACGTCGACGGCGTAGACCTTCTCCGCTCCGTGCTGCAGCAGCACGTCCGTGAAGCCGCCGGTCGATGCGCCGCAGTCGATGCAGCGCTTTCCTGCCGGATCGACGGGAAAGACCTTCAGCGCCTTGTCGAGCTTGAAGCCGCCGCGGCTGACGAAGGGCAGCGCCTCGCCGCGCACTTCGACGACCGCGTCCGGCGAGACAGGCGTTCCCGGCTTGTCCGCGCGCTGACCGTTGACGAACACCAGGCCGCTCATGATCGTGGTTTTCGCTCTCTCGCGGCTCTCGGTGAAGCCGCGCTCGAACACGAGCTGGTCAAGTCGTATCTTTTTCATCTCCCGCTCCGATCGAGCATCGCTCTCGCCTCTCGGGCGATCGCGTCCGCGTCGATGCCGCACAGCCGCCGCAGCTCGGCGACGCTGCCGTGCGGAACGATCCCGTCGCCGAGATCGAGCAGCCTGTGATCGAAGGCGACGCCGCGCGGCGCAAGTGCGGCGAGGATCTGGCTGCCGACGCTTCCGAAGCGGCAGACCTCTTCGGCAACGATCAGCCTGCCCGTTTTTCTGACGGACTCGCAGACCGTTTCAAAGCCGTTCGGCCGGATACAGCCGAGCTTGACGACCTCGGCCCGGACGCCTTCGGCCTGCAGCGCCTCCGCTGCGGCGAGCGCCTCGTTGATCATGATGCCGTAACTGACGATCGTCACATCGCCGCCGCTGCGCAGCACATATTCCGGCTCGTTATGGCAGGCGCGGTATTTTCCCTCGCCCCCGCGCGGGTAGCGGATCGCCGCCGGGCCCTCGCAGGAGTAGAACGCGAGGCCGAGCATGGATTCCAGCTCCGCAAAGGAGGCGGGACAAAAGATGCTCATTCCGGGCACCGTGGAGAGATAGCTGACATCGAAGCTGCCCTGATGCGTCTCGCCGTCGCGTCCGACAAGGCCGGCGCGGTCGACGGCGAAAACGGCGTGGAGCCCCTGCAGCGCGATATCATGGATCAGCATATCGAAGCTTCGCTGCAGGAAGGTGGAATAGACGGCAAAGACGGGGATCAAGCCCTGCTTGGCCATGCCGCCGGCCATCGCCGCTGCGTGTTCCTCGGCGATCCCGATATCAAAAAAGCGTTTCGGAAAGCGCTCGGCAAATTCCTCCAGCCCGGTCCCTCCGGCCATGGCGGCCGTGATCGCGGTGATCTTCGGGTCGTTCTCGGCAAAGGCGCTCAAGGCTTTGCCGAAATGCGAAGCAAAGCTCTCGCCCTCTTCGGCGAGCCTGCCCGTTTCGGGATCGAACGGCCCCACGCCGTGATAACGTTCCGGATCCTGCTCGGCATAGGGGCAGCCCTTGCCCTTTTTTGTCAGTACATGCACCAGCACCGGGCCGTTCATCTCACGCGCCCAGCCCAGCACGCTCTCAAGCGTGCGGAGATCGTGCCCGTCGACCGGTCCGAGATATTCGAAGCCCATCTCGCTGAACATATTGGACAGGATCAGGTGAGCCTTGAACCACTCCTTGATCCTGTGGTTGAAGCGATAAAGCGCCGGAAGATGCCGGAAAAAACGGCGGTAGCGGCGCTTGAAGTTCAGGTATCCGGGCTTGACGCGCATGGACTGCAGCATCTTCGAAGTGCCGCCGACATTCTCGGCGATGGACATGTTGTTGTCGTTGAGAATGACGACCATTTTTTCGCCGCTCTGCGCGGCGTTGGACAGGCCCTCAAAAGAAAGCCCGCCGGTCATGGCGCCGTCGCCGATGACGGCGCAAACGCTGTAATCCTCACCGGAGAGCGTCCTCGCATGCGCCATTCCGAGCGCGACGGAGACCGAATTGGAGGCGTGTCCCGCGATAAACGCATCGTCCTGCGCCTCGTAGGGCTTGGGGAATCCGGAAAGTCCGCCGAGCTGGCGCAGCGTGCCGAAGGCCTCCCGCCGCCCGGTGAGGAGCTTGTGTGTATAGCTCTGGTGACCGACGTCGAAGACGATCCGGTCGCGTGAGCTGTCATAGACTCTGTGCAGGGCGACGCTCAACTCCACCGTCCCGAGATTGGAGGCCAGATGTCCGCCTGTTTTGGAGACAGTGTCGATCAGCGTGCTCCGGATCTCGCCGCAGAGTGCGGTCAGCTCCTCCTGACTGAGTTTTTTTACATCGTTCGATGCGTTGATTTTCTCAAGAATACTCAACTCGCACCTCAATAACTGTTTTCAAAAACGATTTTTCAATTCATGCGAACGGCCATGGAATCGGCCAGCGCGTCGAGAAAGGCGGTGTCCGCAAAGACGCCTTTGAGCGCCTCCTTTGCGGCCTCCGTGAGACGAAGGACCATTTCGGCACAGTGCTCGGCGCCATAGAGCGCCATATAGGTATTTTTCTTTTCCTCGCGGTCCGAGCCGATCGGCTTTCCCAGCTCCTGCTCGGTGCCGAGCACGTCGAGCATGTCGTCGCGGATCTGAAAAGCCGCTCCGATCGCCTCGCCGTAGCGCGCGGCGGCCTCAAGCTGTCCGTCGTCTCCGCCCGCCGCGGCGACGCCCATCCGGCAGGCCGCAGTCAGCAGCGCGCCGGTCTTTCTGGCGTTGATATCCGTCAGCTCCTGCTCGTCGAGTTCTTTTCCCTCGCCGAGCATATCCAGATACTGTCCGCCGCACATACCGTCGAGTCCGACCGCGTCGGCCAGAAAGGCGGCGCAGCGGGCTTTCCGCTCGTCCGGCAGCGCCGAGCGCAGGATCGTGCCAAAGGCCTCGGCCTGCAGCGCGTCGCCCGCGAGCGTCGCGACGCACTCGCCGTATACCACGTGATTTGTCGGGCGGCCGCGGCGAAGATCGTCGTCGTCCATGCAGGGAAGGTCGTCGTGGATCAGGCTGTAGGTATGCAGCATCTCGATCGCGCAGGCGACGGGGAGCGCGGATTCGATCTCGCCGCCGCAGACGCGGCAGAATTCCAGCACAAGGGTCGGCCGGATACGCTTTCCTCCGGCCAGAAGGCTGTAGCGCATAGCCCCGGCCAATCCGGCATAGGGAAGGCTCTCCGCGCCCCGGAAGCATTCCTCCAGCGCGGCGTCGACCATGGCTTTATAGTCGTTCGGCGTCATGTCTCACCCTCAAAGGGCAGCTCGACAGGCTCTCCGTCCGCACCCTTTCTGAGCATAACGACCTTTTGCTCCGCTTCATCAAGCAGCTCGGTGCAGCGCTTCATCAGCGCAGTCCCCTCTTCAAAGAGGCTCAGGGAATCCGCCAAAGGCAGATTGCCCTTTTCCAGTCCGTTCACGATCTCGCCGAGCCGTGCGACGGCCTGCTCGTAACTCATCTCTTCTTGCTTCATGCTTGCTCCTCCTCGATCTCCTCGACGCGGCATTTCGCGCTTCCGTCGGGGAAACGCAGGCGCAGATGCGCGCCTTTCCCTATCGTTTTCACGCTCCGCACGAGCCGGTCCTGCTCGTCGGAGACGATGCTGTAACCCCGTGTGAGCACACGCAGCGGGCTCATCGCGTCAAGCGCGGCGGCCAGGCGTACCTGCGCGCGGCGCTTTGCGCCGAGCTCGCTCTCCATCGCGGCCGCCAGCTTGTCGCGCAGATGGTCCAGCTCGATCCGTCTGTCGTCGATCGGCGCGGCGGCGTCGCGCAGTACGCGGCGCGAGCGGTAGCTCTCAAGCGTCGTACGCATTTGCCGCAGGCGCTTGTCCATCGCCTGCGACGAACGGATGACGTAGGAGGCGAGCATGTCTCTTTCCTCCGCGCAGTCCGGCACGGCGATCTCCGCGGCGTTTGAGGGCGTCGAGGCGCGCTTGTCGGCCACATAGTCCGAAATCGTCACGTCCGGCTCGTGTCCGACAGCTGAGATCACGGGGATCTCGGATTCATAGATCGCGCGCGCCACGCGCTCGTCGTTAAAGGCCCACAGATCCTCGATCGAGCCGCCGCCGCGTCCTGTGATGATCAGGTCCGCCAGCTTGTGACGGTTGGCATAGCGGATCGCACCGACGATCTCGGGGGGCGCTTCCGTTCCCTGCACGCGCACGGGCAGCAGCAGCACCTTCGTCATCGGCCAGCGGCGCGAGAGAATGCGGATCATGTCGTGCACGGCCGCGCCGGCCGACGAGGTGATGATCGCGATCCGCCCCGGATAGACGGGCAGCGGTTTCTTGTGCGCCTCGTCAAAAAGGCCCTCGTCCGAGAGCTTCTTTTTCAGCTGCTCAAAGGCGAGCTGCAGGTCGCCCGTGCCCTCCGGCAGGATCGCGCTGCAGTAGAGCTGATAAGCGCCGTCGCGCGGATAGACGGAGAGCCGTCCGAATACCGTGACGCTCATGCCGTTCTCCGGACGGAAGCGCAGTCTTGACGCGCTTCCCTTGAACATCACGCATCTGAGACTGCTCTCGCTGTCCTTGAGCGTGAAGTAATGATGCCCGGATGGGTAGATCTTATAGTTGGAAAGCTCCCCTCGCACGGACAGCTGCATGAACAGCGGCGTCCGGTCAAAGAGCTCCTTGATCAGACCGTTGAGCTCGCTGACGGAAAAGACCCTGTTCTCGTCCATCATTCCTCTGCAGGCGTTTCCTGCTCCGGCATCTCGCCGCGCATGAAGCCGCCGAGCACGCCGTTGACGAAGGCGACCGTGTCGGCGTCGTCATAGCCCTTGTCCAGCTCGACCGCCTCGTTGATCGCGACGGCGGGCGGGATCTCCTCCATGTACAGGATCTCGCAGAGCGCGATACGCAGGATCGCACGCGCCGTGCGGGAAATACGCTCCGGCTTCCAGCCGCGGGCGTATCGCTCGATCAGGCCGTCCAACTCCTGAGCCTTCTGCGTGCTCATGGCAACGAGCGTGCGGATATAGTCCATCTGACGCTCGTCGGGCCGCTCGGCATAAAGCTCGTTCTCCGAAGCGAGCGTCGCATAATGCTCTTCGTCAAAAAAAGAATCGAGCAGGCCGTCTGCCTCTCCTCCGCTCGCCGCGGCGGCAAAGCAGAGCTCAACGGCGATCTCGCGCGCGTTCTTTCTCGTCATGATCTCTACTCCCGGATGTTTTTATTTTTCAAAGGAGATGCCGGCGACGTGGACATTGACGACGGCTTTTTCGATGCCGGTCACCGACTGCACCGTGGACAGGATCTTCTCCTGCACTTCTCTTGCGACGGCGACGATACTGCTGCCGTAGCAGACGTTGATGATCACGTCGGTCACGATGGTGTCGTCCTCGAAGGCGACCTTGATGCCCTTGCTTGCAGTCTTGATGCCGATCAGCTCGGCCAGTTCGGCGCCCGCGGCGTTGGAAAGGCCGGCCACGCCCTCGATCTCCGCGATCGCGCCTTTGACGAGGCTCACGATCACGTCCTCGGAAATATGGATGCTGCCGCGCTCTTCCTTGCAGGTGATATAATTATCGGCCATGGAAAACTCCTCCTGTATGACCAAAAAGTTTGTCATATTACTATACCACGAAGAGGGTGAAAAAGGAAGAGCAATCCGGCAAAAAATGAATAAAATAAAAAAATTCATATTCCGTATGCAAAAAGCCCGGGACGAACCCGGGCTTCATCGCTTGTCGGTATCAGGCCTTGACCTCAATGATGTTCAGCTGCGCCGCGTCATACTCCGTTTCGCTGCAGATCACATCCGTGATCTGCGCGACGGACTCCTCGCTCAATCCGTCCAGCGGCGCGGGCACCGCCACCGTGACCGTATCGTTTCCTATGTAGACGACACAGTCGGCAAAATTCTTTGCCAGCAGCAGGTTTTCGATCTGCGTCTCCTGCATGGAACAGGTCGCCATCGCCGCGATCGCGTTCATCGCGCTGTCGATCGTCTCCTGCGAGGCGCAGTCGGCGGAGGCGGCAGACTGCAGCAGCTGCAGCGCCTCGTCGCGCGAGACCTGCCGCGTCAGTCTCGCTTCGGCAAAGTATCCGGAATGGATGCTCTGTGCGCTCGCCGCGTTGGCCGCGGTCAGCTGCTCGTCGACTGCGGAGACCATTTTGCTGTCCGCCTTTCCCCAGCGGTTGTTGTACGACCAGTTGAGCAGCACGGCCGCGCTGACGCACATCAGCACCGCGAGCAAAGCGATGTTCCGTTTCCTGTTCTTCATGATGATGCTCCTCCCTTTCATTGATCCGCCTTTTTCAGGATCGTGATCTGATCCGCTCCGAAGCCCGTATATGTTCGCACAGCCTCCGTGATCTTCCATCGGACGACGGCGTCGTCCGCCCCGTCGCAGACGATGACGGCGCCGTTTTCCGAGAGCAGCACGCAGGCCTCCCCCACCCCCTCCGCAAGCGTGAGCGCCTCCGCCAGATCCGGCGTCCGATCCGTCTGCTCCCGGCGCGGCGTGCCCGGCAGCAGCATCAGCAGCACGCCGAGCGCGAGCATCAGCAGCGGGATCTTAAATCCGCCTATCTTATCCAGGATTCTCTTCAAATCTCCACTCCTGACGCGCTGCGGGGATCCCGAGTTGCGCCTCGATCAGCGAGGAGAGCCGTTCGCGCCGCGCGCCGTCTCTTCCCAGCGTGATCACAGCGCTCTGAGGCACCCACACGCCCTCTTCACTCCAGGCCGTGCCGACAGCCACGTCCCGGACCTCAAGCTCCAACTCAACGGCTTTGTCCCAAATATATTCTCCGCACTCCTGCTCTATGACAAAGCGCCGGAGCTGTCTGCCCTGCGCGTCAGCCGAGGCGCTGATCGCATCCGATGCGCCGCGCAGCTCGGCGAGAGAAAGCGCATAGCTCTCCCAGTCCGCCGCTCTGAAACAGTGAATGAACATCAAAACCAGCGCGGATGCGGCGCAGAGCGAGGCGATCTGTTTTTCTCTTCCCTCCGGCAGCAGACAGAGCGCGATCCCGAAAAAGACCGATGCGGCGCAGATGCCGCGCAGCGAGACCGTATTCATGCGCTCACCGTCCTGATCGCCGCCATAAAGGACAGAAAGAGCAAGAGCGTAAGGCTTCCCAGAACGCCGAGCAGCATCCCCAGCGCGCTTCCCATATCGCCGAGCAGTCCGGCGAGCCGTTTTCCTTCTGCCGCCGCAGCGATCGCGGCGCAGAGACGGAAAAGCAGCAGCTTGGCGCCGATTGCCGCAAAAGGCGTGATCGAAAGCGCGCATACGCCGATCAGCGCAAAGACGCCCGCCGCGTTTTTGATGACGGCGGCGCCCGCGAGGACGACGGAGGCCGCGTCGGAGAGAATCCCGCCCACGACGGGGAGCGCGCTCGCGATCACCGTCTTCGTCCCCTTGACCGCCATCGCGTCCGCCCCGCCCGTCAGTGCGGCCGTCAGTCCGATATATGCGCTCACGCCCGTCGTAAGCAGCGTCATCATGCTCACGGCAAGCCATTTGCTCATCGATACGGCCGCGTTCAGCACGGCGTTGGGAAAAATGCTCCTGCAGACGCAGAGCGCAAGATAGGCGTAGATCAACGGGATCGTCAGACGAAAAAGCAGCTCCATCATGATGTTCAGGCAAAGCAGCACCGCGGCGTATTTCGCTCCGGCAGAGACGACCGCGCCGCTGACTGCTGCCGCCGTATAGACGGCCGGGAGCGCCGCCCGGGCATAAGCGCACATTTCATTCATCGCCGCGGTCAGATCTCCCGTCAGCGAATCCACGGAGCCCGCAACACAGAACGTGACAGCGGCGCAGGCGCAGATCGAGATCAGCTCCCGGATGCGCGCCTCGCCGCACAGCGACTCCGCAACGCAGCAGAGCACGGCGAGCGCCGCGATGCGCGTCATCTCCCGCAGCTCGCCGCGCAGCTTTTCCAGCGCCGTACGCTTTGCCCTGGCCCACAGCCGCGCGAGCGCGCCGTCGAGGTCGTAGCTCCCGTCTGTTTTCAATTCTCCTCCGATCTCCCGCGCCTCTTCGTCCAATGCCTCCTCTACCGCGCCGACGTCGACCGCGCTCCCCTCCGCCCAAACGGGCGGGGGCGGCAGCAGGAAAAGCAGCAGGAAAAAAAACGCGATCATACCGAGCTTTTTCACAGCATCTCTCCGATCGCCTCGAGCATACTGCGCAGCAAGGGCATCGCCGAACTGATCGCGCACAGCAGCCCCAGCAGCTCCATGGCGGAAGCGGCCGCAGCCTGTGAGGCCTCCCTGCAGAGATCGGCCGTCAGACGCGCGAGGAGCGCGGCTGCGCAGCATTTCATCAGCGGCAGCAGATAGACCTCGCCCACGCCGTATTCGCGCCTTACCGTTTCACAGAGCTCCTTGAGCGACGCGCCGAGGGGGATCGTCATGGCGAGCAGACAGCAGACAGCGGCAATGCTGACGGCGAGCGAGAGCTCCGGATTCGTACGGCGAATGACAAGCGCCGCGCTGCAGCCGACCAGCATCAGCGCGCCGCTCTTGATCAGGATCTCCATCGCTACAGATCGAAAAGCGTCCGGATCATCGAAAACAGCTCGCTGATTTTCTGCACAAGGATCATCAGCACGACAACCAGCGCCGCGATCGTTGTCATCAGCGCCTGCTCGTCCCGTCCGGAGCGTTGAAGCAGGATGTTGAGCACTGCGACCAGGATCCCGACCGCAGCCACCTTGAAGATCAGTTCTACGTCCATGCCGTCCCCTAAATCAGAAGAATAATAACGAACGCGCCGAGCGAGAGCGTCACGCCGAGCGTCATTCTTCTCTTTTCCGCGCGTTCCGCCGCGCACTGCGCGCTTTTTCTTTCGAGTGTATCGGCGCACTTTTCAAGCGCCGCGCACTGCAGCTCCAGCTCGCTCCCGCCGAGCGTCGTTCCGAGCGAGGCGATCGCTTCGGTGTCCTCTTCGTCAAGCATGGCGAGCTTTTTCCCGGCGCAGTCGCGCCAGATCGCGGAAAAAGATCTTTCGCCGAGCTGCCGCATCTCCTCCGAGAGAAAGACGTAAAAGCCCTGCGCCGCTTCGCATCCGCTCGCCCCGGCCAATCCCGGGAAGGCCTCGGGCAGGATCGTCTGCCGCTCGTACAGCTCGTTTCTGAGCAGAATGAGCGAGCGCCGCAGCGCCCGGCGGGTCTCCTCTCTTGTTTTCTCTGCGTTCAGCTGTGTAAGCGCCGCGAGCAGGCTTCCGAGCAGGATCGCGGCGGCGCCGACGAGCTTCATCCTGTCAGCTCCTTCACTTCATAACGTCTTTTTCCGCGCACCGCGCGGATGATGAGCGCCTTGCGAAAAACGCCGCAGCGCAGCAGTTCCCGGTAGCTTTCACGCCGTTTCAGATCCTCCGGCCCGCATGCGTGCGCGGTCGCCACGATCCCCGTCCCGCAGCCGTAGATCTCTCGTATCGCAGCGATATCCTGCGGCGCGCTGATCTCGTCTGCCGCGATAACCTGCGGCGTCATGGAGCGCAAAAGCAGCAGCGCCCCCGAGAGCTTGTCCGTCCCCGATATCACGTCGCTGCAGCGGCCGAGATCGTACAGTTTTTCATCGAGCTCGCCTCTCTCGTCGATCACGCCGACACGCGTGCCTCCGTCGGCGAGTATCCGGATCAGATCGCGCAGCGCAGTCGTCTTTCCTCCTCCCGGCGGCGAGAGGATCAGCGTATTGACAAAGCCGTCTCCATACAGTTCGCACGCCGCCTCTTTGCATACGTCCGGCAGCTCGCGCGCAAGACGCACACTGATCGAGGAATACCGGCTGTAGCCTGTCCCATGCTCCTGAACGCTTGCTCTGCCGCAAACGCCGAGACGCAGCGTACCCGTGCTGAAATACCCCTTGCGCATCGATTCGGCGGCACTGTAAAGCGAGGCGCCCGTCGCCTTCTGGAGGACCCGTACAAGATCCTCTTCTTCGAGCTTCGGAGCGGATACCGGATGCTCTGAAAAGCCGTAGCTGAGCGCCGGCGCTTGTCCGACGCGCAGACGCAGCTCTTCCGGATGATATCGCGCGTACGGCTCAAGCGCAGGAACATATTTTTGCGGCAGCAGCGCCAACGCCGCAGCGAAAGGATCCATGCTTCTCACTTCCCGTGGACAATATATGAACGGCGGCAGGATTTATTCTTGAATCTTTCCACCCCTTGTGCTATGATGCAACAGTAAAAAAAGATACGGAGGACATCTCTATGGCCATGAAAATCATGTGGGCTGCCGCGATCTTTTTCGGCGGCTGGCTTTTCTGTTATCTCTTCGGCAGACAACTCGTTTTTAATTTCAGCGCCGCGTATCCGATGATCAGGAAAATGCGCGCGAAGGACAAGGATCTGATCGCGCCGGGCGCGGACAAATACACGAATATCTCCGTCCTGGTCTGCCTCGTGACGATCGCCATCGTCGCCTTTCTTGTCATCCGCTTCTGCAAACCCTATCTTTCGATCAGCTTCTGCGTCGGCGCACTCTCCGCCCTTCTCATGTATCTGCCTCATTCGCAGATCTCCGAGCGAAGCACCTTTGATCTCTTCTGCAACGCCTATTCGCGTTTTATCCCCGACGACGAACTGCGTACAGCTTTTTTCAACCGCGATCCGAAAGAGATCCGCAAGCGCGTTCGCGAAATGGGATACGAACCCGATTTTATCCCGACCTTCAGTGATTGAAGTGAATAAAAGAAACCGGCTCACGGTCGATACCGTGAGCCGGTTTTTTCGTTCATTCAAAAAAAGCGATTGCCGCCAGGGCCTCCCGGGAGGTGCGTCCTTCACGGCCCGAAGATCTGCAGCGCCAGCGGGAGCAGAACGCAAAGGCCGTAGCCGAGGACCGTCAGGATGAAATACCTGCGGCGTGTGAAAACGGCCGCAAACTCACGGATCACGGCGCTCGGCCAGTAATACCATGCGACTTTTGCGCCGATCCCGGTGCAGCGCATGTTCAGTTCGCGCGCCAGGAGGATACAGCGATAGACATGATAATTACTGGTCACCAGCGCAATTCGGCCGCCTCCGCCGTGTTCTTCAAGAAGCTGCCGGGAGAAACGCAGGTTTTCCTCCGTCGAGCGGCTGAAGCGCTCGAGAAGGATCTGTTCGTCCGGGACGCCTTTCTCCAGCAGATAAGCCCGCATGGCCTCCGCTTCCGAAACGGTCTCGTCGTCGCCCTGGCCGCCGCTGACAACGATCATTGCGCGTCCGCGGCTCTTGCGGAAGAGTTCAAGCGCTTTGTCGAGCCGATTGGCAAGGATGCGCGACACGCGGTCACCGTCCAGCAGCGCGCAGCCGTGGACGATGATCGTATCAAAACGGCGGAGGTGAGGCAGGAGCTGCATATAGAGGGTATAAAGGATAAAGCTCAACAGCAGGGCAGAACCGTAAAGGACCGAGCCTATGAAAAACTGCAAAAGGATCGGAAGCGACGGATCGACGCGGCGCGTCAGATCTGTAAACACAACAAGGAGCAGCGCGATCTCGGCGAGGGCCATGAACAGCCCGATCAGCAGGGAAAGAATGTTGTGAAAGGATCGGGATTCCTTTTTCAGCATCACGATCCCGTTCCAGATCAGCATGAGCGGGATCAGAAAAACAAACAGGGCAGCGGCCAGCCCGCAGGCGGCAAGCGCCTGCGGCGCGCTGCGGGTCAGGAAAGAGCAGACAGTCAGAAGGGTGAGAAAAAGCGCAGCGAGCAGCAGCGCACAGTTGAACAGCCGCTGCGGCCGGAGAATGGTGAAGGCGAACAGGACAAGCCAGCTCACAGCCAGCAGGATCAGCAGGAAGCGCGGCGTTTCCAGGAGCGTCGTCAGATCGATCATTTCCTCGCCTCCCCGTTTTCCGTCTCCGTAGCGATACGGAGCGTCCCGTCGTCGAACGTCGTGACGACGGCGCCCGAAAGCGTATCGAAGCCCTCGATCCCGAGATCCGTGAGCAGGGAAAGCGTCTTCTCCTCGGCCGGCGCATCATCGGAAACGGTCATCACCGCATAGCGAGCGCCGCTTTTTCTCAGCAGCCTGGCGAGCTGCTTGCTATAGCGGCCGTGGTGCGGCAGCTTGATCCAGTCGCAGCTCCAGTCGACGTCCGAGGCGAGCATCTGCCGGATACGGCCTTTTTCCGCGTCGCCGCAGAACAGGAAACGCCCGCCGCCGCAATCGAGCATCGTGACAAGGGACATCTCGTTGTCGAAACCGTCCGCGCCCGCGTCAAAGGCAGAGGGGTCCTCCGCCGGGTAGACCGTGCATTCGGCCGTTCCGAGCGGCATCGTCAGCGGCTCGGCGACGGCGGTCAGGCCCGGAAAGGCCGCCGCGGCGCGGAGGAAGCTGAAATACTCCTTCCCTCTTCCCTCATACGCGGGGCACAGGATCGTGCCGACCTCCACTTCTCCGAGGATCGCTGCCGCGCCGCCGACATGGTCCCTGTCGAAATGCGTGATCTGCAGGACGTCCAGACGCTTGATCCCGCGCGCGGCAAGCTCGCGGAGAAGAAGCGCGCCGTGCGCCTTCTCTCCGCAGTCGATGAGCATGCTGCTTCCGCCGCACTCGACAAGGATCGAGTCCGCCTTGCCGAGAGAAAAGACGGTGATCACAAGCTCATGCTCCGCACGCGGCGCGGTTTCCGGCTCGCCGCAGGCGCAGAGAGAGAAAAACAGGGCGAGAGACAGCAGCAGCGCGGTGATCCGTTTTAACACGCCGGTCCCTCCCCCTTGTTTTGATAGGATCATTATAACGGCTGTCGAAGCAAAAATCCAGCGCTCCATGAAAAGACAGAAAAAAAGATCCTGTGCATCATGTACAGGATCTTTTGGAGCTGGAGGCCGGACTCGAACCGGCGACCTACGCATTACGAGTGCGTCGCTCTACCGACTGAGCTACACCAGCAGAGAACGGAAAAACAGGGTTTTCCTGAACGCAAGCGGTATTGTAGCATAAAAGATGCGGCAAGTCAACCGAAAATCATTCAAATTACAGATTGTATAAGGGTGTTACAAAAACGGAAAACGCCGAAAAAAAACCGGAGGGATTCTTATATTATTCGTGCATTTTTTTGAGCAAAAGGCGGCGATTACGAAATCGGAAACGGCTGAAGGAGAGCGGAAAAGAGACGACATAATCTGAAGCGATAATTTGTTTGCAAATAGTTATCAACATTTTCAACAGCTTTTTCAACACGCAGAATTTGTTGACGAACCGCAAAAAATCCGGAAGCCGAACGAAAAATGTCGAAACCGCAAACCGAGCATGGTTACAAAAAAGAAACAGTAAGTAGTTTACATAATCATACTTGCCCGTCTGCCGGATCAGATGTATCCGGATTGGGCAAAAGATACATAGTCGTCGTCGGCAACAATGATATGGTCCTTGAGACGGATCTCCATGATCTTCAGCGCCTTTTTGAGTTCGTCCGTGAAGATCCGGTCCTCTGCGGACGGAAACGCATAGCCGTTCGGATGATTGTGTGCCAGAATGACGGTCGTGCACCTGCGGCGCACCGCGTCGTCAACGATCTGACGGATGTTGATATTGATCGTGCTGAGCGTTCCGGATGCGACCTCGCTGCAGCTGATGATCCTGCCGCGGGCGTCCAAACACATGAGATAAGCCTTCTCTTCCGTCTCGTACTGCAGGATGGGGACAAAGTATTCGCCTGCGTCCGAGGAGGAAAGGATATAGCGCTGGCCTTTCAGCGGCTCGGTCGTATAGCGCCGGAGCGCCTCGCGCACCGTTTTGAGAAAGATCGCTGCATTTTCACCGATCCCCTCGACTCGCTCCAGCTCGGAGGGGTCAGCATCCAGCACGCCGCGCAGCGAGTTGAAACGGTCAAGCAGTGCGTGCGCCAGCACGTTGGTGTCGCGGCGCGGGATCGCATAGAACAGCAGCATCTCCAGAAACTGGATGTCGCTCATGCTCGCCGCGCCGTGCTCGGCAAACTGCTTTTTCATTCGTTCTCGATGTCCTTCGTGAACGGACGTCATATCTTTTCCCTCTTTCCTCTACATTCTCTCTCAATTTCAGCGCCGTCAGGAAAAGGATGCGTTGAGGTCCATTGTTGCGAAGGCGTTGAGATCGCTCCCTGCGCGGACGCCCGCAAGATACTCGTAATAGCCCTGCGCGCCGATCATCGCGCCGTTGTCGCCGCAAAGCCGCAGCGGCGGGATAAAGAGCTCCAGGCCGTTTTCCGCGGCCGCCTTCTGAAAATCGGCGCGGATCCGCGAGTTGGCCGCGACGCCGCCCGCGACGACCAGACGCGCTCTCCCCTTTTCCTTTGCCGCGGCGATCGCGCGCGGGACAAGGCTGTCGCTGACCGCTTTGGTAAAGGAGGCCGCAAGCGCGCTGCGATCCAGCTCCTCGCCCTTTTGCTCCGCGTTGTGGACCAGATTGATGACCGCGGTTTTCAGTCCGGAGAAGCTCATATCATAGGGACATCCCTCGATATGGGAAACCGGGAAACTGTATCTGCAGTCGTCCCCGCCGCGGGAGAGCTCGTCGATCGGCTTGCCGCCCGGATAGGGCAGGCCGAGCACGCGCGCAGTCTTGTCAAAGCATTCCCCTGCCGCGTCGTCGCGCGTCTGTCCGAGGATCTCCATGTCCGTGTAGTCCTTGACATCAATAAGCAGCGTATTGCCGCCGGAGATCGCCAGGCAGAGGAACGGCGGCTCAAGCTCCGGATAGGCCAGATAGTTGGCGGCGATATGCCCGCGGATATGGTGCACAGGGACCAGCGGGACGCCGAGCGCGAGCGCGGCCGCCTTGGCGAAATTCACGCCGACGAGCACGGCACCGATCAGCCCGGGCGCATAGCTTACGGCGACGGCGTCGATCTCCTCGCGCGTGATCCCCGCCTTTTCCAGCGCGCGCTCGGTCAGCAGCGAGATCGACTCGACGTGGCAGCGTGAAGCGATCTCCGGCACGACGCCGCCGTAGACGGCGTGCAGGTCGGCCTGCGAGAAGATCTGATCGGTCAGTATCGTTCTTCCGTCCTCGACGACGGCGACGGCCGTTTCATCGCAGGTGGATTCAAATGCAAGTATTTTCATGCTTTCTCTTCCTTGTCCATCCATAGTGTCATCAGGATCGCATCCTCGCGCGGACGCTCGTAATAGCCGCGGCGGCGGCCGACAGGCACAAAGCCCGCTTCGTCGTACAACGCGATCGCGGCCTCGTTATGCTCACGCACCTCAAGCATGACCGCCGCGAGCGATCTTCTTTCCGCGCGGCGCAGCATTTCCGACACAAGTTCGCGGCCTATGCCGTTTCGCCGCGCGCCGGGCTCGACCGCGACGTTGGAAATGTCGCCCTCGTCGAGAACACACATCATCGTGACATATCCAAGCAGTCTGCCGCCACACTCCGCAACGAGGAATTCATGCCGTTCGTCGGGGAACTGAGCGGCAAACACCTCGCGGCTCCAGGGGTCGGAAAAGCAAGCCTTCTCCAGGCCCTCGAGCGCGTCAAGATCGGACGCGGCTGCGTCCCTGATCAGGATCTCCATGCTCAATGCGCCTCCGCCCAAGTTTTTCCGGACTTTGCCTCGCAGGACAGCGGGACGGAGAAGTTTACGACGCCTTCCATCTCCTCGCGCAAAAGGGTCTTGACGCGCTCGGTCTCGCTCTCCGGACACTCGACGATCAGCTCGTCGTGCACCTGCAGCAGCAGCCGGGCCTGCAGGCCCTCGTCGCGCAGGCGCTTCGCAACGTGCACCATCGCAAGCTTGATGACGTCGGCCGCCGTGCCCTGGATGGGCATGTTCAGCGCGACGCGCTCGCCGAAGGATCGGGTGTTGAAGTTGCTGCTTTTCAGCTCCGGCAGCGCGCGGCGGCGGCCGAAGAGCGTAGAGACATAGCCGTCCTCGCGGGCCTGTTCGACGACGCGCTTCATATAGTCGCGCACGCCGTGGTACTTCTCGAGATAGGCCTCCATATACTCCTTCGCCTCGTAGGGGCGGACGTGGATATCCTGCGCGAGCGAGAAGGCGGAAATGCCGTAGACGATGCCGAAATTGACGGCCTTGGCGCGGCTTCGCAGCGTCGGCGTGACCTCCTCGAGCGGAACGTTGAAGACCTTGGAGGCCGTGACGGCGTGGAAATCCTCGCCGCTGAGGAAGGCCTCCTGCATGGCCCTGTCTCCGGAGATGTGGGCCAGCAGGCGCAGCTCAATCTGGCTGTAGTCCGCATCGACGAGCATGTTGCCCGGTGCGGCGACGAACATGCGCCGGATCTGCGCGCCGAGAGAGCGGCGCACGGGGATGTTCTGCAGGTTCGGCTCGGTCGAGGAGAGACGCCCCGTCGCCGTGACGGTCATCTGGAAGCTCGTGTGGATGCGGCCGTCCGGCGCGATGACTTTCAGCAGGCCCTCCGCGTATGTCGATTTGAGCTTTGTGAGCATGCGGTAATCGAGGATCTCTCCGACGATCTCATGCTTTCCGATCAGCTTTTCCAGTACATCGGCGTTCGTGCTCCAGCCGGTCTTGGTCTTCTTGCCTGAGGGAAGCTGCAGCTCATCGAACAATACCTCACCGAGCTGTTTGGGCGAGTTGATGTTGAAGGAATGGCCGGCGTGATCCCAGATACCGCGCTGCAGCGCGTCGATCTGATCGTTGAGGCTTTCGCCGAACTCATAGAGAGCCTTGCGGTCCACAAGAAAGCCGGCACGCTCCATCTCCGCGAGCACACGGCAAAGCGGAAGCTCGGCTGCGTAATAGAGCCGGTCCATTCCAAGCTCGCGCAGTTTGCCGTCCATCGGCTCATAGAGCAGCCAGGCGGCCTCCGCCCCGGCGCACTCATAGCCGAGATAGCGCGCGCTGAGCCGCGCGGGCGAATAGTCGCCGTCCGTCGCGTCGAGCAGGTAGCCCGCGAGCGCGGTGTCGAAAACAAAGCCGTCGACCGCAAGACCCTCGTCGAGCAACAGGCGGATGAAGTCCTTGACGTTGTGGGAGACGATCTTCTTGCGTACCGCCGCGCGCAGAAGCGCATTGTATCCCTCGCCGCAAAGCGACCAGGAGGCCGTATAAACAGTTTTTCCGTCGCAGAGCTCCACACCGTCGAGCCCGTCGAACGGAATGAGCGCGATGGTCTCACAGTTCTCCAGCGAGGCGATCAGCGCACGCGCTTCGTCCTCGTCAGCAAGGCTCCTCTGCGGAAGAGCGGAGTGCCCGTCCGCGGCGGGAGCCGCGCTCTCGTCGGGCATTACATTCCATTTTTCGATGAACTTGTTGAAGCCGAGGCGCTTGAAAAGCGGATAAAGCGCAGGCGTATAGTTTTCATGCCAGAGATTGTCCTCCGGAGAAAACTCCATCGGCACCTCGCGGAAGATGGTGGCGAGCCAATAGGAAAGCTTTGCGCTCTCCTCGCCCTCTGCGAGCTTTTTGCGCACGCCCTCCCTGATCTCAAGCTCCGGCAGAGCGGCGTAGATCTGCTCGACGCCGCCGTAGCGCCGCACGAGCTCCATCGCGGTCTTCTCTCCGATGCCCGGCACGCCGGGGATGTTGTCGGAGCTGTCGCCCATCAGGGCCTTGAGGTCGACCATTTTCTCCGGCGTGAAGCCGTACTCCTCCGCAAAGCGCGCGGGGGTATAGAGGATCGTATCGGTCTGCCCTTTGGCAGTGCGCACGTTGCAGACCGTCGTGTTGTCCGAAATGAGCTGCAGAGAGTCCTTGTCGCCGGTGACGACCGTGCACTGCCAGCCCTGTTTTTCGCAGACGGAGGCCGCGGTGCCGAGGATGTCGTCCGCCTCGTAGCCGGGCAGCTCGTAGCGGCGGACGCCCATCGCATCGAGCACGTCCTTCAGCACGGGCATCTGCGCGGCGAGCTCGTCCGGCATCGGACGGCGCTGGGCCTTGTAGCCCTCATAGGCGCGGTGCCGGAAGGTGGGATCCTTCAGATCGAAGGCCACGCACAGCGCGTCCGGCGCGACCTCGTCGAGCAAACGGCGCAGGATCGCGAGGAAGCCGTAGACCGCGTTGGTCGGCGTCCCGTCGGGTGCGGTCAGCGGACGCACGCCGTAAAAGGCGCGGTTGACGATGCTGTTGCCGTCGAGGATCATCAGATTCATTTTCTTCCCTCACTTCTCTCCGCGCAGGCGGATGATCTCGTCGCGCAGCTGCGCGGCGATCTCGTATTCGAGCATCTGCGCGGCCTTGCGCATCTTGTTCTCGAGGTCTGCGATCAGCTCTCTGCGCTCGCGCTCGGTCATCTTCACGCCGCCCTTTTTCGCGCCGCCCTCGGCCGCCGCGGCAGAGGTCGAGATCTCCAGCAGCTCGCGCACATCCTTGGTGATCGTCTGCGGCGTGATGCCGTGGGCCCTGTTGTAGGCCGTCTGCTTGTCGCGGCGCCGCCGCGTCTCGTCGATGCAGGCGCGCATCGCGGGCGTGATCGTGTCGGCGTACATCAAAACGAAGCTGTCGGCGTTGCGGGCCGCGCGGCCGACCGTCTGGATCAGGCTCGTCTCGCTGCGCAGGAAGCCCTCCTTGTCCGCGTCGAGGATCGCAACGAGGCCGACCTCCGGAATGTCGAGGCCCTCGCGCAGCAGGTTGATGCCGACGAGCACGTCAAACTCGCCGAGGCGCAGGTCGCGGATGATCTCCATGCGCTCGATCGTGCCGACGTCGCTGTGCATATAACGGCAGCGTATACCGGAATTGAGCAGATAGGCCGAGAGCTCCTCCGCCATCTTTTTGGTCAGCGTCGTGACGAGCACCCGCTGCTTTTTTTCGATCTTGGCGTTGATCTCGCCGATCAGATCGTCGATCTGTCCCTCGACGGGGCGCACAAAGATCTCGGGGTCGAGCAGTCCGGTCGGTCGGATGACCTGCTCGGCGATCTGCCCCGCGCGCTCGCGCTCGTACTCGCCGGGCGTGGCGGAGACGTAGATGACCTGGTCGATCTTGTCGTTGAACTCTTCAAATTTCAGCGGCCGGTTGTCGAAGGCCGAGGGCAGGCGAAAGCCGTACTCCACCAGGCTCTCCTTGCGGGCGCGGTCGCCGTTGTACATCGCGCGTACCTGCGGGACGGTGACGTGGCTCTCGTCGATGAAGAGCAGAAAATCCTTCGGAAAGTAGTCCATCAGCGTCATCGGCGCGCTGCCCGGCGCGCGGTTCGAGATCACGCGGGAATAATTCTCGATGCCGCTGCAGTAGCCAAGCTCCTGGATCATCTCGATATCATAGTCCGTGCGCTGGCGGATACGCTGCGCCTCGAGGAGCTTGTCGTGCGCCTTGAACCAGGCCTCCCGCTCGTCGCACTCCTTCCGGATCCGTTCGATGGCGGCGTCGAGCTTGTCGCGCGTCGTGACATAATGGCTGGCGGGATAGATCGCGGCGTGGCTCAGATAGCGGATCGGAACGCCGGTGAGGACATTGACCTCGCTGATGCGGTCGATCTCGTCGCCGAAGAACTCGACCCGGATCGCGCGGTCGTGCGAATAGGCCGGAAAGATCTCGACCGTGTCGCCGCGTACGCGAAACATGTTGCGCTCGAATGCGATGTCGTTGCGCTCATAGCGGATCTCCACGAGGCGGCGCAGCAGATCGCCGATCTCCCAATTCTGGCCGGGACGCAGAGATACGGTCATGGAGGCGAAGTCGTCCGGCTCGCCGAGACCGTAGATGCAGCTGACCGAGCTGACGACGATGACGTCGCGCCGCTCGAGCAGCGAGCAGGTCGCGCTGATGCGAAGCCGGTCGATCTCGTCGTTGGTGGAGGCGTCCTTTTCAATATAGGTATCCGTGTGCGGGATATAGGCCTCCGGCTGGTAGTAGTCGTAGTAGCTGACGAAGTACTCCACGGCGTTGTCCGGGAAGAACTCCTTGAATTCGCTGCACAGCTGCGCGGCCAGCGTTTTGTTGTGAGCCAGCACGAGCGTCGGGCGATTGACGCGCGCGATGACGTTTGCCATCGTGAAGGTCTTGCCCGAGCCGGTCACGCCGAGCAGCACCTGTTCCTCAAGGCCGTTTTCAAGCCCCGTGACAAGCGCGTCGATGGCCTCCGGCTGGTCGCCGGTCGGCTGATAGGGAGATTGCAGTTTGAAGCTGTCCATAAGCGCTCCGTTCTTTTGATCTATTTGATTATTATATCATGCCCGCGTGCAGTTCTCAACAAGAGAAACGGGAAAGTTTCACGCGCCGCGGCGGGAAATGCGCCGCTTTTTTATAGACAGGAAACGGTATGCTGTGGTAAAATCAGAAAAAAGACGAAAGGAAACCGGAGTCCATGACGGAAACTGCCTCGGCGCTGTGGATCAATTCCACTTTCGCCGGATTCGACATCGCCATCACGACCGCGATCCACAGGCTCTATGAGATCGGCGGCGGATTCTTCACCCCTTTTTTTGAATTCATTTCGATCCTCGGCAAGGGCGGCGCGTTCCTGATCTTCCTTTCGCTGCTGCTGACGCTCTACCGGCCCACACGCCGCTTCGGCACGGCGATGTGTCTCGGTCTCGCGCTCGGCGCGCTTGTGACGAACTGCTGTCTGAAGATCGTCATCGCACGGGCGAGACCATACGTGGATCAAAGCGGTATCTATTATCGCTTCTGGCAGCTCGTCGGCATGAATACCGAGAGCGACAAGAGCTTTCCCTCCGGACATACGACGGCGGCCTTCGGCGCCTGTGTGCCGGTATTCCTGCTCGGGAACAAGCGCGTGAGCTGGACGGCGCTGCTCTTTGGGCTTCTGATGGGGATCGCGCGGATCTATCTCTGCGTCCA
>JAEEGL016111767.1_pt1 | contig 25352 bp, 18 predicted proteins | sample 9134231 | NCBI WGS metagenome assembly JAEEGL01 (sample SAMN16246548, study PRJNA631951) | gut metagenome | biome: gut microbiome; feature: rumen; material: fiber-attached | host: Bos | place: Iran: Karaj | collected 2018-10
GTCGGACACCAGGTCGCTGTTGGCTATGCAAAACTGTGTCCACGTATTGGCCGCCACGTCGAACACCTGCACGCCCGCGTCGAGTGTGCCTATCACAATGCGCCCGGCACGGTCTTGAGCCAGCGCCCAGACGTTGTCGCTCTTCAGCTCGCTGTCTTGCTTGCGCCACACCGTCCAGCGCCCGTCCTGATAGCGTGCCAGTCCGCCCTTGAAACTGCCGAACCACAGCGAGCCGTCGTTGGCACAAAGCGAGCTCACCACCACGTTCGAGCCCAAGCCCGTGCGGCTGGCATCGAAATGCTGGCGGCTGCCCGTCAGCGGATTGTAGCACACAATGCCCGCGTCGTTGGTGCCGCACCAGTAGTTGCCCAGTCGGTCCTCGACTATCGTACACACGTCGCCCAGCTCCTCGAGCTTGAAACGCTCGTAAGCATCCCAATAGTAAGCCGCACCATTGCGATAGGTGCCCAGCCAGAGCGCATCGTTGCGGTCGATAAAGAGTGCCTGAATGGTGTTCTCGGGCAGGCCGCCCTCCTCTTTGGGCGAGGCGGTGAAATGTTTTAGCGCATGCTGCGCCCAGTCCACCATGAGTAATCCATGGTGGTCGGTGGCAATCCATAGGCGCTTGCGATGGTCCTGCTTCAGGTCGTGAACAATAATGCCTTGGAAGTCAGACGGCAATCCCTTGGCTTTCAGAAAATCGGGGATGGTGTTGAACCACCGCTTGTGCTCAACCGAAAACACGCGGCACTTCTGGCGCGTCAGGTCCCACACGTTGCCCTGCACGTCGGTCAGCCGCGTGTGACGGTCCTCGGCAGTTAGCCGTTCGGCCGTCTTGGCGTCGGGATGGCGGTCGAACACTTCGGTCACGGGGTCGAGCACGCAATAGCCTTCCTGCGTGCGCACCCAGATGCGCCCTTGGGCATCCTCGCGTATCGATTTCACATAGTCGTTGAGCAGTGAGTGTTCGTTGCCGCTATGCGAAAAGTAATTGCGGAAACGGTAGCCATCGAAACGCGAAAGCCCAGCCGACGTGCCAAACCACACGTAGCCGCGCGAGTCCTGCATAATGCAGCTCACCTGCGAGCTGGGAAGCCCCATCTGAATAGTAATCGGACGAAAACCTGTATCACCGCGCGCATCAACACACCAGCTGCTCACAACAAACAGCATGAAAAGGAGGACATAGGGCGCACAGCAGAATAAGCCTTGCACGGAGCACAACGAGCAGGACAAACGGCTCAAAGAGCATAACAAACGGTGCAGCGAACCACTACGCAGGGTGCGCCACAAAGCAACCCAAGGTTGCAGAAACCGACTATTGCAATAATCGTTTTTCAAGGTCAACTAAGATTCAAATAATCCAATGCAAAGATATAGCTTTTTCGGCCAATAAACAAACAAAATCGAACGAAATTTCCAACAAGCCGCCTACTGGCTTCGTCTTTCACGACGATAGCGCTAAATTTTCTAGAGAATTTAAACGCAGTGTCGGGAGTTATGATGAAATTTTCTAGAGAATTTCAACGTAACGTCGTGAGTTATTTTCGTAACGTCGGGAGTTATTTTTTTATTACCGTGAGTTATTTTCGTAACGTCGTGAGATAATGTATGGATTTCAAGTGATTCGTTTGGAAAACCAAAAGTTGTAAGCCAAAAGAGGAAAGATGAAAGCAAAAAACATACAACACCCACAAAAAAACACGAAAGACCTGCAAGAAAACAGAATTTTATGAGTATTTTTGTAGCCGATAAACACACATGAAAAAGAAGTAAGTGAAGCAAACAAAAGTACATATTAAACACAAAAACATAAAGAAACATGGATAGAAGAGATTTCCTGAAAAAATCGGCCTTGGCTGCAGCAGGAACAGCCTTGGCAGCCCCCGTATCGGCTATGCTTTCGACGACCGGGGTTGCTGGTCAGACTGAGACTGAAACAAATGTAACAGAGGCACCTCAGCCTCAGCGCAAGACAAAAGTGCTACTCATCAACGGCAGTCCGAGACACGACGGCAACACGTTCTGCTGCCTGAGTGAAATCGAGACGCAGCTGCAGAAGCACGGCGTGGAAACAGAAATCGTTCAAATAGGCCGAATGCCCGTACGCATGTGCATCAACTGCGGTGCCTGCCGACAGGCTGGAAGCAACGGCTGCGCCTTCGACGACGACCTGTGCAACGAAATTGCACGGAAAATGAAGGAGGCCGATGCCATGATTGTAGGAACGCCCGTGTATTACGGACAGCCCAATGGCGGCATCCTCTCGTTGATGCAAAGGCTGTTTTTCTCGTCGGGGCATGTTGTGCAAAACAAGCCGGCGGCAGCAGTGGCCGTATGCCGACGTGGCGGTGCAACGGCTACGCTACAGACGATGAACATGATGTTCGAAATGATGAACATGCCCGTAGTCACCTCGCAATACTGGAACATTGCCTACGGTGCCGGCAAGGGCGAGGCAAAACGCGACACCGAGGGCATGCAGACCATGCGCACACTGGCCAACAACATGGCCTGGCTGCTGGAGAAAATTCATGCCGGAGGCAAGCCCGCTCCGCTGCGCGATGAAAAACCAACGTTTATGAATTTCATCCGCTAATGAGGACATAGAGAACTTGAAAGAATGAAAGAAGACATCACGCTGATAGTGTTCGACTTCGACGGTACGCTGGGCGACACCCGACGAAACATCGTCACCACCATGCAGATGACAATAGCCGAAATGGGGCTGCCCGAACGCAACGAAAGCGAATGCGCAAGCACCATTGGCCTTCCCCTCGCTGGCTGTTTTGGAGCGCTGTTTCCCAACTTAACACCCGACATGCTACAATGCTGTGCCGACACGTACCGCAGGATTTTCAGCGAAAACCTGAAGCATATCCGTCCAAAGGCATTTCCAAACGTAGTGCAGACGTTGGCAGCTCTGAAACAACAGGGACTGGAGTTGACCATTGCCTCTTCGCGCTCGCATGCCTCGCTCGTAGAGCTCACACACGACCTGGGTATGGCCGACTACATGGCTTATCTGGTGGGGGCTGACGATGTGGTGAAGGCGAAACCCGAACCTGAGCCTGTGCTTTGCACCATAGAAGCCATGAACCGAAAGGGCAATGCGCACTATGAGGCAGCCAAGACTCTTGTGGTGGGCGATATGGACGTGGATATCCTGATGGGGCGGCGCGCCGGAGCCAGAACGTGTGGCGTAACTTGGGGAAACGGCTCGAGGGAGGCTCTCCTTCAGGCCGGAGCAGACTATATTATCGACAACGTGGAGGACTTGGCTCTTCTCTCAAAAGCAGGACATGAATGATATGGAAAAGAGCAGAATAATATGGAAAAGAACAGAACGATAAGAAAGGCCACAAAGGCAGACATGGCCGATATTATGCAGGTGATGGAAACCGCCAAAACCATCATGCGCGCAACAGGCAACATGAACCAATGGAAAGACGGCTATCCGTCGGAAGCCGTCATCGAGGCGGACATACAGCGCGACGGCGGCTACGTGATTGAAGACAGCGGAAAAGTGGCAGGCTACTTTGCCTTTCTTCCCTCGCCGGAGCCTACTTACCGCACCATCAGCGGTGGGGAGTGGCTGGACGACGAGAAGCCCTACCACGTGGTTCACCGTATTGCCAGCTACCCCGACGTACACCATGTGTTCAGCGATATTATGGAATTCTGCTTCGATGCCGACCCGAACATTCGTATCGACACGCACCGCGACAATACCATCATGCAGCACAACCTCACGAAGCACGGCTTTACCTACTGCGGCATCATTTATCTGGCTTCGGGCGACGAAAGGCTGGCTTATCAAAGATTGGAAGTTAGCGGAAGTTAGTGGAAGTTAGCGGGAGATAACGGAAGTTAAAAACAATTGTTTCTAACTCCTAACTCCTATCTCTTAACTCCTAACTCCTTGAAAGATTTAGCGGGAGCTAACGGGAGAAAACTCCCGCTAACTCCCGCTAGCTTTTTGTTTGTACGGAAGGTGTTACTTCATGAGGGCATTCACGATGTCTTCCTCATACCAATTGAGCGACTTGCGGTCGAACAGGCCCATCCACCAGAGGCCGGTGGTGTTGTAAGCCTTGAACTTCTCCTTGAGATAAGTGGTGTACTTCACACGCTCGGCCATGCTCTTGTCCTCGTCGATGGCACCAAACTCACCAAAGATGAACGGTATGCCACAGTCGGTGGCACGCTTGCTGACGCGGGCAAACACTCCGTCGATAACGGTGCGGCAGTCATCGTCGAAAATCTTGATGTTGTAGTCGTACTCCGAACCGTCGGGATTCTTGCCGGCATTGTTGTTGCAGAAGTTGTAAGGATCGTAGGAGTGGATGGTAAGATAGAGGTGGTTCTTGGCCACATCCTGCGGAGCCTTGAACTCAGCCAGCACCACGTCGCTGGTGCCAGTGGCAGCATAGGTGGTAACGGCTAGGTTGCGGTACTGGTTGTTGCCGCCCGAGGCGCGCACCACATTGACGAAGTCTTGCTGCAGACGGTTGATGGCCTCGTAAGCCGGGTCGCCGGCAGAGGGCGGTGTCCACGAATAGCTCTTGTTAAGAATTTCGTTGAACGACTCGAAGATGAGTTTGCCGTCATAGTCGCGGAAACGCTCACAAATCTGCTTCCAAATCTTCTGATAGAGCACGGTGTTGGCCTCGTAAGTATCCATGTCGGCCGTGAGCCAGCAGTGCTTGTCGGTACGCTCAGCACCACGCGCGCCGGTGTCGTGCATAACGTTGAGAATGCAGTAGCAGTTGGCCTTCAGCACGTAGTTGACCACCTCTTCTACGCGGTTCATCCATGTGCCGTCGATGTTGCCCTCGCTGTCGATGTGGGGGAACCAGGTGACGGGTACACGAATAATGTTGAAGCCCTTGGCTGCAATGGCATCGATGATTTCCTGTGTGGTCTGGGGCTGTCCCCAGCAAGTCTCCCACGTCTGCCAGTCGCCGGGTCCCGAGGGATTAAACCAGCTGTTGGTGAGGTCGTGGTTCGACTCGAGTGTGTTGCCCAGGTTGTAGCCCATCTTGAGGTTGGCCACCATGTCCCATGCACTCTCAATGGGGTCAGAAGAACTGCCAATGCCGGCCTGATTGATGCGGAGCACGGCCTGCAGGGCACCAGTGGTGAAGGTAATCGACGTGGAGCGGTCGGAGCCACGGTTGTAGTCAACCTTCAGCTTAACGTACGAGCGCAGGTTGGTGGCGGCAGTGTCGGCCACAGCCCAGCCGTAACCTGCGTGGGGCGTAATGTGTACCCATGTGGTGTCGGCATCGGGCACCGATGCTTTCCATCCGCCGTCGCTGTTCACTGAAATCATGTAAGAGGTGAGCTCGCCCATCGACAGGTTGAGTTCCTGAATGGCGGCACCGTCGTGGCTCAGCGTGATGGTTGTGCCGTCGGCGGTGATGTTGCCGACGTTCTCCGTAGTGTCGCTGTCGCTACAGCCCTGGAAGCCCAGCACTGCGGCAACGAGCCACATGACGCTAAAAATATTTTTGATTTTCATATTTGTGTTCTTGATTCTTATGTAATGGTCTATTTTGACGGAATGTAAATCACACGAGCATTGTCGAACTTAACATTGATCTTGCCCGACGGGGTGCCTTGGTTGATAGACTGCAGGCGGAACTGGTTCAGGCCCGTGGTGACAATCTCGGCGAAAGTCTTGTCTCTGTAGCAGGCAAACTTGGAGAGCGGCAGCACGTGGCGGTACCATTTGCCCACAGGGGCATTGCCTTCGTAGTCGCCCAGCACAGGCTGGTCGTTGACGAAGGTGCCGGCATTGTAGTCGTCCCAGGCAAAATTGTCGTAGGTGTTCTCCTGGTCGCCAATGGGCTGGAACATGTAGCGTATGTAGCCAGTAAACACACCGTTGTTGTAGTCGGAACCGTCGTTAAACACCTCGATGGCAAAATAAACCTCGTCGGCTGTGGCCGTGGCGGGAATGTTGCCAGAAAGAGGGAATGAGTTGCCGTTCCAGTCTTTGCGGAAGTAAATCATCACACCCCACCACTGCTGATACTCCGTGGGAATGTCGAAGAGGGCGTAGGTGCCGTCGGCCGTGCCACTGTTGGCAAACGAGCAGTTGGGTCCCCATCCGTTGTCGGTGGCATCGCCGTCGAAGGTGGTCAGAATGGTGCTGTAGTCGTAGAAGCGGTCCACCGAGACGCTACCACCAGGCGTGGTGACGGTGAGTTTGGTACCGCTGCCGTCAGTTGGTTTCTTGGCAAACGGAATGGTAATCATGTTTTCTTCGGGCGAAACGGTAAACTCGTCGCTGGTGAGGGTGACGTCGCCGTAGGTGATGCTTTCCACCTGAACGAACTCGCTGCCCGTAATCACCAAGTCCTCGGAAATCTGAGGCATGTCAGACGAGATGGACGTAATGACAGGCTTGCCCGGACGCTTGTAGAAAGCCACGTAGGAGGTGCCGCCGGCACACTCCACCACAATGGCTCCCGAGTCGGGAACTTCTGCCGGGGCAACAGCTGCCAGCACCGAGGTGGTCTCATAGGCATTGTTGGAGGGGTTGAGGTGGTGGTCCATCATCTCAATCTTATAATCGGTGATGGGCGTGTGATTGCCGGGAACCTGCTCCCAAGTGGTGGTGTCGAGGGCTGCTGCCTGCGTGTCGGTGAAATAGATTTTCTCTATGTCAACGAGATTCAGGCCATAAAGGCGCAGGGTGTCGCCTTTCTCACGAGGATAGATGGCCTGCAGACGCTGCACTTGGGGGCCAGGAGCAGTAATCTTGAAGGCGTAGATGGCTGTGCCGCCATTGGTAACAACACGTATCTCGTCTTTCACGCTGCTGTCGAAGGCAGAGAGCTTAAAGCCCTTCTCCTCGGTAGGCACGGTGACAATGAGACTGTGGTCGGTGTTCATGGTGGTGTTGAAGGTCACTTCCTGATCGTTGATGAACACGTGGAGCGCACCACCCAGATTGTTACCCATAAGGGCCAGCATGGTGCCAGGACCTGCCTTGGTGTAGAGCTGGTCGTAACTGTAGTTGATGGTGTCTGAGCTCAGAATTTTCACCCCGGTAATCTCAGGCTGCCCTGCACTCGACTCTTTGTCGCTGCAGGCTGTGATGCCGAACGACACTGCTCCGAGGAGAAACACTATCAACAAACTAAAACTGTTTATTCTTGTTTTCATAAGATGGTTTCTGTTTTAATATGTATTTGCTATTCGGTTTGTAGAATTGCTGTATCAGCAAATTGGTTTACTCACCAAAATCGTAGGGCTGTGGAGCCTCCTTGAGATAGTGATTCTGAATAACGTCGCTTTCAGGATAGGGCATAAAGATGTTGGTCTCGCTGAGCATAACGGGCTGATAGTCGGCACCTTTCTCGCTGAGCAGAGCGTCGCGCGTGGCCACATAGTCGTAGCCCTGAGCCTTGGTCTTGACGATGGTGTTGTCGTTTTCGCCAGCACGCAGACAGTCGTTCCAAACCACATAGCCCTCGGTAGTGAACAGATACCAGTTGTTGGTGCCGGGGAACACAGCGCGATAGCTGATGGTTCCGTCGGGGTTCTTCAGGACCGAACCTTCGCGAATTTCCCATCCGCGGTGCTGCTGGTTGTTGAAGAAGTCGAGCATGGTCTGGGGTTTCCAGCGGTAGTATGTTACCATATCCCACCAGTTGAAGTACTCCATGCAGAACTCTATGCGGCGCTCGCGCAGCAGGTCGGCAAAGGTAATCTTGGTGTAGGGAGCCACGTGGGCACGGGTGCGCACGGCATTGAAGGCAGCCAGGGCCTCACCATCGGAGGTCACCTCATTGTTACCCAAAATGGCCTCGGCCTTCATCAGATAAACGTCGGCCAGACGCTGGATATAGGTGTTCAGCGGCGAAGCCATCTGAGCCACGGTGTAGGGAGCCACATCGGCCTTGGTGCCAAGCACGCCCTTCTTGTTCTGAATCCAGTTGTGGGCGTAGGTGTATCCACCGTCGGCAGCCTTGATGTAGCTATAATACTCGTTGGGCGTGAAGAAGGTGGCATCGCGGCGGATGCTGTCGGCCGGGTCTTCGTTGTAGAGGTCGATCATGTCGATGGAGGCATGAAGCGAACCGCCCCACACATTGACGTCGGTCACCTCGGGGAAAGCCAGGTCGGAATAGAGGGCATTCATGGCACCCCACTCGCCGCTGTTGGGGTCGGCCCAGCGCATGGCAAGAATGGTCTCTACGTTGTCGTTGTTCTGAGCTTTGAACAGGTCTTCGTAATTGGGCATGAGTGCATACTGGCCGCAGTTGATGACCTCATCGCAAAGCTGCACCACTTCCCGAAGCGTAGCCTCGTTGCGGTTGTGGTCGCCCTTAGTGGTGTTGTCCCATCCGCTCTGGGCGAGCAGTGCCTTGGCAAGCGCAGCCTTGGCAGCATATTTGCTGGGATGGTTGTCGGTGCCAACCTCGGGCAGAGCCTCGATGGCCTTGCGGAAGTCGCGGATGATGAACTTGAGCACGTCGGTCTCAGGATTGAGCGGACGTATGGGGTTGTCGATCATGGTCTGGTTGTCCTCGAAGAGCAGGTTGGCACCCCATCCGCGCAGCAGATAGAAGTATGCCCATCCGCGCATGAGGTGGCACTCGCCAATGGCAGCGCTCTTGGCTGCCTCCGACACCTCGCTGCCGCAGTGGTTCTCGAGATTGAAGAGGGTGGCATTGCTCATGGTTACCACATTGTAGAGTGCCGACCAAGCCAGTCCCATGTCTTCGGTGAGGGCCGTCACCTGGAACTTGGCAAACTCGGCGCTTACGTAGGGGTTCCAGGCATCGTTGGCACGATAAGAGCCCATACCCACAATGGCGCGTCGGTTGAAGTCGAACCAGGCACGGTTGAAGAGAGGCTCAGTGCCTTTTCTCACCGCCTTGTCTGACGAATAGAACGTGTCAGACGTGTAGTTGCCGGTAGGTTTCTTGTCGAGGAAATCGTCCTTGCAGCTCGTCATTGTGAGAGCCACACCTGCCAGCGTGCATATAGCATATATTTTTATTTTGTTCATAATGAGTACGCTGATGAATTTTTTAGAATTTCACTTTCAGACCGAAGGTATAGATGCGCTGCGAAGGATAGCGGTAGTTGTCAATACCCTGCAGGATGACACTCTGGCCCTGGGCACCGATTTCGGGGTCGTAGCCGTCGTAGCCACAGATGGTAAAGAGATTCTGCACATTGCCGTAGAGTTGCACCCAGTCGATGCGCAAGGGCTGGAGCCACTTCTTGGGCAGGTTCCAGGCCAGCGACAAAGTCTTCAGACGCAAGTAGGAACCGTTCTCAACAAATCGGTCGCTCACACGGTTGTTGTCGTTCAGGCTGGTGCCGGCTGCGCTGATGCGCTGCACGATGGCCGTCTCGGGATTGGCCACATAGACATTGGTGATGTCGTTGGCGAGCCCGCTGGGGTCGTAGAGTTCCACACGCGCATAGTTGGCCACTTCGCTCATTTTGTTTCCGTAGCCCTGCGTGTTGGTGTGCTGCTGGCGCACCAGGTTATAGATGTCGCCACCCACGCTGCCGTTGAGGAAGAACGACAGTTCGAAGTCTTTCCAGGTGATGACGTTGTTCAGACCGAAGGTGAAGTCGGGGTTCGGGTTGCCGATATAGGTGCGGTCGGCCTCGGTAATCTTGCCGTCGCCGTTAACATCCTCAAAGATATAGTCGCCCACCCAGACGCTGTTCTGCGCAATGGGCTGCAGGTTGCCCTCGGTATCCACCGGACGTGCCACGGGCACGCGGTTGCCGTTGGCATCGAGCAGGAACTCGCCCAGCTGGTTCTTCTGATAGAAGTCGGTCTCGGTCTTGAACATGCCTATCACCTTGTAGCCATAGAAGCGGCCTACAGGACCGCCTACCTCAGAGAGGGTGTAGGTCTCGGTTCCGATGGTACCCGAAATGGTGGAGCCTTCGCTGTTGAGCTTGGTCAGTTTGTTGCGGTTGAACGAAAGAGTAGCTCCCGTGCGCCATTGCCAGTCCTTGCTCGAGATGTTCACCGTGTTGAGGGTAAACTCAACACCAGTGTTGCGTATGGCACCAGTATCCACCCAAGGTGCCGACATGCCCATCCAGTCGTTGTTGATGACATACGAGGGCAGCGAAGCCTGCATGAGCAGGTTCTTGGTTTGCTTGTAGTACCAGTCAACAATAAACTCTATGCGGTTGTTGAAGGCCGAGATGTCGAGACCCACGTTCCACGAGTTGGTGCTTTCCCACTTCAGGTTGGCATTGGGGAAGTTGCCGGGATAATAGCCGGTACCCCATGCGGTGGCGGTGTTGGCCATGGTAGCGCCATAGGCGTAAGAACCTGAGCTCTGGTTACCCACGAGACCCCATCCGAGACGCAGCTTGAGATTGCTGATGGCTTTCAGCCGCTGCATGAACTTCTCGTTGTTGATACGCCATGCCAGTGCAGCAGAGGGGAACCATCCCCAGCGGTTGTTCTCACCAAAACTGGTGGAGCCGTCGGTACGCAACGTAGCGGTGAGCAGGTAGCGTTCCAATATGTTGTAGTTAAGACGTCCGAAGTACGATTCGATACCCCACTGTGTGCCGTCGTCGCCACTGTTGGTGGCTGTCGAAGAGTCGCCCACGTTGAGTGAGTGGATAGCGTCGGAGATGTATCCTTTGCGCGAGGCGCTCAGACTCTCCCAGTTGCCCCACTGAGCCTCGTGTCCGAGCATCAGCTGCAAGTGCTGCCCCTTGAAAGTGTCAAGGTCGTAGGTGGCATACTGCTTGAACGAGTTGTACTTACTCAGGTTCTTAGAGCGAGTAGAAACCGATTCCACCATGATGGAGCCGTAAGTATATTCAGGAACAAAATAGTAGGAGTTGAGCCACCCACGGTTGCCGCCATACTCAATACGGACGTTCAAGCCTTTGAGGGGCTTGATGTTGGCAAACACGTTGTAGTCCAACTGGTAGTTGTTGGTGCGGTTCTCCTTCATGTTGGCCTCGAAAATGGGGTTGCTGTAGTAGGTGGCAAAGTCGTTCACCTCGGGCACGCCGTAACTACCGTCAGGATTGCGCGGTGCCACGTCGGGGAACTGACTGAGCGCAGTAGAAATGACATTGTTCTCGGTGAAAGTGACTATTTGCTTGGTGTTGGAGTAGGCCATGTTGGTGCCAACCTGCAGCCATTCGGTGATGTTGGTATCGAAGTTCGAACGGAACGAAGCACGGGTGAAGCCCGAGCCGATACCCACACCGTCCTGGTCGAGATAGCCGCCCGAAATGCTGTAGTGCATGTCCTTGTTACCGCCGTTGATGTTCACCGTGTGGTTCTGCATGAAAGCTGTCTGGAACAGTTCTTGCTGCCAGTCGGTACCGTCGGTCAGCAACTCGGGATGTTTGTAGTCCTCACGGGTACCCCAGCCCTGAATCTTCGCGCGTACATTATAAAAATCAGCATACTGCGGCAGGTTCATCACATCGAGCGTCTTGGGCAGCATCTGCCAACCCACGTAGCCCTCGTACTGCACCTTGGCCTTGCCCTCGTCGCCGCGCTTGGTGGTGATAAGCACCACACCATTAGAGGCGCGCGAACCGTAGATGGCCGTTGCCGAGGCATCCTTCAGCACCTCGATGGAGGTGATGTCCGAGGGATTGATGCTCGAGAGCACCGACGAGTTGGAACTGGTGTTACCGCTCGTGGCAATACCATCGATAACGTAGAGCGGCTCGTTGCCACTGAGCGAGTTGATACCACGAATCTGCACCGATATGCCGCCGCCAGGAGCACCCGAGTTCTGCGTCACCTGCACACCAGCGATACGGCCCTGCATGGCCTGCTCGAGCGAGGTGTTCACACCCTGCTTGATGGCCTTCTCGTCGATACTGGCCACCGAGCCAGTGAGGTCGGAGCGCTTCATCACACCGTAACCGACCACCACCACTTCGTCCATCACCTGCGCATCCTCTGCCAGACGCACATTGATGACACCAGCTTTGGTGACTTTCACTACCTGGGTCTTATAGCCCACATACGAAAATTCCAGATTGCGGCCAACGCGGGCGGTAATCTGGTAATTTCCAGAGACATCGGTGATAGTACCACCAGTGGCTCCCTGCACTTTTACGGTTGCCCCAATGACCTCGTCACCCGTATTGGCATCCGTAACAGTACCCGTAATCTTCACCTCCTGCGCTACGGCAGAAAGCGGAACAAGCAAAAGCAGCATCAGCACCAGCCGGCACAGACGCACGCCCTTACATGTCTTGAGAAAAGATTCACTCATAGATACACTTCTTTTTTTATTTAGGTTATTAATACTATTATTCTTAGTTACTGGTAAAATAAATACACTCAACAGATTTGTTTCAGGTGTGTTTTTGTCAGGCAAATAGCCGAGGAGTCAGGACATTTCTCCACGTTCTTACTTAAATTATTCTTCGTTTTTAAACGTTTGCAAAGATAATACATATTTTACAAACATTCATGACTTTTTTTTGCAAATATTTTACTTTTTATGCAGAAAATGAAAAAACAAGGGTTTCACCCCTTCTTCACCTTTATTATTTGGCAGATTGATTATTCGAAGTAATGCAATTCGTAAGGGAAATAACGGGCTACCCCAAAATCGAGTTGAGCAGGAACTGAGTCGGATGTAACCACACAACTCTTCTCGTCGGCATTATTCTTGTTGAGAAAGAACCAGGGCGACACATCAGGTTGGGCAACATTGCGAACAAGGTGAAGACTGCTGGCAGGGGTGGTGCCTTGAATCAGTAGAAAGGCTTTCTGTCCCGTAACGCTATTGACCGCCACATCGGCCACCAGCATGGCATGCCCATAGTGCGAAGAAGGGCGGGACTTGGCATCGTAAACAAACACATCGCCAGGCTGCATGTCGCTCACTTGACGCAAGTGCATGGAGGCTTTCATCGACTCGGTATTAGCAACTTTATAGACATCCTTGAGATACTGGTTCAGAGCTGGCCGATTATAGCCATACTTATAGCGCAGCCAGTGATGCTGGGTGTCTTCAAACCGTATGCGGAAGAACCGGCGTTTGCTGAACAGATACTCAGCACGGAGACGCATACACATGTCGGCACACTGCTCGTCTTTGCCCAACAACGGAATGTCTATCACTCGGTAACAATAAGGCTGGAGCGAATCGTTGCGAGCCCCGTCGAAAACACGTACCACCGAGTCTTCATCTGATAGGGGCAAACTTCTTAGATAGGCTGCGAAACCTGTATCTGTGCCTTCTATTCGGACGAAACCGTTGGGTGGGGGGACATCGCCCAAACGTCCGTTCGGACATGAGTAAGTGGGCTGCACGCCCCATGGGGCATACAGCCAAATGAGAGTGATCACCGTAAGGGCGAGTGCCGGGACCGCCGTCATACGCCAAACCTTCGCCGAGAAGCCCCTGAATCCATAAAGGACAAACAAACACAAGAAATTGTAATATGCGCCAAAAGCCCAAGGCTCCATCATTCCAACAATGGCAACGGCAACGGCAATAGCAGACAGCAAAGGGTGGTTCATCTTACCTATGCGGAAGAACAAGAAACTCCACACAACCATAATGAAAGTACCCATCACCACCCCATTGCGCAGGAAAAGCCGCATATAACCATTGTCGAGGGCGAAGGGGGGAATATGGTATTTCCATGCTGTGTTGAAATTGACAAGGCCGCAATCCTGCCCGAAAATGCTCAACCCGTGGCGCTCAAAAGCCAAACGGGCAGTGCTGAACCGGCTTTCAAAGGTGGAGGACTCTGTTCCAGGTAAACAGAAACATGCTAAGGTTACCGAAAGCAGCAAAAGAGCCACAGGAAGCAGGGGCAACCAACGATACAGGGACTGATATTTCTGAAATGCTGCATATAGTAAAGGAATGGTTAGCAGAACAAGCGTTTCGGTAAGCCTCAGGGTGAGGAAAAAGACAACAACACTCACAACAATACAAACCGTGCAAATGGTGAGGAAACACCTGGCCTTGGAAAGAAGCATGGTGAGCATTGACAGCATCAACAAAACCGCAGCAAGAATAGCAGGATTGACCAATCCGAAAGAGTGGCCCGTGAGTCCCCAGCGGTGCCTCTTGATGTCTTCACTCCACCCCACAGCGTAACACCCGAAAGATGTGAGGAGATAGAAAACAAATACGCCAAGATAGATGCGGAGGGCAACACGGATGTCGGTGTCGCGCGAAGCTGCTACAATAAGAGCGAAAATATTGATGAAATAATCTCCGCCTGAAGCAAGTGTGAAGGCAAGGAAAAGGCGTAGCACCACATAACCGGCCACAAAACGCGGATGGTGGGCGCAAAGCAACAGCAGCCTGAGATAGAGCAAGCCCTTACCCGTCTGCGAAAGAAAATTTCGGAAATGGGATACAATTTCGGGCACGTCATCAGTGAGCCACAAGTAATTGATGTTCAGCAACACCAATGCGAGCCCCACATAGAAAAGCCACGGTCCGAGAACGGTATTCAGCCGCTGAAACATCTGGTTAGAATTGTGCATGAGGAACTGCTTTCGGGGGAGAACTTCCTGCCTTTCTACCTTACCCCTCGTTCAAATGTTTGTCTGAACTCTCGCGTATCTTCAGTGTCATGGGTATCACCTCTTTATAGATTTTCTTGTCGCCATTGATGTTCCTCAGCAACAGTTCGCAGGCCTTCATGCCCGTGATGTGAGCCTGGTCCATAATGGCAGTCAGCTTGGGGGTGACGAAAGCCGAGGTGTCGCCCTCAGTAAACCCAATGATGGCCACATCTTCTGGAATGCGCAATCCCAAGCTCTTGATGCCGTCGAAGGCAGCGTAGGTGATGATGTCGTTGAAGGCCAAAATAGCATCGGGACGGTCGTCGCGCTGCAAGAGTTCGATAGTGGCTCGGCGAGCCACCTCGTAGTCAATCTTGTCGCACACCACCAGCGAGCGCTCAATGGGCAGCTTGTGCTCGCGCAACGCCTCCAGATAACCGTGCTTGCGACGGCGAACCATATCAAGATGGTTGGGGCCACCCAAAAAAGCAATGCGACGGCTGCCTGTACGAATCAAATGATCGGTGGCTTGCTGAGCTGCCTCGTCGCCATTGGCCACTACCGACGAAAACATCTCTGGTAAACATGTGCGAGCGAAAAACACCAAGGGTATGCCCATTTCGTTGATTTCAATGAAGTGGCTATAATCAACCGTATCCTGGGCCAAACAAGCCACGATTCCCTCAACATGCAAACTGATGAAATTGTCGATGGCACGCTCTTCGTCCTCATGGTTCTCGTGGCTGTTAGAACTAATCACCGAATAGCCATTCGTTGTAGCATAATCTTCAATGCCCGAAAGAACGGCTGCATAATAGTGCGTTACCAAATTGGGCACCACCACGCCTATCATACGCGGTGCCTCGCTACGAAGGCTTTGAGCGAAAGGATTAGGACGGTAGTTGAGACGCTTGGCCAAATCCTGCACTTTCTGTTTCATCTCCTCGCCCACCTCATGACTGTTTCTCAATGCCCGCGAAACGGTGGCAATACTCACCCCTAATTGTTCTGCTAAATCTTTTAACGATGTACGACGTTTTCCCATGCTACATATAGTTAATCAGGTTTTCTTATTGCAAAATTAAAGAAAAACTTCGTTTCCGCAAACGTTTACGTAACTTTTTTCCAAAAAAAAGACTCATTATATTGAAATTCACCTTATCTTTGCACTCAGAAAAGTAATAATCAAAGGAAAAGTATCATAAAAAAGAGCAAAAATCAATGGTAGTAAAACATTGTTTAGTATATGAGTAATGAATAGTTGATAATAAGTTAGTTAGGAATTAAAAGCCAGGTTGTTGTGAAACAACGTGGCTTTTTCTATTTTTAGAACTCAGAGATTAACGGAGAAAGCCAAGAACAGAGCTTTTGTCAACAGGCTCAATAACATAAAATAAATGTAAAATATTGGAAATCAACATGATTTAAATCATGAAATCTCTTAATTTTCTTAAACAAATCATCAGTTATTTGGTCGGTTGGTGGATTTTCCGTAATTTTGCACACGATAAGGTATGATGTGTAGCTAGTTCTCTCATTTAGAGAATTTCTTCTTTTGAGATTTTGTTAGTATCTTGTTAGAGATTTGTTTTCTTTTTGGAGAATAGTTACCTCATGCAAATATTAACGGAGTTTAGGTACGGGTTGTTTTCTTAAGTTTGCCGTGCCGAGGATAACATCAAAGTCTTTTGTGACGAAAGGCATATTCAGACTCCATAAATTTATTTACAATGAAGAGAGTATTAAGATTTGTATGTTTAACTTTATTTGTGTGTGCTTTTGCTCCGCTGTCATTGTTTGCAGGTAATAAAGGAGTGAAGAAATCTTCTCAGATGAACTGGAATCCCGTGATTGAGGCAATCATTCAGGTAGAAAGTGAAGGGAACAGATTTGCCAAAAGCGGCAACCAAGTAGGTGCCATGCAGATTACTCCAGTATTGGTGCGTGAATGCAATCGTATATTGGAGTTACGGGAAAGTAAAAAGCGTTATAGTTTGGCTGATCGTTTCAGCATTGCAAAGTCAAAAGAAATGTTCTTGCTGATTCAGTCGTTTCATAATGCTGAGAATAACATTGAGTTCGCCATTCGTTCATGGAATGGAGGAGTTAATTACAGTAAAAAAGCAACTCAACGCTATTATGAGAAGGTGAAAAAACTAATCAACTAATGTTTTATGGAATTTTCCGGCTGTATATTTCATGCAGCCGGATTTTTTTATAATAAAAGCGCAAATCCTCAAAAGAGAATTTGCGCTTTTATTAGTTGCGGAGGCAGGACTCGAACATGCGACCTCCAGGTTATGAGCCTGGCGAGCTACCAACTGCTCCACTCCGCGATTTCATTAAATGCATTGAACAGCATATTCCTTCAAATGCGTGTGCAAAGGTACTACTATTTTACGTAAAATGCAAATATTTTACTAAAAATTTTTATAGATGTCTTCACTTCTATCGAAAGAAAAATAGTATTTCAGGATTACAATCAATAAAATACAAAAAAATAACAGATAGCTAGACTAGATTCCAATCTATTGCAAATCCAAAATAATTTTATTGGTGTCCGCTAAAAATTTTTGACCGACATACAAATTAAGGCCGAGTTCCTCGCTTGGAACTCGGCCTTTTTTGTTACCTTTGTTTTTGCAACAAAACATCAATAACATGAACAAAGGTACACATTTTATCGGACAGCCGATGTATGGTCAGCTGATTTCTTTGCTTGACAAGTCAAAAATTCTCAAAATCAGCCGTGAAAAGGGTGGCGAGAGGTATGTGAAGCACTTTGATGCCTGGCAGCATCTTGTGATCATGCTCTATGCCGTCATCAAGCGCTTCGACTCCCTCCGCGAGATTACGGACTCCATGTTCCCCGAGGCGCGCAAGTTCTCACATCTTGGCATAAGCATGATGCCCCGCCGCAGTACGCTCTCCGATGCCAATGCCCGCAGGCCAGAAAGCATCTTCGAGGAGGCCTACAGAGACCTGTATGCCACCTACAAGGACGAGCTTTCCTCGGACAGCCGCAAGCGCCAGGCCCCGAAGTAGCTTGACAGGCTTCAAATCATCGATTCCACAACCGTCACGCTCTTCTCCAACCTCATATTCAAGGGTGTGGGCCGTCATCCGAAGACGGGCAGGAAGAAGGGCGGTATAAAGGTCCACGCCAACATCCATGCCAACGAGGGCGTGCCGTCCGACATCAGGTTCACCTCAGCCGCCACAAACGACAGCTTCATGCTCAAGCCGTCCAATTACGAAGCGGGAGACCTGCTGGCCATGGACAGGGCGTACATCGACTACGCCAAATTTGAGGAGCTGACCAGGCGTGGAGTGACATATGTAACGAAGATGAAGAAGAACCTCGTCTATACGGTGGAGAGCAACACGATGTACATGTCGCCGAAGGGGCTGATGGAGCACAGGTTGCAGCACGTGACTTTCACCAAGCACGCCAAGGATGGAGAGGAGATCGTGCACCACGCAAGGATTGTCACATACGTTGACGTAAAGAAGACAAAAGCGAAACTGGTCTCGCTGTTGACCAACGACATGGAGATGGAGGCGGAGGAAATAGTGGAGATTTTCAGAAAGCGTTGGGAAATTGAACTGATATTCAAGCAGTTAAAGCAAAATTTCCCATTGCGCTACTTTTATGGAGAGAGTGCCAATGCCATCAAGATACAGATATGGGTGACGCTTATTGCAAACTTGCTGCTGATGGTCATGCAAAAGAGAATAAAGCGCTCATGGAGCTTTTCTGGCATGGCCACCTTGTTCAGAATCATGCTCATGTACTATGTCAACTGCTACTCGTTCTTTGAAGAGCCGGAAAAGGACTGGCTGGCCATACTTGAAAAAGAAGAATCTATTCCGCCGGAACGCTCGTTTTTTGACTAAGGGGCTTACTTTTTGAAAAACGAATCCGCAATGCCAGCTTATCGGCACTGCGGACACGTATTCTGTCTGTTATTCATTTTTAGCGGACACCAATAGTTTCAGATAAGTATCTCTCAGTGTGTCAATCCATTCAGCAGCCTTTATGCCATGCAAAGTGTCATAACCGTCTACCGTGCGGCAAGAATCGTGGAGGTAGGCGAATAAACCCACAACAAGGGAATCAACGTCTGGCGTGACCAATTGTTGCCCGTTAGCATAGACCCTGTCCCAGTGGTTGATTCCATGTAGCTCGCCGAGTGTCCATCTCGAATGGACGTAGTCACGTAATTTCTGAATGATTTCTTGCATTCTGGATTAGAAATTTTTGTGTTGGATGGTCCAGTCTTGGTAGTCCTTGAGATCACCGTCGATGAAGACAGTCTTGCTCTCCGTCACACCCTTCAGCTGCCAGTCGAGCCAAGAAGGGAAATGAAAAATGTTCTCATAGATGGTCATTTATGGTCTTCTTTCTTTAAATAATCAAATAGGTCAATGGTTCCTGCTTCATTTTCGATATCAAGTGTAGGTACATATTCAACCATTCTTGTTTTACCACTTGACTTTTCAACATAAAAGTACACAAATGCACCTGTATAACTGCGGAAGATTACCTGATACTCAGATGCCGTCTCTTCTCCCATCGTTAAATACATCATAGAAGATTTCGATGAGGGAGTTTCACCATCTGATGATGCTTTCTCATCACTGTCTTCAACAACACTCCAATCATATGTGCTATGGCAATAGTTACTTACTCCTTCATATGCCATTTCTTCCGTTATTTTATTATCCGAGGTCTTGGAACTATCTGTTACTTCTTGTAAGTCTGACCTTTGCTTCTTCTTTCGTCACTTGTCTCATCCAGTTAAAGTTGGGGTCAATAGTTTCATGTCCTCTCAATTTTGAAGGGTCTTTTAGGAAAGCTTCAATACTTCCACATATATTCTCTATTCTTGCCCGGGTTATAGGGTTGTTCAAAACATTTTCAAGCCGTGTTAACCATCGAAGATTTTCAGGACGATTATTTTGCTGGTTCGTATCAATATGGTCAACCACATGTTGCTTTGTTGGCGGTTCTCCATGGAATGCATATGCTACTATCCTATGCACTCGTTCACCTGCAAGTAGCAAATATCCTGTTCTCTCATCCTTTTTCCCAAAAGTCTAGACATTATCATCCTTTCTGATGCGTTTCCCCTCTCGTGAATGACGCATGATAGAACCGTTGTCTCGAACAGAATAGTGTTCTTCTTTGTAATCACATTCTCTGGTCTCACAATAATCATCAATGTTTATCATAGGGCAAGTTTTATGTTTTCCTAATTATTTATCTCTTCTTCTAAAATTTGAGCAAACATTTGCATGGCGAGGATCAACTCTACTTTGCGGCAGTCCCATACTTTTATAGCATCCACAATGCGCCCAACCGTCTTTTTTATTTATCCATGGTATATTTGCTTGGCAGTCTAAACAACTTTTGGGACCGTCATCTTTTAAAGGAACTACACATTCTTTCTCCGAAGGATGTTTTTGATTCATAGTGACTTTTGATTGAGTCTCATGGACACTTTCTTCACTACCATGATGCTTTTGAGGGATGATCGTTGTTTCTTCTATTTCTTTTTGTCGTTTCCCTTCTTCAAACAATTGATTCCGACGAATGCGTTCTTGTCTCTCCCTTTCTTGTTTCTGTTTGAATAGCGCCAATATCTTCTCATATTGCTCAGTTTTGCATAGTCTGTATTCTTTACCATTATTGCGGATCGTCAAAGGGGAATATATTTCACCTACAGCACAACAGCTATTTATAATCTCACATTTTAGACAAGCGTTTATGTCAACGATTCTGACTTTCTTTCCATGCTGTTGATAAGTATCTACAATACTATTAAAGTAGTTTTCATTGTTCAACCATTTCCTGTCCTCAGATGAGGTAAGAAGAAATTGTTCCAAAGTTTCTAACGATTGGTTTGACAAATCCACTTCCAAACAAGTCATGTTCTTATAGTCAATCGCTTTTTTGTGCTGCACCTTATACTTGAAGACAAATTCAATAAGATATTGCTGACCATCTCTTGTGCTGGCTACGACGTCTGGTTGTTTGTCCTCCCGTTCATAGCGGTTGTCTATTATGACCTCCATAAAATCCAAATCTCTTTCCTTGATTATTCCATAGTAGGATGGGACATGAATTCGTTTTTTAGTGAGAAGGATCTGCTCTGCCAACTTATAAAGACTTACCTGATAGCAAATCTCTAAAGTAGCTTTTCGTGTCTTACTGTGGTGGGCAAAACCATGTTGGTTGATTTCTCCATGACGGGCCAATAATTGTTCTTGGCAATGGGGACAAATGCAGCCACACCCCAAGCCATTAGGCACATCGTCCACATGTACCATCTTCCCATCTTTATTCTGTGCCCAGGAAAAAAGGTAGATCATATTTTGAGCGTGCTTTTATAGTTTATCGTTTGCTGATTGTTCCATTTCCACAATATCCACCCGTGCTCCGAGGAAATTGGCTATCTTCGAGAGGATATCAAACCCCACAGAATAATGCCCTTGTTCAATCCGGCTAAGGTTAGAGGGGTCGATACCAACTCTCAATGCCAAGGTCTTTGCATCGACATTGTTTTTCTTTCTGAGTTCTTTAATCCTGGCTCCGATTCTTTTCCTTTCTTCACCCTTATCCAAATCCACAGCCACATGAACGATCATTTCATAAGCGCTGCGGTATAGTTCTGCATTGATATTGCGTATGGCATCTCCTATTGGAATATGAGTAAGAACCATATGAAAATCAAAAGCGGCTTCAGCTACCTTGATAAAATGTCCACCAGCGGAGTAGTTAAACGTAGAGGGAAGAGAAACGATGTACGCATCGCCAGATGGCAATAATACTCTGGCTTGAAGCTCGTTGACAAATTGGATATCTGTCTTTGTTTTGAGATGGATTTCAGTTCTCATAGCAAATAATTTCTTATTATATGCTGCAAATGTACAACAAATTACTGAAACTACCAAACAATAATTGGTATATTTGTAAATTTTATAATTAGTTATTTAAACAATGGAATAATACTGTATTTACATCATAACTTTATTAATCCCACCAATTAACATTTGTTAATACAACAAGAGCGGAGATAGTTCTTTTATTTGCTATATTTGTAATTTCTAAATCTATACTTCATCCAACTATGAAAAAACTGTTCTTGATTTTCATGCTGATCATCATATCAGCCTTGCCGAGCATAGCACAAAACAATGCAACACTGGTACTGTGGCACGCCGACGGCACAACCACCGATGTAGCTTTATATCTCATGCCGAAGGTGGAGTTCCAGAACGACAAGGTGCGCATCACCTCCACCGTCCTCGACATGGAATATCCCAAGTCCGATATCCTGCGCTTCTCCTACAAGGGCAGCGGGACGGGCATCACCGCACCCAAGAATGAGGCCAACTACTCACAGGAGGGTGACCGCCTCGTATTCCACGGCATCATGTCCGCCGACAAGGTGGCCGTCTATACCGCCAATGGCATCCGTGTTCCGGCACGTCTCACGGCAACTGCTGACGGCGTAGCCCTGTCCCTCTCCTCCATCCCCCAGGGGGTGTATGTCCTCAGTGTCAACGGTAAAACCTCCAAATTCACACGGCCATGAGAAAGACTTTGATCTCTCTGCTGATGACGGTCATGACCATCACCGCAGCAGCCCAAACCGTGGGTGACAAGATGTTCATCTATTACGGAGGAAGGGTTTCTGACGGATTCATACCATCAGAGATAGACAGCATCGTCTATTCCAACTACGACAACGACAGCATATGGTATGATGACGTGGTGACACAGGTCATCTACACCCCCGACAGCGTATACCGCTTTCCGCTTGCGCAAATTGACAGCATATCCTTCGTGCGCCCCGCCACCATCTACAAGTCAGGCGCGATTGTATTGGAAGGTGAGATACGGCAATACATCACGAGCACCGACGGCTTCAATCTCACTCTGGCCCCGAACACACCCTCACGGCTCATTCCCCAAGTGGGCGACCGCCTGGTGACCATGAATCCAGATGACAGTTTTCCTTATTATTTCGCCGGTGAGGTGAGGAGCGCCGCTCAGTCTGGTGACGGCATTCTCCTGACCTGTGACACGCTGGAGTTCGAGGACGTGGTGGAGCAGTTCGCCGACATCATCTGTGCCAGAAATCTGGAAGAGGAGTCAAGCCAAATCTCCCGCAAGTTCACATCAGCGAAACCTGAGTCGACCCCATGGCTGCCGCTGCCTCTCCCGTCTTTCAGCAACACCTTGGAATTGTCCGACATCAGCATTCAACCCATACCCAAGATACGGGACATTGAACCAGACATCACTTTTGGAGCAGGTATGACCTACAGCATAGAACCTCAAGCAAGGGTAAAGATTACCTGGTTCATTAAGGGTGGTCTCTTCCTCAGCGGCATCATGGTCATTGACAACTCCTTCAGCTGGTCACATCATTTCAATGGAGAGGTAAGCGGAAATGTGGAGAAGTCGTTTCTGAAATCTCCTATAGAAGGCCACATTGGCACAACACCTTTCAATTGGTATGTCGATGCCGGCTGGTTTGCGTCCCTGTCAGGCGGACTTGTCTGGGAATCCACCGTCGAGCGGAAAACCCGCACCACACTGGCTTTCATCTACGACAGGGTCCACCCAGAGAATAACATGGCAAGGAGATTTGTCAAACGTCTGCCGGTCAGTGATGACATCAGCGGCAGACTGTATGGCGACATCAACGCAGAGGCCGGAGTCTATGTCGAGGCGGGCGTTTCCCTGGTCAGGAAATACATCGCCAAGGTGGGTGTCAAGGCTTCCGTCGGTTTCAAGGGGGAGGCCCATAACCTCCGACTTTGGGAGGGCATTACCACCGCAGACAAATCCCCGGTATTTTATGATAACATCAAGGATGCCGGTATAACCATCTCTCCTTTCTTCAGATTGGGAGGTGTTTGGAGCGTGGCCGAAGCGCTACCCATCGGCTTATCCGGTGATTTCCTCAACAACCAGACGAACATCGGACAGCCTGTCAATTTCTATGCCGTTCCGTCATTTGATGACGTGCGTGCGGGAAGATTGGAGCCGGAATCCACATCGGTGGCGGCGCAAGCCTCGCTTGGACATCAGGTTTTGATACCCGTCGGGGTCGGCTTCACAGCTGTCAACAGCAACGGCGACAGGGTTTCCACAGAATATATGCCACAGACATACAGCATTGTCAATCAGATTCCCACGGTATCTGTAGAGCTGAAAAATATGCCAAAGAACGACAAATATCGTATCTGCCCCATGTTGAGGCTTTTCGGATTCGACATCATGGCATCCCCTTCAGTGACGGTGATGTCGTGTCCCGTCAATATCACCAATTTCGAACTGACGGATTGGAAATATGAGAAGAATGGTTTTACCCATAACAACGTGACTTATGACTACTGTTTCAATGTCGCGGTGACAGTGACGCTTGAGGACAGTGAGAACGTCCGGGAATGGGGCTATGTCTACCGGGACCCCAACGGACGGGAGGTGGAGATTCCACTGAGTTCTTTTGGAACCAGTTATACAGATACCCGTTATGCTTATTTCCGCAATCAGGCTCACAGCACGGTATGCCTTTTCGGTTATGTCAAATATGTGGACAGCAACAAGACTGTCTATGGTGAGCCGGAGGAATATCCTTTGGATATTATATCTGAAAGCTTTGTTGGAATTGGCCCCTTCATGGTGACAGACTTCTACCACAAGAAGGGGGGCTTCAGTCATGAAGGCAAGTCATATGATTACAGATATGATTTTGATTTCGGAATAGGATTTGATGGTGATAATTACCTCGATATCATTTCTGACTGGGGCTATGCCTACGAAATTACAAATGGCAACTATGAATATGTCTCGATGATGAACAGCAACTCTTTTTACCAAAGTGCCAGCTGTTATCGTAATGAAAGACAATCTGCCATCGAATTCATCACATACGTGAAGTTCAAAGGAGAAGACGAGATGTATATAAGTGGTGGTTACAATTACTGGTTAAAATACGGTTTTTGTCCTGACGAGAACCATCCTCATGCCATCGACTTCGGACTGCCCTCAGGCACGAAGTGGGCATGCTGCGACGTCGGCGCTTCCAAACCTCAAGAATATGGAGAATACTATGCATGGGGCGAGACGGAGGTAAAAGAAGAATATGATATAGATAATTACAAGTATTGTACAATCATAGAAAAGGACGACGAACCTGATGAAATAAGATTTGATTATCTTGGCGATGATATCGCCGGCACAAGTTATGACGTGGCTCACGTCAAGTGGGGCGGCGAATGGAGGATGCCGACAAAAGACCAGATCAAGGAGCTGATAAATATAGTAACATCCGATTACCCTTATCTATATGAAAAGAGAAAATTTAATGGAGTTGAGGGTCTTAGAATTTATTTAGGAGAAAAAAGCATCTTCTTGCCAGGTATCGACAATAGGTACTGGTCATCGACACAAGACCCAGAGGAACCAGGAGCTGCATATTCATTATATTACTATGATGACATTATTAAATTTCATGATGGAACCTATTATGATAACTATTATGATGAATACTTCACTGATAAAACAACAGGTTTTCGAGAAGAAGGTTTTTGTGTTCGACCAGTCTCCAAATAGGTGCTTCCTTGTCCAATTTCATCAGAACTCATCTCCAGTCAAAAAATCATTATAATAAATTATGTAGGTCAGAGGGGTTGCCCCCTCTTTCCCCATTAAGAACCGTACGTGCGACTTTCACCGCATACGGCTCAAGTTATTACTAAGTTATCGTCTCATGGACTCTAACCGGTACATGTACGGACTTCGTGTCCGCAC
>JAEEGL012536609.1_pt1 | contig 25351 bp, 23 predicted proteins | sample 9134231 | NCBI WGS metagenome assembly JAEEGL01 (sample SAMN16246548, study PRJNA631951) | gut metagenome | biome: gut microbiome; feature: rumen; material: fiber-attached | host: Bos | place: Iran: Karaj | collected 2018-10
ATAACGATTAAAACAAACATCAGAACAAAAATAACAAGTGCTACTATTTGTGTTGCTGAAAGCATTGTGCATTACTTCCTTTCCTTAACATCCTCGATATAATGGCAAAGCATTTCTGCCGTGCCTTCCACCCCAAGTTTGCTTGAGTTTACGCATAAATCGTATCCTCTGGAATCCCCCCACTTGAAATCCGAATAGGTATTGTGATATTTTTTACGTTTTCTGTCATGGCGATTGATTTTCTCAATGGCCTCCTTCTCCGACAACGCGTATTTTTTCATCACTCTTTGAATCTTATCGTACATATCTCCAAGTACGAAGATTGAAACCATGTTTTCGTTTCCGCGGAGAACCTCTTCACCGCAACGTCCCACAATTACAAAAGACTCCCCTGAAGCCGCTTTTTCTCGAATATACTCAAACTGTGCTTCCGCCAAATTCTCCTCAATGGAATTGGTAAATCCCCGCACATGTTTATGAAGAAATGGCTTTGCCACATCTTCTTCATATTTTTCAATTTTTTCTTTGTGTTTTCCGGTTCCCGCAAACATCTCATCAAGCATGCTTCGGTCAACAAAAGAAAGATTCAGCTTTTTGGCAATCTTTTCTCCAATTTCATGTCCTCCGCTTCCGAACTCTCGTCCGATGGCAACAATCAACTGTTTCTCCATACAAATCCCTCCTGTCCGTCAAATATACTTTGACTGCTTCAAGTCAACCCCGAGTTTAGACTTTTTGATATCATTCTTCCAACTTCATTTCGGTCAAAATGTATAAGTTTATACGTTTCGCCTCAAATGTATAAATTCTTATTCCCCATAAAACAATCGTTCCATCATTTCAATTTTCGCCGGGTCATCCAGACTGCTTTGAAATGTAACTTTTCCTTGATAATCGGGATCCTTCCTTAAGCGTCCCGCCACTTCAAGGCGTCGCTTCATCTCTCTGGCGGTACCTTCGGAACCGTCAAAAATCTTTACTCCTTCCCCCAACACCTGTCCGATCTGTTTTGCCACAAAGGGATAATGGGTACATCCCAACACCACGGCTGATACCTCTTCCGGTCCTCCGACTCTGTAAGGTGCCAAAAGGTCTTCCAAAAACTCCATAAGCTCCGCAGAATCAGACTTCCCGTTTTCCACAAACTCCATAAGTCCCGGAGCCGGAAGGGGAATCACCTGCGCCGCATCCTCATATTTGGATAAAAGCAAATGGAACTTTTCCTCCGCTATGGTCATAGGCGTGGCCAATACCAAAATCCGTTTACCGGGAAACGCGAAAGCCGCAGGCTTTAATGCGGGCTCTATTCCAACTATAGGAAAGTCCGGATACATTTCCCGAAGGACACGAACCGCAGCGGAAGTAGCCGTATTACATGCGATGGTAACTCCCTTTGCTCCTTCTTTCATAAAACGGTTGGTGGCTTCTATGGTAAGTCTTCGCACCTCTTCTTTTGTTTTGGTGCCGTAGGGCGCATTCAAAGAATCCCCAAAGAAAAAAAAGTCTTCATTCGGTAAAATCTTCACCAGCTCTTTTAATACACTGATTCCTCCGACTCCCGAATCGAAGACACAAACTGCATCCTTCATTTCAAACCTCTATTCAAAAATTATTCATAATCCCCGTATACACGTTGTTTCTTACATTTTAAACCTTTTAAAAAGAAATACAAGTATGATACAATAAGCACATTAGGAGGTGTGATATGTCTTTAAGAAGAATTCGTTTGGATGAAAACACATCCCGTATCAAGCATTGCAGCAAATGCGGCAAGGCCCTTCCCCGTCGACATCAGGGAGATTTTTGTGACAACTGCTTGTACGATCTCAAGTATAAAGATGTAAAAGAATTTGTCCTCCACAACGACGTTACGGAATTGGAAGTAGCCGATCATTTCGACCTTCCCTTGGAAGTGGTACAGCGTTGGATTGAAGAAGGACATTTATCTTACAAAGAATAAAAGCTTCGGCTGCTAATGACATAGCACGGCCGAAGCTTTTTATGATGCGGTTTTTTCATTATCCTTATCTTGTTTTATTGCGCGAACGGGCTTTTTAAACCTTCTCTGACGCTCTTGCTGCTTTAGCATAATATATCTTCCCACGTTGGAATTCTCCTGATTTAGGGTACAGCCCACAATCATGGTATTTCCTTTCCAGGGATCCACGCGGACTACGGTGCACGGCATGATGATAAAAAACTGCCGATCCTCCGTCTCATCCACAAAAGAAACCGTAACCTTCTCACCGGGAGCAACCGCAAACTTAGGCGAACAAATAAATCCCACGCCAATAACAGATACATCTCGGACAATCACGTTGGCAGAAAGATGATCCGACGTATTGGCAGTTCCGTTGATTCCAATCCACAGACGATACGCTTTTCTGCGATTTATGGCAGGTGGCTTGTCATGAGTAATAACGGCATGCACGTCTCCGGCCATGGGCAAATTCACACGTCGCACAAAAATATCCTTATAGACAACCCTTGTCTCCTTGATCATCAACTCGCATACAATCTCATCACTTTCAAAATTGACGACTTTGGCATTATCTCCTTCGCGAAACAGCTTAAGAAGTAAAATATTGTCAAAGTTTTTGGAGCTTAGACAAGGGCGATCCACTTCGGATATGGGCAACACTTCACTGTCAAAATAACCGCAGGTATTATGTCTTCCATATACTGCCAGGCGGACTTTTGTGCCCGGTTTGATTTTCGATAACTTTTCTTTTTCTTCTGACATATCGCTTAACCCAAAAAACTTACAGCATTTTATCACGATTATTAAACAGAAACAACTACTTTATGGCAGCCTGCTTTGATGGCAGGTAAAATAAAGCACCTGGCGGTTGCCCGCAATTTCCCGTAAAAGTTTTAACGCTTCCTCAATCTTATCTTCATCCAAATCCGTAAAAGGATCATCCAAAACAAGAAGTGGTTTTTCGTTTTGATACAACGCATCTATAAGAGCCAATCTGGAGCAAAACGCCACCAAATCCTTATAGCCCGCGGATAAATATCCCTCTTCTTTTGTGCTTCCGTGATAATTAAACTGAACCGACAAATCCATATCCAATGAAAAGTTTTTGGCAATCAGTTCGCTGTCGTCATTATCATAAATCAAGGAGAGATACTCTCTAAGGCCCTTTCTTAACGGTCCCATATATTTACCTAAGAAAGATTCTTTTGCCGCCTGAAGATACTTTAAGGTAGCGTCATAAATATCAATCTTTTTCTGAATCTCTTTTTCTTCTTCCAAAAGATCTTCCAACTGTTCTTTTGCATCTTCACAGTTTTCGATTTCATCCGCAATTCGGTTGTACTCTTCGTTTTCACGAACCAACTGCTCGCTTAAAATATCGGACTCCGCTTCCATCTCCTGTTGCATTGCCTGCAACTGCTCCACGGAAACTTCTTCCTCGGGAAGATCCAGTATCTCCTTCTTTTCTTCCAGTTCTTTTTCCAGCACTTCCACCTGTTCGGACAATCTCTGGTAGGTACGAAGATGATGTTCCAGGCCTGTCAGCTTGTCCTCTTCATCTTCAATATCACTGAATCGATTTAAAAAGGCGGAAATCTCCTGCTCCAAAACAACCTTTTCTTGTTTTAACTGTGTAAAGACCGTTTTGTTCTCCTTGTATTCCACGTAAGTCCGGAAATCCCGGTGAAGCTTAAACAAAAGCTCCGTCTCGTTTCCGTCCTGATACAAGTCCATTTTATATAATGAGGCAAAATGTGCCAGCGCGGTGTAAAGTTCTATCTGCAACGCGGACAGTTCTTCCATTACCGCAGAGTTCTTTTCATTGTATGCCTCTTCCTCATTCAATAGCTGCTTGTAAATCAAAGCCTTCTTTTGAATCTCTCCAATCATTTCCTGCATGCTTTCCGTGGGAGTCACCAAATATCCCGTCAAAAAGCTTTTACAATATGCAGCAATGTTTTCCCGTTCGGTTTCCTTTTCCTCCAAATCCTGGAAGGCGATTTCTATCTGTTCTCCCAGGCCTTCCCGCTTGGTCAGACGTCTTGTGCGATTATGCAACAGCTTCACCAGTGATAGAAGAAGCAGCACTCCACCCACCGCCAAAAATACAACCGTCATCAAAAGGCTGATTTCTTCATGAATGTAGTTATAGAAAACAAAACCTCCGGCCAGGCAAACCAGTCCCAGCAAAGCCATTAAAATAATGGAACCGCCGTTGCCCTTTTCTTCTGCGGCAGTCTGTTCAAACACATCCTTTTCCGCCAAAAGATTTCTGTAGTGACCGCGGTGAACTTCAATTTCCGTATCTGCCTTTAACAACTCCGTGGCTTTCTGTGACGCCAGTTCAATTTCTTCCTCCGTAGGAACCTTTTTGGAAAAGAAAAACTTTAATTCATTCAGCTTTTCCTTTTCCTCCTGAGGCATGCGATTGTGCTCGCCCTGATGACGAAGTTCCTTGATTCGCTCCGCAGATGCGTCCCATTGAGAAAGCACTTCCTCCGTCACGTTTTTCTCATGAAACAGTTCGTTTAACTTTCCTTCATCCGCCTTGGAAGGCATATGAGACAGCACTGCTTCGTACTGACCGTTTAACACCTGAAGCCGACCCTGCTTTTCACGGATGACGGCAATCTCTTCCGCCTCAGGTATTCCGTTGGAAAAATAATCATCCAGATCGGACAGTTCGTCCTTATAAGAAAGCAAATGCTCTCTCTTTTCTTTCAGCGCACCGATTTCCTGCTCCCTCTTACTTTGAAGCGCAATCTTTTCCGCAATCTTGCCACGCTCTTCCTTAAGCTTTAACAGTCTTGCGTTTCGCTCTGTCAAAAGAGCGCCCTGCTTTTCATAGGCATCCAGCTTCACCGGAATCAGTTCCGCCAGCTCCCGGCAGGAGGAAATCTCCCGTTGTACCAGCATCAGTTTTCCGGGGTTTACTTTACTGTTTAAAGAATACTCCTTCTTGGCTTCCTCGATTCGTGCAATGGCAGAATCAAAGTTATTCATATCATCCTTCGCTGCAGACAAATCCCCCATTTTGGCATTTAGGCTGTCTGTCATGGAAGTCTTAATTTCACCTTGGGGAGCAAAGATACTTTTTTCAAAAGACTCTCGATCCACTCCAAAAATCTCTTCCCCTAAATTAGCGGAATAATCTTCGCAGCTTCCTCCCGTAAGCACATCAATCAGTGTAAACGTATCCTCCGCATCCTTTGCTCCGAAGGTACGCTCCACCCGGTATGTCTTCCCGTTCAAAGAAAAGGTCAAGCTTCCCCCAAAGGGTGCTCCGGACCAGGGCTGGTAATGCTTGCGCTCCGTAAGGTTTTTGGTGCGGCGATACTCCAAGCCGTAAAACATGGACTTTAAGAAAACGCAAAAGGTGGTTTTTCCCCATCCGTTTTCCTCTAAAACCGAATTTAATCCTTCTTTAAAATCATATTCAAAATTTTCCAATCGACCGAATCCCGTTACATAACAGGAGATTAATTTCAACATTATAATTCCTCCCCCATCAATGCACGTATTCCGATTTCCACAATATTTGCTTTGTCTTCCTCATTCATCTCCTGCTTTTCCATGAGACGAACAAATTCCCCCTTTAGGGATTTATCATTTAAAAAGTCTTCATAATGCACCTTTATGGTAGACTTGTCCTTTACTTTCAAAAAGAAAAACCGATGTTCAAATTCCCGTAAAATTCGGTCTTCATCCACATCAAAATCTACGCCGGTATTTCCTGTCAAAACCACCTTGACCAGGTCCTCGTCAGGGATCTCATCACAGGAAGCGTGCACTCTTTTTAAGATGGAAGGCATATCGTCTTCCTCCGTAAGTTCCACTTCCACCTCGTGAAAAATTCGCTTTGCAAAATGAACAAACTGTGTGGAAATCTTTTTGTCTTCCACGGTTAAAAGCACGAATCCCTTTGCACCGATTTCATCGAATCCCCTGCCCTCCAGACATCCGGAATAGCAGTATTCTCCACGGTCATCCAACCGCTCTTTCTTATAGCTGTGAATATGGCCCAGTGCCAAATAGTCAATATATTTCCCGCGAAGTTCGCTTAAAGGAATGATTTCCGTTTTATCTTTTCCGATGTAGTTTGATTCCTGGCCATGAAGCATAACGATATTGGTTTTCGCCTGATCCAATACCAGATTTACCGCAAAGGTCTTTGCATTATCCGGCGAAATCTCACGACCGGTAATCACCACTTCTCCAAAATCGTAACTGATCCACTCGTCCTTGGAAAAAAGCTTAAGATTCGGAATCTCACTTAAATCCACATCCATTAAAAAATCGCTTCGGTCGTGATTTCCCTGAAGATAAAAAAAGGTAATCTGCGGGTGCATTTTGATTTCGTCCAACACCCTTTGTTTTACCATCTTCGCAATACGCTTTTCATCAAAAAGGTCTCCGGCAATCATAATGCCTTCCACCTCATTTTCATCGGCATAGGATATCAGATCCCCAAAGCGATCCAATAATTCTCTTTTACGTATCTTTGCCTGTTCCTTGGACAGATTGCTCTCCATTTTGGATGCCAAGTGCAAATCAGCCACGTGTATCAGTTTCATTTATATTCCTCAATTTCTGTAGATTAATACCACTCCGGAGAATGGCAACAGCTTTAAGTGGATATTGCCACCTTCCACAACATAGCGCATAGGGAACATGGAATATCCCAATTCATTGGTCATAAAAATCTGCGACATCTCACCGGACGTAGGAACCTGAATCCTCCATACAGGCACATCCACCTCCATGGTGTTTGGACCGGAGTTTACCGCAATCGCAATTTTTTCCGACGGGCTCATACGTCCGTAGGAAACAAAGTCCCTACCTGTAGATAAAAACATGAAAGAACCGGTCTTTAGACTCTCATGATTTTTGTGCAGGGAAATGGCATCTCGGAAATAATCGATCAGCACTCTGTCTTCTTTTCCCCACGGGTAGGTGCGTCGATTGTCCGGATCCGTAAATCCAACCACACCTGCCTCATCACCATAGTATAATGTGGGTGCTCCGGGCCAGGTCATCTGCATCAAGGTTGCCAATTTCAAAATCGGAACGCTGACATTTTCACCTGCCGCATTGCTTCCCAACTGTGCCACACGACCCACCTTATGATTGGTTCTGGTTAAAAACCGGGAGTGATCGTGATTGTCCAGCTGGTTCATGGCGCTGTACAAAGACGGCGTCATAAACTGAGCCATATGATGAAGCATCGTCATTTCAAAACGCTTTCCGTCGCCCACCGCAAACTCGTCATAACCGTCGGAGTGCTTTTCCATACCCGTAAGAAAGTAAGAAACAGGCTCCATAAAAGCGTCATAGTTCATAATGGTATCCCACTGATCGCCCTGCAGCCAGGAAGACGCATCTCCATAATGCTCTGCCAGTACCACCGCATTGGGGTTTGCTTTTTTCACCACATCACGGAACTTTCTCCAAAACTCATGGTTAAATTCTTCGGAATGACCCAAATCCGCAGCCACGTCCAATCTCCAACCATCCACGTTATAAGGGGGAGATACCCACTTTTTACCGATATCCAAAATATACTGTGTCAGCTCACCGGAGCCCTCGTAATTAAGCTTCGGCAATGTATCATGTCCCCACCATCCGTCATAAGAATGATTGTAAGGCCACTTGTCATCTTCGCCCTCATAGAAGTAGAAGAAATCGTGATAGGGACTTTCCTTGGAAATATAGGCTCCGTCCTGATATCCCTTCTGCCCCTCATAAATTCGCTCTTTATCCAGCCACTTGTTGAAGGAGCCGCAGTGATTAAACACTCCGTCTAAAATCACCTTCATGCCTCGCAGATGGATTTCCTCCACCAGCTGTGCGAAGAATCGATTGGAAGCCTCCAGATTTCTTTTGTTTGTCACACGCTGAATATACTTGCTGGCGTGACGATTGTCATAATCTTCAGGATCCAGGCACTGACCGCCATCCTCAACGATAACGCCGTAATGTGGATCGATATAATCATAATCCTGAATGTCATATTTGTGATTGGAAGGAGATACAAACAAAGGGTTAAAGTAGATTACTTCCACACCCAGTCCCTGCAGATAATTTAGTTTATCGCGAACACCCTTTAAATCTCCGCCGTAAAAGGAAGCCACATCAAAGTCCGCAGGATTCTGGTACCAGTCCGTAATCTTGCGAACCGGCATGGTGATATAGTGATACTCCCGATCTTCCACGTCGTTGGTATCATCACCGTCGCAAAACCGATCCACCAAAATCTGGTACATTACCGCTCCCTTGGACCAGTCCGGCGTTGAAAATCCCGGCATCATATGAAAATCGTACTGGGGACGAACCTCCTCCGTCACACCAAAACGGTCATAATAGCAAATCTCATTGTTGCTTCGTATTTCAAAATGATAATAAACGGGAGATGACGCAAGAGAAATCCTGGTCTGATAAAAATCGAAAGACTCTACGGTGTCCACATAACCCATAGGCAGTCTCTGAGAATCCACGCACAAATAAACCTCGAGCAAATCATCATGACTTGCCCGAAATCTGATAGAAACTTCTTCACCTTCTTTTGGCTCGGCGGGGCACCGGAAATTTTCGGTTCCGTCGCTGAAAAACGCTTCTCTGTTCATGTTGCATCCCCATACTCTTATAAAACAAAAAAGACAGCGTCTCGTGCTGCCTTTTTAGGAGAAGGTATTTCTACTATGGGGGATAGTAAAAATAAAATGTATTGGGGGGTTTTTACGTATGTAATTATATCCACCCACCATACAAAAGTCTGCACAAACTTAACAAAATTCATGTATAAATATTGTGCAATATTACTAGTCCTCTACCGTAACCCCTTCTCGATTCAGCACGTCATCACTTTTCACGATTACTTCATCACCAAAAAGAGCTTCAAACTCCTGACGATTAATCTTTTCTTTCTCAAGCAGTAACGCCGCACAACTGTGCAAAATGTCTTCGTGCTCCCTAAGGATCTCCTCAGCTTTCTTGTAGCACTCATCAATAATCCGACGAACTTCTTCATCGATGGCAGAAGCCACTCCCTCACTGTAGCTCTTTACATGTCCGTAGTCTCTGCCTAAGAACACTTCGCCTTCGTCCTGATTATAATCAATCGGTCCAATCTTATCGGAGAAGCCGTAAATGGTAACCATTCTTCTGGCGGTCTCCGTAGCCTGCTTAATATCCTGAGAAGCACCGGTACTTACATCGCCGAAAATCAAAGACTCTGCGATACGTCCGCCAAAGTCCACCACGATTTGCTGCATCATCTCTCCCTTGGTGTGGAACATATTGTCCTTTTCCGGAAGAGGCATGGTATAGCCTGCAGCTCCCTGGCCTGTAGGAATAATGGATACGGAATAAACCGGACCCATATCCGGCAAAACATGGAATAAAATCGCATGTCCCGCTTCATGGTATGCGGTAATCTTCTTTTCTTTATCGGAAATGATTTTGCTCTTCTTTTCCGTACCGATACCAACCTTAACGAAGGAATTCTTAATATCATCCATTCGAATAAAAGGTCTGGAATCCTTGGCTGCGGCAATAGCCGCCTCGTTCAACAAATTCTCCAAATCCGCGCCGGTAAAACCTGCTGTGGTTTGCGCAATCTGTTTTAAATCCACGTCATCGCTCAAAGGCTTATTCTTGGCGTGAACACGCAAAATCTCTTCACGGCCTCTGACATCCGGTCTGCCCACAAATACTTTACGGTCAAATCTTCCCGGACGCATAATGGCAGGATCCAAAATATCCACACGGTTGGTGGCCGCCATAACGATAATGCCTTCGTTTACACCAAAGCCATCCATCTCCACAAGCATCTGGTTTAAGGTCTGCTCACGCTCATCGTGGCCACCGCCCATGCCGGAGCCTCGCTTTCTGGCAACCGCATCAATTTCATCGATAAACACAATACAAGGTGCATTCTTTTTGGCATCCTCAAACAAATCTCTTACACGGGATGCACCAACACCTACAAACATCTCTACAAAGTCGGAACCGGAAATGGAAAAGAAAGGAACTCCCGCTTCTCCGGCCACCGCTTTGGCAAGCAATGTCTTACCTGTACCCGGAGGGCCCACCAAAAGAAGCCCCTTGGGAATACGAGCACCTACCTTAGTGTACTTCACCGGATCTTTTAGGAAGTCAACCACTTCCACCAGTTCTTCTTTTTCCTCTGCAAGACCTGCCACATCCTGGAATCGGATATTCATCTTATCCTGTGTGGTCATCTTGGCACGAGACTTTCCGAAATTCATCATGCGGGAATTGGCACCGCCACCGCCGCCTGCTGCCTGTCCGTTCATCAAAATCATAAACAGGATAAACAACACCGCCACCACCAAAAGCATGGGCAGCATCTCCGTAAACCAGGCATCCTGGGGTACATCCATTACCGCATAATTGGTAAATTCATAGGAATCCAAAAGCTTTACCGCCTCATTTACGTCGGATACATAAATGGTATACGTTACCCTTGAGGCGATATCGTCTGTTTTTAATGTAACATTCAGGGTACCGGTAGGAACCTGAACATTTTGTTCAATTCGAATGGATTCCACCTGTTCATGCGCCAGGGCATCCTTTAACTTTGCCATGCTCATGGTAGGAGCACTTTGACCGCTAAAGAAGTACCACAAGAAGATCACCATTAAAATGAGCAACAGGTAGAAACCAAATCCGCTTCTTCTTTTCACGAAACTAATCCTCGATTCTAGTCGAACTCAACCACACCGATGTATGGAAGGTTTCTGTATCTTTGATCGTAATCCAATCCGTAGCCTACTACGAAAGCATCCGGAATGGTAAATCCGATATAATCCATGGGAACATCCACTTCACGTCGCTCCGGCTTATCAAGCATCGCACACATTTTGATGCTCTTTGCCTTACGATCTTTAAATAAGCCTGAAAGGTAGTTTAATGTGTTACCACTGTCAATAATGTCTTCCACAATGATGACATTCTTTCCTTCCACCCCAAGGTCCAAATCCTTTTTAATCTGAACTTCGCCGGTGGAAACGGTACCTGAACCATAGCTTGATGTTGCCATGAAATCAATGGTCACCGGAACGGTGATTCTTTTTGCCAATTCACAAGCAAAGAATGCTGCTCCTTTCAAAATACAAACAAGGAATACTTCTTCTCCTTCATAGTCCTTTGAAATCTGCTCTCCCAACTCACGGATACGTGTGTTAAGTTCCTCTTCTGAAAGCATTTCTTTGATTGTTTCTGCCATTTTAATTCCTCCAAAATTCTACTTCTAATACATATTTCGTATCTTCATCTATTCGGTAGTCTTCACTGTTGCGATGTCCCAAGATCCATATGACCTTGGAGTCTACACACAAAAGCCAAATACGATCTCGTTCTTCCTGTAGAATTTTCTCTTCCACAAAATAATCCTGTAACAGTTTTTTTCCGCCATCGGGATGTATCACGAAATAATCCCCCGCCCTTCTGTGGCGGAGAACGATATTACCAATTATTTTATCATAAGCGAACCGTTTCGCATAGGTTTTTCGGGGGATTTCTTCGCCCTGAGTCGCCTTTCTTAAGTAAAAGTTTAAATCCAAATCTCCCGTGGACACCTGATAGGTTTCGCCGTCTTCCAGCTTGGGAATGGGGATTTCCTTCCAGGCAACACCCTCCGCTTCCGCAGAAGTATCCTGCTTAATTTTTAAGTGGTGATAGGTCACCTTAGCAATGTTGCCGTGAGGCAGGTGATACTCTTTGCCCACTTCCATGAAAATCAACTCATTCAGCATCTCAATATGAACCTTGGAAACATCCCGTGCCACACCAAGATACCGCAGATACGCCATGATGACTTCCGTCCTCTGATCGTAATCCAGTTTCTTTAAAGGCTCCAGCCGAAGACCGTTTTCACCCATAATCCCGTCCAAAAGCTCCAAGGTCTCCTGCATAATGCCGTCATACATTCGACTGACAATGGCTCCAGCCTGATTGATATGAGCCACAGCCTTAATATTGATGGCCTCTAATACCGGAATCACCTGATGGCGAATCTTGTTTCTGGCAAAATCATCACACTCATTGGTAGCATCTTCGCGGTAACTCTGACCGATTTCACTGAGATACTCCTCGATTTCTTTACGGGATGTATTTAAAAGCGGGCGAATAATCTCATAATTGCCCCGCTTGGACTTTACATCAATTCCGCTGATACCCCTGGCTCCGCTTCCGCGAATCATCTGAAACAGTATGGTCTCCGCATTATCGTTGGCGTTATGAGCCGTAGCGATTTTGTTTAAGCCTTCTTTATAGGCCACATCCATCAGCGCCTCATAGCGAAGCGTCCGAGCCGCCTGTTCCAAAGACATGCCTTCACTTTCCGCAAAGGCCGGTGCATCCACGGATACAAATGTAAAAGGCATCCCGATATTTGCGCATAGCTGCTTTACAAACCTTCCGTCCTCAACGGACTCCTCCCCCCGGATGCCATGCTCCACATAAGTCACGTGCAGGCTGATATCAATGGACTCCATTACCTTCAGAAACTGAAAAAGAAGACATACGGAATCAGCCCCACCGGAAACCCCCAGCAGGACGCCGTCGCCTTCTTCAAGCAAATGCTGTTCATTTATAAAATCTATGATATCTAACATAGTACTATTTTATAGCATTCGGGCAAAAAAGAAAACCCACAGAAGTGATTTCGTACTTGGGTCAGTTGAAGGTTCCTGCCTGTTGCAAAATCGTAATTCTGTAGGTTTTTCATAAGGTCTTAATCATTTTCCCGGAATATAATCTCGTTTTGGTGTACCAGTCCAAGCTTGCTTTGAGCGACACTCTCCTTGTACTCCTCGGTTTGAATATACTCCTCGTAGTTTTCCAACTCTTCGCGTTTTTCCTGCTGGGCTTCAAGTTCCTTTTCCAGTCGCTTTTCCTCCGCCACATAAGCTGCGTTTTTATTGGCCAAACTGGTAATCTGTATAGCCATTACAACAAACACAAAAGCAAACACGAAAAGAAAATATATGCGGTTTGTTCCTTTTTTCTTTCGGCTGTTTTTCTTTTTACTCATTTTAAATACACACCAAGTAGTTTCTTGCTATATAACATATCGACTACTTTTTATTAATCTTAACACCCCGACAGCATTTTTTCAATAATTATCTGAAAATTTTAGTATCAATCTATAAATATTCAAACAAATCTTTTGCTTCGTCCTTTTTGGTGGTTTCTCTCAAATCCAATACACGGACCTTAACGGTCTTATTGCCAAAGGCAATCTCAATAATATCACCGGATTTAACGGTGGTAGAAGCCTTTGCCACTTTGTCGTTTACCTTAACTCTTCCCGCATCACAAGCCTCGTTTGCAACGGTACGGCGCTTTATCAGTCGGGATACTTTTAAAAACTTGTCCAATCTCATCTGTTTATCCTCGAAAATAAGACAGGGGGGGACGGTTCTCTGTCTCCTCGTCTTCTCAAATGAAAAGGGCTCAAACGTGTCGTTTGAGCCCTTGGAATATTATCTTAACAAAAATTATTTGTTAACAACATCCTTTAAAGCCTTACCAGCTTTGAACTTAGGAGCCTTAGAAGCCTTAATCTTCATTGTCTCGCCTGTTCTTGGGTTACGTCCAGATCTAGCAGATCTCTTAGATACTTCGAAAGTACCAAATCCTACTAACTGAATCTTCTCACCTTTCTTAAGCTGTTCAGCAACAACGTCTGTGAAAGCCTTTAATGCAGCTTCAGCATCCTTCTTGGAAAGATCAGCCTTTGCAGCCATAGCTGCTACTAATTCTGTCTTGTTCATAGTGTAATTTCCTCCCTTTGGAATTGTAATATTACTCTGCTTGAGTATCCTACTACCCAAGCCACAAGTCTATTTATAATTGTTTTGCCCTTTAATGTCAAGAAAATCCACGATTTTTTGCGGAAAAACAAGGTTTTTGGGCGGTTTTTACAAAAATAAACTGCAAATTGTGTAAGAGTTTCCTAATTGCACTTTTTATAAAAATGTATTAGAGCCTTAAATCTAAGAAAATATAGGCTTTAAAGCCTTTGCCAGTTCCTCTTTTTTGTTCTCTGCTTCCATTAGATTTTTGCCTGTGGTGGTAAAGTAAGTTTTGATCTTCGGTTCAGTTCCGGAAGGACGTACCACCACAGTGGAATCATCCTCCAGTTCATAGATCAACACATTTGCTTTCGGAAGTCCGGTCTCCTCCGGTTTTGTATAATCCGTAACGGACAACACGCTTCTTCCTCCGATTTCCTTTGGAGGGTTCTTTCGGAAGTCATCCATAATGCCCTGCATCTTATCCATTCCCGTAAGACCCGGAAATTCAAAACTGTCCACCTTATTCAAATAGCGTCCGTATTCCCTATAGATCTCATCCAGTCTCTGCTTGATGGAAGAACCGATACTTCTGTAGTATGCAGCCATTTCGCAAATCAGCATGGAGCCGATGACCGCATCCTTATCCCGCACATAGCCGCCTGCCAAATATCCGTAGCTTTCCTCAAATCCGAAGATGAATCGCTCCTCTTCTCCGGCAGCCTCCAGCTGAGCAATCTGATCTCCGATCCATTTAAAACCGGTGAGCACGTGGCGAAGTTCCACACCATAGTGTTCTGCCACCTTATCCGCCAAGGGAGTGGATACGATGGACATTACTGCCACCGGGTTTTTCGGCATGGTGCCCTTTTCTATACGACCTGCGCAAATATAATCCAACAGCAATACGCCCATTTCATTTCCGGAAACCAATTCATAGCTTCCGTCCGGGCATTTCATGGCAATACCCACGCGATCCGCATCCGGATCCGTGGCAAGCATCAAATCCGCCCCCGTCTCTTTTGCAAGCTTCAAACCGTATTCCAAAGCCTCAAAGATCTCCGGATTCGGATAAGAGCAGGTGGTAAAGTATCCATTGGGATATTCCTGCTCCGGTACAATGGTCACATCCGTAATTCCTATATCCTTTAACACCTTCATTACCGGAACCAAACCTGTTCCGTTTAATGGCGAATATACCAGTTTTAATCCCGCATCCTTTGCTAAGCCCGGACGAACCTGGCGGGACTCAATGGCTTCATAAAATGCAGCTTTGCAATCGTCTCCCACAAACTTGATAAGACCCTTTTCCACACCTTCCGCAAAAGACATTCTCTTTGCTCCGGTCAAAACATCCGTCTTTTGAATCTCATCGTATACAATGGCCGCAGCATCATCCGTCATCTGACATCCGTCAGGACCGTAAGCCTTATATCCGTTATACTTTGCAGGGTTGTGAGAAGCGGTTACCATAATACCCGCATTACAATTATAAAATCTGGTGGCAAAGGAAAGAGCCGGCACCGGCATTAATGCATCATAAATCCGCACACAGATTCCATTGGCAGCAAGTACTCCCGCAGCTTCCTTAGCAAAGACGTCGCTCTTTAAGCGGCTGTCAAAACTAATCGCCACGGTCTGGGTTCCACCCTGAGTCTTTACCCAATTTGCAAGTCCCTGTGTAGCCTGACGAACCACCCAAATATTCATACGGTTCAAGCCTGCGCCCAAGGTTCCTCGCAAGCCTGCGGTTCCAAACTTTAATGCCACTGCGAATCGATCTTTGATGGCTTCTTCATCGCCGTCAATCAAATTCAGCTCCGTGTTCAAATCCGGATCTTCCAAATCGGTGGCTTTCCATCTTAAGTATTCTTCTTTATACATGCGGCTCCTCCTTTAGTTACTTGTTCCGGTTAATGTATTGATCAGGCTGGATATGGTAGATAAATAATCCAGCTCGGATTGATTGCTGTTTGTCGTAGAGTTCGTTGTACTATTCGTAGTTGCGCTCGTATCTGTCGTAGTCGTTGTACTCGTATCCGCAGAAGTTGACGTATCCGCAGAATCGGATGCCGTGGACGATTTGGATGACGAACTCTCCGTAGGATCAATGGTAATATTGGCGGTGGCGGAGTTTACATAAAGCGTCTTACTCCAGGTGTCGTAGCCCTCTACCGCAATGGTTAAGTTGTGGCGACCGTAGGTAACCGGTGTCTCAATCCCCGCATCAATCTGGCTGCCATCCACATAAATGGAGGCTCCGGGCACGGTGGAGGAGACGGTTAGCATACAAGTCTTTGGGCCTTCCCCTTCCAATTCCGCCAAATCCAATACCGTAGTATTGTTTCGCAAAATCTCAATCTCTTTTGTCCCGCCGTAGCCGTTATTGGCCACCGTTACCGCATAGGTGCCCTCCGGGACACTGACTTCCATGTTGGAAGTGACTTCCGTAATCAAAGTCTTTCCGATATAAATCAAACTACCTTCAAACTTTTCCGTATTGGCCAAAAGCAAATACCCATGCCCGGTTACTACGGATATGGTGAAAATTGTTTTATCTTTTCCGACGATGTTTAACACATCATCTTCTCCGATGTCGGTAACGGCTCCCACCACACCATCGGAAAACACCATGGTATCATCCGTCAACTTGTATGTCTCATCTCCGATGATAAACATACTTTTTTCCACGTCATAGGAAAAATTTGTTATATCCGTATAATTCCAAACCGCATCGGACATCTGCACTGCCGATACCACACCTTGGGACTTTCGCTCTCCTAAAATAACCACACATCCCGGTGTAAAATTTAAAGAGCTGGTGGTGTTTCCGTACTTATCCAAAAAACGTGTGGTCAGGGTATAGTGATACACATAGTTTTTATCATAATCCGTAGACTTTAAGACAATGGTCTCTTCTTCGGTATTTAATTCCTGAACAATATAGAGCTTTTGTTCTTCCTCTTCTTCCTCTTCTACGGTCTTGCTGCTTCCCGCGGGGGTTCCGGGCTGTCGCTGAATGCTCACCGTCTTCTCTTCCGAGGACTCTTCCTTGCATCCGCAAAAGGAAAAGAGCAGAAAAACCAAAACCGAAATCAAAAATAAATATCGTTTCATGATGTGATCCTTCTTTTTGCTTCTCCCAGAAGATACTCCCGATTGTTTTTGGAAGGATCGTCGATTACCGTCTCCAAACACTCCTTCAAAAACTCGCCCAATCCGGGGCCCTTCTTCATGCCAAGCTCCATCAAATCATTGCCGTTTATGACCAGATCCTTTATGGACACCGCCTCTTTGTTTGCCATAATCTCGCCAAACAAATCCGAGATTTTGGCCACATAGGCCAGCTTTTCTTCCCGCTGATACTCGCTTTGCCCAATGGTGTCCGCCTTTTTAAGTATCAAAAGATCCGGCATCAAATCGGCCCCTACCCGGGAAATCAATCGTCGTACATTTCGAGGGGTAGCTTCCGGCCTCTCGTCATGGTAGCAGGCCATGGCGCTGACGTAAGAAATGGTATCGTTATCAAACTTTAAGCGACGCAGTACGGCCTTCGCCATCTCGCCTCCTAAAGTAGGGTGCCCCACAAAATGGTCCACACCCTTATCATCTGTTTTTTTACAAATCGGCTTTGCCACGTCATGGAGCATGGCCGCCAGTCGAATATTTGCTCTCGGGGGAACATTTTCCATTACACGGATGACGTGTTCTCCTACGGTATAGGCGTGATGCTGCGTCTCCTGTTCGCACATCATCATGGCATCCCACTCCGGGAAAAAGACCTTAGAAAGACCGCTTTCATATACATCCCTCATCTTTTCCGGATGTTCGGAGGACACCAGTTTTACCAGTTCCACCTGTATGCGCTCTGCGGAAATCTTTTCCAACGTAGGAGCCAGCTTTTGAATTGCCGCAAAAGTCTCCTCATGAATGGAAAAATCCAACTGTGCGGAAAACCGCAAAGCTCGAAGCATGCGAAGGGCATCTTCTGAAAAACGAGACACAGGATTTCCCACGCAGCGAATTACCTTTTGCTCCATATCCTTTACACCGTCATACAAATCCACCAGCCCCACGCTGTCATTATAAGCCATGGCATTGATGGTAAAATCCCGGCGTTTTAAGTCTTCTTCTAAATTAGGAGTAAAGACCACTTCCTTAGGATGGCGGGCATCTTCGTACTTTCCGTCAATTCGATACGTGGTAACTTCATAGCTTTCCCCATCCATACGCACGGTAACGGTACCGTGTTCAATCCCCGTATCAATGGTCTTTGGAAAGCATTCCTTTACCTCCTCAGGGAGGGCAGAGGTTGTAATATCCCAATCCGACGGGGTGCGTCCCATAAGAGAATCTCTGACGCATCCGCCTACCACAAAGGCTTCATAGCCGTTAGTTTGCAATTGTTTCAGAACTTTTGCAGCTCCCTGTGGTATTTCAATCTTCATGGTACATCTCCGAGAATCTTAATATGCTTTACCCCAGAACACCAACTTCTTTGCCGGCTTGCCGCAGCAAACACAGGTATCGGAAATCGGTTCCTGCTCGAAAGGCATGCATCGGCTGGTAGCCGTGGTGTCCTCTTTAATCTTCAACTCGCAGGCTTCATCTCCGCACCACATGGCACGAACAAAGCCCGGCTTATTCTCAATGGCATCCTTAAATTCATCATAGGTCTTTGCATCGGAAATATGCTCTTCCAAATGCTTCTTTGCACGCGCAAACATATCCTTATGAATCTGCTCCAAAAGTGCAGTTACTTCAGAAGCCACATCATCGATGCGAACCACCTTCTTTTCACGGGTGTCACGACGAACCAACACACAGTTTCCTTCTGCCAAATCACGAGGTCCGATCTCCACACGTACCGGTACGCCACGCATTTCAGCTTCCGCAAATCTCCATCCCGGAGACTTGTCTCTCTTATCGCATTTTGCACGAAGGCCTGCTGCCTTTAAAGCGTCTAAAATACCGTCTGCTCCAGCTTCTACGCCTTCCTTATTCTGCTGAATCGGAATAACAACCGTCTGAACCGGTGCAACCTTCGGAGGAAGCACAAGTCCCGAATCGTCACCGTGTACCATAATAATGGCTCCGATCAAGCGTGTGGAAACACCCCAGGATGTCTGGTGAACGTACTGAAGCTTATTATCTTTATCCGTATACTGAATACCGAAAGCCTTTGCAAATCCATCACCGAAGTTATGGCTGGTTCCGGACTGCAAAGCCTTTCCGTCATGCATCAATGCCTCAATGGTGTAAGTAGCTTCCGCTCCGGCAAATTTTTCTTTGTCGGTCTTCTGACCCTTTACTACCGGAATGGCAAGAACCTCTTCGCAGAAAGTAGAATATACGTTCAACATACGAATGGTTTCTTCCTGTGCCTCCTCAGCGGTAGCATGAGCGGTATGACCTTCCTGCCATAAGAACTCGGAAGAACGAAGGAACGGACGGGTAGTCTTTTCCCAACGAACAACTGAGCACCACTGATTGTAAATCTTAGGCAAATCTCTGTGAGACTGAACAATATTCTTATATAGGTCGCAAAACAGAGTTTCAGAAGTAGGACGAATGCAAAGTCTCTCCTGAAGCTCGTTTAATCCGCCGTGTGTTACCCATGCCACTTCCGGAGCAAATCCCTCTACGTGATCCTTCTCCTTCTGTAACAATGACTCGGGGATTAACATGGGCATATAAACATTTTCTACATCATTATCCTTGAATCTGGAGTCCAGTTCTTTTTGAATGTTCTCCCAAATGGCATATCCGTTGGGCTTTAAAATCATAAATCCCTTAATCTCGGAATACTCCATAAGTTCTGCTTTTTTTACAACGTCTGTGTACCACTGGGTAAAATCTACCTCCATGGAAGTAATCTCTTCTACCAGTTTTTTGTCATTTGCCATGTTTGTCTCCTACTTTCTTTCTAATTAATCTTACTTATTCTATTGAAGAACGGGGAGATTTGTCAAGGCAACAAATCATAGAAATCCTCGCCTTTTGGATGAATTTCGTACTCCATCATGGCTCCCGTCTTCGGATGGGTAAATCTTAAAAAATATGCACAGAGGCAAAGAGGCCGTCCGCTGGCCACTCCACCGTATTTTGTATCCCCATATATCGGTGCGGTTCGGCTTGCCAACTGTGCCCGGATCTGATGAAAGCGTCCGGTCTCCAGGGTAATATCCAACAGTCGCATATCATCCACCTCGGAAATCACCCGATAGGTCAGCTTGGCTTTCTTTCCTCGTGGATCAGACTCCTTTACCACCATAGCCCTGCCTTTTCGTCCGTCTTTTACCAAATAATCTTCCAGCACACCCTGATGGGGCATATTGCCTCTGGTAATGATGGCGTAATACTTTTTCATCAAGGTATGGTCTCTTAACTGCTTGGTCAGAGCATCCATAGCCTCTCGGTTTTTTGCAAAACAAAGAAGTCCTTCCACCGGCTGATCCAATCGATGTACCACTCCGATAAATGCATCTTCCCCCTTTTGCACGCGATAGTTTTTCAACTCGCTTTCCAAGTCCTTCTCCGTAGACTTTGCGCTTTGAGTCGCCAGATTGGCCGGCTTGTAAACCACCAGCACATCCTCATCCTCATGCAGAATTTCCCAGTCTGCCATATTCCATTTCCCCCTTATACTTTAAAGCGATAACCCATTCCCCAAACGGTTTCTATGTACTGGGGCTTTGCCGGGTCCACCTCTATTTTTTCACGTAACTTTTTTACGTGTACCGTTACGGTTGCAATGTCTCCGATGGCATCCATATTCCAGATTTCCTTAAAAATATCTTCTTTGGACAACACCTGATTGGGATGCTTTACAAAATATTCCAGCAAATCATACTCTCTGGAAGTAAGACTTTTGGTCTCCCCATTGACCCATACTTCCTTTGCCTGAGTATCAATCTTAATACCGCGAATCTTAATAATGGAGTTTTCTGGCATCAAAGACTCTACGATACGGTCATATCTGGCCAAATGAGCCTTTACTCTGGCCACCAATTCTCCCGGAGAAAAGGGCTTTGTAATATAATCATCCGCCCCCAATCCCAGACCGCGTATCTTATCAATATCTTCCTTTCGGGCAGACACCATAAGAATAGGCGTGTTTTTCTCCTTGCGAATGGCTTTGCAAATATCAAATCCGTCCACTCCCGGAAGCATCACATCCAAAATATACAAATCATAGTTAGAGGATAGAGCTTTTTTTAAACCCTCCTCTCCGTCTTTTTCCAAATCCACAACGAATCCGCTTAATTCCAGATAATCCTTTTCCAGCTCCGCAATGGCTTCTTCGTCTTCAATAATCAGTATCTTATTCATTTATCTTTTCCTCATATTTCCTCAGGACAAAATACATGGTGGTGCCTTCTCCTTCTTTACTGTTGGCCCATATATTTCCACCGTGATCCCGGATAATTTTTTGAACAATGGAAAGACCGATTCCGCTTCCACGGATGGAGGAATTCCTGGATACATCCCCTCGGTACATGCGATCAAAAATATAAGGCATATCCCTTTGAGCAATTCCACGGCCGTCGTCCTCAATCTCAACCTGGACAAAATCTCCCACATCCAACACACGAAGCTGAATGAGGCCGGAGTCCTTTCCCATGTACTTTACGGAATTGCTTACGATATTGTGAATCACCCGCTTAATCTGCTCCGGGTCTGCAATCATCAATACATGCTCGTCCACGCTGTTATAATAGTTCAGCTTAATATTTTGATTCTCCAGATCCATGCCCAGCTCTTCGGCGCAATCCATAAAAAAGCGGGATACGTTTAATTTCTCATAATTATATGGAATACGATTGGTATCAATCTTGGAATAAATGGTAAGCTCATTTAACAGGGTATCCATCTCCCCTGCCTTGTTGTAAATCGTCTTTATGTAAGACATCTGTTTTTCCGGTGTGGAAGCCACACCATCCATCAGCCCCTCAGCATACCCCTGAATCGCGGTAAGTGGAGTCTTTAAATCATGGGCTATATTGGAAATCAATTGCTTTTCATTGTTTTCCGTCTCAATCTTTTCCACCGCATTTTCCTTCAGTCTCTGGCGCATGGCCTCCAATGCTTTGGCCACCTCGGCGAACTCATCCCGTCCTCTGGTATCAATGGTAACATCCAGATTTCCCTCTTTGATATTCTCCGCCACATTCTTTAACTGATTGATTCGGAAAATAATGGTTCCGTAAATCCAGGCAATCAAAATCAATGCGGTAAAAAACAAAATCACAAACACGGAAGTCCCCACATCCACGGTAAAAAGCGCAAAGATATTCTCACCGCGAAAACGGTTGGACAAATATGCCACGCCGGTAAATAAAAGCATTGGCACAAACAGGATAATAAAAAAAGAAATTATCAATCGATCCCGAAGTTTCATAAATGCAGGTTTCCCGTCTAAATACAAATACAACAAAAAGACCGCAGGGACTTATTCCCCACGGTCTTTATTATATCATATTAAGGTTATAACTCTTACAGATATTTTTTCAAGGCATCTACTTTATCAAGTGCTTCCCAAGGAAGATTCAAATCGTTTCTTCCGAAGTGTCCGTATGCAGCGGTCTGCTTGTAAATCGGACGACGAAGGTCAAGCATCTTAATGATTCCTGCCGGACGAAGATCAAAGTTCTCGCGAACGATCTCTACCAACTTCTCGCCGTCAAGCTTGCCTGTGCCAAAGGTATCCACGTTAATGGATGTAGGCTCAGCAACACCGATTGCGTAAGAAAGCTGGATTTCGCACTTATCAGCAAGGCCTGCTGCAACTAAGTTCTTTGCAACGTAACGTGCTGCATAAGCTGCAGAACGGTCTACCTTTGTGCAGTCTTTTCCGGAGAAAGCACCGCCGCCGTGACGAGCCATACCACCGTAAGTATCAACGATGATCTTTCTTCCTGTAAGACCTGCATCACCGTGTGGTCCGCCGATAACGAATCTTCCGGTTGGGTTGATGTAGAAACGTGTCTTTTCATCAACGAGTTCCTGAGGAAGAACCGGATCAAATACATACTTCTTAATATCAGCATGAATCTGCTCCTGAGTTACATCTTCATCGTGCTGGGTAGAAAGAACAACAGCCTCTAATCTCTTAGGTACGCCGTTTTCATCATACTCTACGGAAACCTGAGTTTTTCCGTCCGGACGAAGATACTTTAATGTACCGTTCTTACGAACCTCTGTTAATTTAAGAGCAAGTTTATGAGCCAAAGAAATCGGATACGGCATATACTCTTCGGTTTCGTTTGTAGCGTAACCAAACATCATACCCTGATCTCCGGCACCGGTATCAAGGTCATCCTGCAAAGAACCTTCCTTTGCTTCTAATGCCTTATCAACACCCATAGCGATATCTGCTGACTGCTGATCCAATGCAACCATAACCGCGCAGGTATTTCCGTCAAATCCGGTCTTGGCATCGTTATAACCAATCTCGTTTACTATCTCACGTACGATAGACGGAATATCAAGCTGAGCTTTTGTTGTGATTTCTCCTGTTACTAAAACGAATCCTGTACAAGCTGCAGACTCGCAAGCCACACGGCTCATAGGATCCTGTTCCATACATGCATCCAAAATCGCATCGGAAATCGCATCACAGACTTTGTCAGGATGTCCTTCGGTTACGGACTCGGATGTAAATAATAATTTTTCCATAAAATTCCTTTCCGGCATCAAAGCCATTTCCTAATAATAAAAAAAATCCGCATTATAAGCGGATTCTTCGTCTAAGACTTAAAATCCCTTATTGTTCGATCATGAGTTCGCTCAGGTGGGCACCTTCCATAAATGGGGTTGCCGTGGTTTCATCGGTCCTATGTACCTCCGCCACTCTGAATAAGAGAACATCTATATGAAATTTTACTCTCAGACTTATCGTCCCTAGTAATTTACACCCCGTTTTTTGCTTTGTCAATCAGCATCCTCCCTTTTTCATACAAATCCAAAGAATTGTCTACGAAATGTTTTGAAAAAAGGGGGCTTACCATATATAATGGATATAGTTTGTAAAGAATGGGGAAATACAAGAATGAAACTAGTTAGAATTGACGAATTGGTTCCCGGCGATATTGTATCTAAAGATATCATTACAAAAGCCGGAAACGAAGTTGCCAAAGCGGGTTCCGTGCTGTCGGATCCGCTGATTAAGCGACTCCACTTCTACGGATTCGAGACCATTGAAATCGAAGACACCATCCTAAAGGATAATGTGCCCGCCTTCGATGTCAGCAATCCTCCGGAGGTATCCGACCTGCTAAGCAATATCTCCGAGCTTTTAGAAGAAGAAGCCGCTGCAGAAAAACCGGTTGAAGAAAAACCGGTTGAAGAAAAACCTGCTGCCGCACCTCAAAAAGCATCGGAGCCGCCAAAGGCAAAACCGGAAGCAGCACCAAAGAAAAACATTCCAAACGAAGCCATTTCCTATGCCAATCGTTTGAAACAGGCACCGGAATACCAGTCATTTCAGATTGCATATTCCAAAGCCATTGTTACTTTGGAAAAAACATTTATCAGCATCATCGAACACGAAGGACAGGATTATTCCCGAGATATTCTCTTCAAATCCATTGAGCCGCTTTTCAGCGGAAAAACCTCTTTGGACATCCTTACCTATATTCAAAACATGCAGGGAAACGATGACAGTGTTTACGCTCACTCCGTGAATGTGGCATTGGTATCCCGGGCCATCGGAAAATGGTTGAAGTTGAGTCACGATGATTTGGACGATCTGACTTTGGCCGGATTATTGCATGACATCGGAAAATGTAATGTGCCGCCGGAAATATTAAACAAAGCCGGCAGATTGACGGAAGAAGAATTTGAGCTGATCAAAAAGCATCCTTTGGACGGTCGTAAGCTGTTAAAGCAGTGCGCGGATATGGATTCCAGATATTTAAACGCCGCCCTTCAGCATCATGAGCGAAGCGACGGAAGCGGATATCCGAGGGGATTGGACGACGATGAGATTGATGACTTTGCTGCCATCGTGGCCATCGCGGATGTATACGACGCCATGACCGCCACCCGAGCTTATCGCTCTGCCATGTCTCCTTTTGAAGTAATCCGAACCTTCGAAAAAGACGGACTTTCCAAATATCGAACCGGCTATATTCTTACCTTCCTGCAAAAGATTGCGGAAGCTTACCAGAACAGCTTGGTGCTCCTAAGTGACGGACGTCGCGGACGCGTCATCTACACTCACAAGCACCATTTGTCCATGCCGATTGTGGAACTGGCGGACAAGTCCATCGTAGACTTGGTGCAGAACCGCGATATACAAATTGTATCAATACTGTAAAAAAGAGATGGCTAATAGCCATCTCTTTTTTATGAAACTCTTAAAATAAATTTCTGTATATCGCGTTCGTTGTCCACCAGCTCAATGTCGGCACCAAGCTTCTGAAGCTTCTTGTCGAAGTCCTCATATCCGCGAAGAATGTAGTGGATGTCATCCACAATGGTAACTCCCTCATCAGCTGACAGTCCCGCAATCACAAGAGCGGCTCCTGCACGAAGATCCGGTGCAGCC
>JAEEGL015305482.1_pt1 | contig 25351 bp, 20 predicted proteins | sample 9134231 | NCBI WGS metagenome assembly JAEEGL01 (sample SAMN16246548, study PRJNA631951) | gut metagenome | biome: gut microbiome; feature: rumen; material: fiber-attached | host: Bos | place: Iran: Karaj | collected 2018-10
ATCGAGGCCGAGAAGGTTTATGCTTACGTCCACCCGGGCAACCGCATGGCCTCCATCGTCGGACTGAACAAGGCCGGTTACGACCAGGTCGGTCACGACATCGCCATGCAGGTCGTCGCCATGCGTCCCGTGGCCCTCGACGCCGAGAGCGTGCCCCAGGAGATCAAGGACCAGGAGCTCCGCGTGGCCGTCGAGAAGACCAAGGAAGAGCTCGTCGGCAAGGCCGTCGACGCCGCCCTCAAGAAGGCCGGCATCAACCCCGCCCACGTCGACAGCGAGGAGCACATGGCCTCCAACATGGGCAAAGGCTGGATCACCGAGGAGCAGGTCAACCAGGCCCGCGAAATCAAGGAGAAAGTCGCCGCCGAAAAGATGGCCCAGCTCAGCGAGCAGCAGATCAACCAGATTGCCAACGGCCGCCTCAACAAGTTCTTCCAGGAGAACACCCTCATGGAGCAGGAGTACATCATGGAGAGCAAGGTGAAGGTCAAAGACTTCATCGCCAAGGCCGACAAGGACCTCCGCTGCACCGGCTTCAAGCGCCTCGAACTCGGCGCCTAACCGGGAATGCAGGCGTCCGCCTGCCAGCGTGCCGAAGGTACGCCATCCCAATAACCCCACACCGAGCGATAGCGCAGTGTGGGGTTTGTCTATCTCCGATGATAGCCGGCGTGCCGGAGGCACGCTACTAATCAACATGGCAAACCAGAGTAGTAGCGTGCCTCCGGCACGCTTGCACGGCTGGTCACGCAATACCCCACACTGCGTTGTCGCTTAGTGTGGGGTTAATAGTATATCGTGCCTTCGGCACGGGACTCCGCACCGGTGCGCGGGTCATTGTTTGCGCTGCGACAGGCTATCGCACGATAATCTCTGCGCCCCCGACTCCTTGGTAATAGTCTTCATGCCCTGGTGGTGTAGTTGAAAGGGGAACCGATTCTACTCCACCCACCTCGATGACCGGGACTACGCCTTGTTCGAGCAGAATGTCGCCGATATCGGTATCTTTGTCAATGGTCCACTTTCTGCCACCACCCTCCTTGTATCCGATATGGTGGACGTGGATGTAGTATTCTCCTTTGGGCACGCGGATGGCAAAGTTCCCCTTGAAGCCGTTGTTCACAACGGTATCAATGTCGACATGTGTCTTGTAATCGACTATGTGAATCCGACAGAAAGGAATTTCCTCTTTCGTTTTAGAATCTCGCACCATGCCACGCACCGTCACACAATCCGCCATCAGCGACAGCTCATGCTGTGTGCGCTCGATTTTGGCTGGAGCCGTGGCAGGTGCCTGCGCCTGCACTGTGGTGGCGGCGAGGCCCAAGGCAAGGCCCGCGACGGTGGCCACCTTGCCCAGCCGCAGGCGGTCGGCCAGGGCGTTCTCCAAGTAGCGCACCTCGGCCTCGCAGCGCGGACAAGTGCCGCGGCACTCGCCCTTGTAGGTGCACTCCTCTATCTCCAGAGGTATGTCATTCTCCTCCGCAATACGCTTGCGGACCTCCTTGAGCTGGTTGCAGATGTTCTTCCCGTGTGACATTGCCTGATTTTGACTGCAAAGATACGACATTTTCTCCATGTGACAAAATTTTTGTATCTTTGCACGCGGAAAACTATGGCGAAGAAACAGAAATACTACGTGGTGTGGCAGGGCAAGCAGCCCGGCATCTACACGGACTGGGACGCCTGCAAGGCGCAGGTGCAGGGCGTGCAGGGGGCGCAGTACAAGGCGTTCGACACGATGGCCGAGGCCGAACAGGCGATAAGGCTTCCGTACAGCAGCGTGGTACAGTCGAATGCGTCTAATAGGCATAATGGGTCAAATGGGCATCAGAGTGGGTGTCTTTTTATTGATGACAACGGTATGACCGCCGTGAAGCCCGGCACCGACAATCCGCCCGTCCTCGACGCGCTGGCTGTCGACGCGGCCTGTAGCGGCAACCCCGGCGTGATGGAGTACCAGGGCATATACATACCCACCCGCACGCAGGTGTTCCACTACAAAGCCCCCAAGGGCACCAACAACATCGGCGAGTTTCTGGCCATCGTGCACGGCCTCTCCTACCTGAAGAAGCACCACCTGAACCAGATTATCTACTCCGACTCTGTCAACGCCATGTCGTGGGTGCGGCAGAAGGTGTGCAAGAGCAAGCTGCCCGAGAACGCCTCGACTGCCGAGCTGTGGGACTATGTGCACCGCGCCGAGCAGTGGCTGCGCTCCAACACCTACACCACCGAGATACGCAAGTGGGACACCGACAGCTGGGGTGAGATACCGGCGGACTTCGGCCGGAAGTAAATCTCCTGCTCGCTGCGTTCGCGAAATCTCGTAAATCTTGTAAATTATCATAAAAAACCACAACCTCTGCTTCCGCTGCAACCGTAAATCTTGTAAATTATCATGAACACCCGCAACCTTCGTTTCAAGTCTAATCGCGTGCGCGACATCCTGAGCCTCTTCCATGAGGAGCTGGACGGCATGTACGGCAGCGGTGAGGTGGGCGTGTTCCTCGACATGCTCTTCGAGGCCTTCCTCGGCTGGGACCGCGTGCGGCTGCTGACCTCGCGGGAGCAGACCGTCGACCAGAGCGACCTGCTGCGGTTCCATTGGGCGCTCGAAGACCTCAAGCGCCACCGCCCCATACAGCACATCATTGGCCATGTGGACTTCTGCGGCTGCCGCATCGCGGTGAGCCCCGACGTGCTCATCCCGCGCCCCGAGACGGAAGAGATGGTCCAATGGATTATTTCGACACTCATCATTCATCATTCATCATTCAACATTCTTGATTTGTGCACCGGCAGCGGCTGCATCGCCATTGCGCTGAAAAAGGCCTTTCCTGTGGCCGACGTGACGGCGGTGGATATCTCGCCCAAGGCTTTGGAGATGGCGCGGCAGAACGCCAAAAACAACGGCGTGGAGGTGCGGTTCGTTGAAGGCGATGTGCTTAATGGGGTTGATGGGTTGAGTGGGTATTATGGGCTTATCGTGAGCAACCCGCCCTACGTGATGGAGAGTGAGCGGGCGCAGATGCAGCCCAATGTGCTCGACTACGACCCAGCGCTGGCCCTCTTCGTGCCCGACGACGACCCGCTGCGGTTCTACCGTGCCATCGCCACCATCGCCAAAAATCACCTGGCCGAGGACGGCCAGGTGGTGGTAGAAATCAACGAGGCTTTGGCCGAGGAGACTTGCGCCGTATTCAAGGCACAAGGCTTCAGCCCCAAGGTACATGAAGACTTCCGCGGCAAGGCGCGCTGGATATCCGCCGTTAAGGTTATTTAACAGAAGACCCTTAACAATTGTAAAAAAAAGGTAGTATCTTTGCACCCGCTTATTTGGGCCCACAGACCACAGTCAAAGGCCATATATTTATGACATCCAAGATGATAGGAATAATAGGCGGTGGCAGTTGGGCCACTGCAATTGTAAAAATACTGCAAGAAGACAAGACGAGAGAGATAGGCTGGTGGGTGAGAAGTGCCGACACGAGGGACGGTCTCACAAAAAACGGCCGCAACCCGCGTCACCTCTCGTCGGTGCGGCTGGACTCGTCGAGGCTGCACATCACCAACGACCTCAACGAGCTGCTCCAAAGCCACGACATATTGCTTCTGGCCGTTCCTTCGGCATACCTGCACTCTGTGCTGTCGATGGTACCAGCGGAGGCCTATGCCGGCAAGCGAGTGATATCGGCTGTGAAAGGCACCATACCCGACTGCTGCACCAGCGTGTCGCACTATCTCGAGAACGACCTTGGCATCAACCGCAACGACATCTGTGTAGTGAGCGGACCGAGCCATGCCGAGGAGGTGGCTGCCGAGATGCCCACATTCGTCACCATGGCATCGCACAACACTGCTTTTGCCAACGAAGTGGCCGACCTGTTCCGCTGCAGCTACTGCCACACCTCGGCCACCGACGACATTGACGGCATCGAGCACTGCGTGCTGGCCAAGAATATCTATGCCATAGCCGCCGGCATCTGCCAAGGCCTTGGCTACGGCGACAACCTCAACGCCGTACTCACCAGCGCCGCCCTGCATGAGATAGGGGCGCAGCTGGCAAAATACCTGCCCCACGAGGGGCGCCGTATCGAGGACTACAGCTACCTCGGCGACCTGATGGTAACCTGCTGGTCCGGCCACAGCCGCAACCGCGCCCTGGGCCTTGCGGTAGCTACCGGCAAACGGCCGCAGACCGTTTTCGCACGCACCGGCAGCGTGGCTGAAGGCTACTACTCCGTCAAAAACATGCACACCATCTACGAACGCCTTGGCGACAGCGACAGCATACCCATTGCCGAAGCCGTCTACCGCATACTCTACGAAGGCGCCAATGCTCGCAAAGAGATGGAATACCTTATCAACAACGTCTTCTGATGGGCTTCGACGACATACGTCCCTACACCGACGCCGAACTGCCCGAGGCACTGCGCCGCATTGTGGAATGGCCCGACTTTCCACAGGCCATACGCTTTATCTATCCCAACGGCAATATCGAGCAGATAAAGGATGAGCTGTGCAAAATCGGCACCGTGCACCAGCTGCAGGCCACACTCATGAATGACGCCATCAAGCGCATCATCCAGACCACCACCGACGGCTTCACATACTCGGGCCTGCACAACCTGAGGCGTGGCGCCGCATACCTCTTCGTCAGCAACCATCGCGACATCACCCTCGATGCCTTCCTGCTGCAGCACCTCCTGCTCGAACACAAAGGGGCCACCTCGCACATAGTATTCGGCGACAACCTGCTATCCATGCCCGTCATGACCGATCTCTTCCGCAGCAACAAGTTGATACAGATGCCACGCGGAGGCACCCCACGGGCTTTCTACAACAGTCTGAAACACCTTTCGGAATACATCACCCACCTGATAGGCGACCAGCACCAGTCGGTATGGATAGCCCAAAAAAACGGGCGTGCCAAGGACGGCGTTGACACCACCGCGCCAGCCATGATAAAGATGCTCACCCTCGGTGGCGGCGACGACCCGTTGCAGACCCTTGCCAACCTCCACATTGTGCCCATGAGCATCAGCTACGAGTGGGACCCCTGCGACGCCATGAAGGCCACCGAGTTGTACCTCAGTAGGCAGGGAAGCTACCACAAAGCCAAGGACGAAGACCTGAAAAGTGTAGTCATGGGCATCATAGGGCCCAAAGGACGTGTCCACCTCAACATCGGGGCACCGTTGAAACCCGCCGAGTTAAAGCCCGCCGACGGCGAAGACCTGCCGGTCCACGTCGCCTCTCTGCTGGACCGCCGCATACGCAGCGGCTACCAGCCCATGCCCACCAACTATATAGCCCTCAGCATCCTGACCGGGAAAGAATACCCCAATCGCTACACCCGCCGCGACAAGAGACTCTTTCTCGAGCGGCTCGACACGCTACCCAACGCCGACATACGTCAGATAATGACCGAGACCTATGCGGCGCCACTTACGACAGCAACCATTCAGAAATAGAAACGTTCCTCGAAACCGAGTAGGTATACCCGCTCGGTGGCACGCGTGAAAGCGGTGTAGAGCCACCTCAGATACTCACGGTCCAACGGCATGTCGGGGGGTACAAACCCTTGGTCCACAATCACTGTACGCCACTGACCGCCCTGCGTCTTGTGGCACGTCAGGGCGTAGGAAAACTTCACCTGCAAAGCATTGTAATATGGGTTTCTGCGCATCTCGCGCAGACGGTCGGCCTTGTGTGGCAAGTCGGCATAGTCCTCCATCACATTGGCATATAGCTTCCCTTGCTCTTCGCTTGTGAGCGACGGCGATTCGCTGTACAGCGTCGAGAGCAGCAGCTTGCAGTCGCGCGGCTGCTCGTCGGGGTAGTCCACAAAGCGCAGGGTGGCATCGGCAAAGCGGAACCCATAGAGCTCCTGCACATTGCGCACACTCAGTACCTCTACTATGTCGCCGTTGGCCACAAAGCCTATGGTGCTGTCGCTGTCGAGCCAATAGTAGTTGTTCTTCACCACCATCAGGTAGTCGCCTGCGTTGACCTCTTCCTCGCGATAGAGCACACTGTTGCGGACCCCCTGATTGAACAAGTTGGCCCGCTTGTTGCTGCGCGTCACCACCACCACATCCTCCAAGGCATAGGAGTCATACTCCCGGAAGAGGGTCTCCATCAGGTCGGCGCCGTTCAGTTGCACCACGTCGGGCGCAGTGCGGAACAGCGGCAGCGAGGCTTCCTCACCGTCGCCCAGCCGCGCTATCTGCGACCGCAGGGCGGTAGCGTTGTCCAAGATACCTGACAGCTGTTGCTGGCGAACCACCTCGGTCAACTCGCAAGAGACAACATTGAGACTGTAGGCCATGGTGAGGTAGCGTGGATCGAGGGCGGGGCTTTCGCGCTGTCCCACCGGCGGCAGCTGGGCCGTGTCGCCGATAAGCATCAGACGGCAGTGGGTGCCGCTGTAGACATAGTCTATCAAGTCTTCAAGCAGACTCTGGCGCGTAGCGGTAGCTTCAAGGCCTATCATCGAGGCCTCGTCGACAATAAAGAGGGTATGGCTGTGTTTGTTGGTAGCCCTCACCGTGCGCAGCACGCCGCCTGCGTCGGTGGCAGTCATATAAATCTTCTTGTGGATGGTGTATGCCGGGCGCTGGCTGTAGCCCGACAGCACCTTGGCGGCACGTCCCGTGGGGGCCAGCAGGAGCGAGTTCACCCCAAGCTGCGGCAGGGTGGCTATAAGAGCCGATACAAGCGACGTCTTGCCGGTACCGGCATAACCCTTTAGCATAATGGCCGACCGAGGGTCGGAGTCGTAGAGGAAACGCGCCATGAGGGCACACGCCTCGCGCTGACCGTCGGTAGGCGTGTGGGGGAAATGCTCCAGGATTAGCCGTGCTACAATATCTTCGACAGCCATCTCGCCACAGTACTATACAAACAACCAACGGGCGGACAGGTCAAATCCTATCCGCTCGCTGTCTTGCGTTATGCACAACGTCATTACTCGGCCTCCGTGGCGTCCACGGGAACGGTCGTGGTGGTGGCGGGAGCCACCGGCTGGACGGGGTTGGCCACATCGGTTGTCACCTCGGTCTGCATGGGGTCGGCAACTTTCTGATGGCGGATAGTAGCAGTAGCCACAATGCTCAGAGCCAACAGAATACCGGCCAGCCACCAGGTGGCTTTTTCCATAAAGTCGGCAGTCTGGCGAACACCCATCACCTGCTGCGGGGCAGCGAAATTGGCGGCCAGTCCGCCACCTTTTGAGTTCTGGGCAAGCACTACGAGCGCCAACAGCACGGAAACGATGATAATCAGTACAACAATAAAAACGTACATACTTCTATTTGTATTATTTATTATTCTTTACCAGGCCTTCGAGCCTCTCGATTCGGGGTGCAAAGGTACTACTTTTTTCGGGATTTTGAGCCAATAAATTCTTGTAAATGGCAAGCGCCTTGTCGAAGCGGCCCTGTTTTTCAAGTATAACAGCCAGAGTCTCAGTGCCTAAAGAAACATCGGCCTTGAGACTTTTTTTCTCGGTGGTCTCAACGCGCGGGGTTTCATCAGGCTCGCTTGCAGGGCTCTCTGAGGCATCGACTTGCAGAAAATTCGACAAAATGACGCTCTTGGGGGCCGTTTTGAAGGAAACCTCCTGTATGTTGTTGATTTCGTCGAGAATATCGAACGCGGGCTCATCCTGACCGACGTTGGCAAGCATACCGTCGAGACCGTCGGGGCAGCACATGGCCAACGCTACGGCTCGGCGCTGGCCGGGGGTGTCGAAGCCATAGGCCCGGTCGGCCAGCAGGGCGAGGGTGGCCACCACCGACGAGTGCGGATACTTGGACAACACGGCACGCAGCCAGGCACGGTCCTGCGAGGTGAAGCGGCGCGGGCGCGCCACAGCGTCAGCAAATTGTTTCTTGTCCATTTATAAAAATTAACAACTTTTCACATCCTGAAATGGATTTGCAAAGGTACAAATTATTTTTGAATTGGAGAAAAAAGAATTTATTTTCTTTTCTTTATTCACTTATTAACAGGGTTTTAAACAGAAATAATATTTTCTGCCACGAAAAATTTGTTGCCATATAAAAATTTTTATGTACTTTTGCACTCCCGTTTTTGAGGAAAAAACGCATCGAAAACAGCAAGAAGAAACAATAAAAGACAATATACTATGAAGAGAACATTCCAACCCTCGACGAGGAAAAGAGTCAACAAGCACGGTTTCCGCAAGAGAATGTCTACCGCCAACGGTAGGAAAGTGCTGGCCGCCCGCCGCCGTAAAGGCAGAAAGAGACTGACCGTCTCCGACGAGCGATAGTAAGGAACGGCCTTGCTAAAAAACGAAGAAGTACCGCAAGATACTTCTTTTTTTTGTTTAAAGCGCAACCTGAAGAAGTATGGGACGAAGAAACAAGGAGCTGCCCCTGATAGAAGGGGTTACTATAGCCGACGCCGGTGCCGAGGGAATGGCCGTGGCAAGGGTCGACGGAATGGTGGTGTTTGTGCCGTTTGTGGTGCCGGGCGACGTGGTCGACCTGCAGCTCACTCGCAAGAAACGGAGCTATGCCGAAGGACGCGCGGTGCGTATTGTCGAGCCCTCGCCGCTTCGCGTGGAGCCCCAATGCCCACACTTCGGCGTGTGCGGCGGATGCAAGTGGCAGACCATGAGCTATGCTGCACAGCTCGAGGCCAAGCAACGACAGGTGCGCGACAACCTTGAACGGCTGGGCGGTGTCGACTGCACCGGCATGCAACCCATCTGCGGCTCGGAGCGTATATTCTACTATCGCAACAAACTGGAATTCACCTTCTCGAACCGCGCCTGGCGCACAGCCGAACAGATGCGCAGCGGCGAGGGCGACGCCTCGACCGAATGGGGCGCCCTGGGATTCCATATCCCGCAGCTGTTCGACAAGGTGCTCCCCATCGAACACTGCGCCCTGCAGCCCGACCCAAGCAACGCCATACGCCTCGCGGTGAGGGATTACGCCCTCGCCAACGGCCTTACGTGCTATGACATACGCAACCACACCGGCTTCCTGCGCAACCTGGTCATCCGCAACAGTTCACTCGGCCACCTGATGGTCATAGTGATAGTGGCCGAGGACGACCCGCAACGCCTCTTCCCGCTGCTCGACATGCTGCACGAGCGTTTCCCGCAAATCACCGCGCTCCAGTATATTGTAAACACCAAGCTGAACGATTCCTACGGCGACCTCGACGTGGTCACCTACCGCGGTGCCGACCATATAGAGGAGGAGATGGAAGGTTGGCGCGGCAGCCGTCCGCTGCGCTACATCGTAAACCCCAAGTCGTTCTACCAGACCAACTCGGCCCAGGCACAGCGGCTCTACAGTTTCGTAGCCGACCTGGCCGAGCTGAAGCCCGACGACACACTCTACGACCTCTACACCGGCACCGGCACAATAGCCCTTTTCCTCGCTTCGCAGGTGAAGCGGGTGGTGGGCATCGAGTACGTGGCCGAAGCCATCGCCGATGCACGCCTCAACGCCGAGCGCAACGGATTCGGCAACACAGCCTTCTATGCCGGCGACATGGCCGAGGTGCTCACCGCCGATTTCATTGCCGCCAACGGGCGCCCCGACGTAGTGGTGACCGACCCGCCGCGGGCCGGCATGCACGAGAAGGTGGTGGCCCAGCTGCTCGAAGCAGCACCGCGCAAGATAGTGTATGTCAGCTGCAACCCCGCGACGCAGGCCCGCGACCTCAAGCTTCTGGCCGCCCGCTACGACGTGCGCCGCATACAGCCCGTCGACATGTTTCCCCACACTCAGCATGTGGAGAACATAGCCGAACTCATCCTCGCAAGATAAGTCTTCCAACAACCATCCAACAGCGTATCATCACCGACTCCGGTCGATGTTGATACGGTGTTGGTACGGTGTTGATACGGCTTTGGTATGCCGATGGTCCCTCGGCATGCTGGTTTACAATATGTTACGCGGACCTCTTCGCCGTCGGGAAAGAAGCCCAACGCCATTCTGCCAAGCTATTGGAATTCCGGCCATTATAGTTTTTCAGCACGTTAAACAAAGTTAAAAAAAGGGCAAAATCGCATTTTGGCCTTATTTTATATAAATAAAGCGAGGCGAAAGTTTCGCCCAGACGGAGCGCTGGTCCGGGATGGCAAAAAGTCATAAAAAGTCAAAATTTATAAATAAATCTTACGCAATCCAAAAAAAAGTGTTATCTTTGCATATTATTATCGCAAGGCGAAAAGCAGCCGATTTTGCTGCAAGTGTTTATGCGACAATAAAATATAAAAGAGATAATAATAAATAAAAATACAAACTAACAAGATGAAAAAAGCATTATTGAGTCTGCTGATGGTTGCCGTCTGCCTTCCTTTTGCTTTTGGCCAGGCCAGTGACAACCCAACTTTCGAAACGGAGAGCGTCACTTCTTGCGTTGCCTACCAATGGATCAACGGCGTGACCTACACTCACGACACCGTTGCAACCTACACCACCGAAAGCACAATCTACGTGCTGCACCTCACCATCCTGCCCACCTACTACGACACGGTGAACGTGATAGAGGTGGCCGGTGCCTGCAGCGCCGTGTGGAATAACAAAGAGTACACCGAGACGGGCTACTATCTCGACACCCTGACAGCCAGCAACACCTGCGACAGCATCGTGAAACTGAATATCTCGTTGGCCTCTGTCGACTCGATACAGACCGTGACACGCTGCGATAGCTACACCGCTCCGTGGGGCGAGATCTACACCGAGTCGACCGTGATCGACACCAACATCAGCGACGGCGACTGCACCTACCACACCGTCATCACCCTCACCATCAACAACAGCTACATCGGCGAGACCGAAATGGTTGAGGCCGGCTGCAGCTATGTGTGGCGCAACGACACCATCACCGACCTGCTGGTGCACAGCGACACCCTGCAGACCGCAGGCGGCTGCGACAGCATACTGAGCATCCAGGTGAGCTCGTTCAGCGGCAACACCTACGACACCGTCGAAGTGGTGGCCTGCGACAAGTATGGCTACGCCGAGAACGACACCCTCACCGCCAGCGGCTTCCGCACGGTCGACAGCGTGGCCGGTGAATGCACCTTCCACCACGTGACCAAGATAACCATCGTGAACAGCGTGCGCGACACCAACGTCGTCGAAGGCCTTGGCGGCTGCACCATCAGCTGGAACGGAAACGTCTACAACCACGATTACAACGACTCCACTGTCTACGCCATGCTCCACACCACTCTGGGCAACTGCGACAGCCTCGCCGCCATGCACATCAACCTGAGCATGGTCGACCAGGATACCACCCACGTCAGACACTGCGGCATCCGCTACTTCGGTTGGCAATATGCCCCCACCGACACCATGACGGTCGACACCAACTTTGTCGTGTCCGACACCAACCAGACCACCCAGTGCATCACCAACCATGTGCTTGCCCTCACCTTCGTCGACTCGGCCGCACACGATGTTGCCAACTCCTGCGGTCCCTACACCTACCTCTACAATTCGCACGACGGTATCGGTGGCCACAAGGACACTGCCTACTTCGAGATTGGCGGCGTATACACCGAGAACCAGAACGGCGAGCCCATGTACAGCACCCTGCGTAACAGCATCAACCTCGGCTGCAAAGTCTACCGCACCCTCACCCTCAACCTGAAGAACCCCGAGCAGCGCGTGCGCCCCGACACAGCCTATGCCACTGCCTGCGACAAATACGTCTTCCGCGTGGGTAACAAGAAGGACACCTTCTACACCAGCATCGACACCACCCTCACCTACTCCAGCCGCAGCTACAGCTTCTGCTACGACTCCACCGCCTCGCTGAAGCTCACCATCAAGAACAGCACCTACACCAACACCGTGACCACTGTGTGCGACACTTTCCTCTGGTCCTTCAACGACGCCATCTACACCACCTCCACCACCGACTCTGTGAAGCTCAACGTACGTAACGCCGTCGGCTGCGACTCCATCGGTAAACTCATCCTCACCGTCAACTACAGCCCCGTGGTGACCATCGAAGGCCGCACCGGCCTCAACCCGGGCGAAACCACTACCACCCTCGAAGCCGTCAGCGACGACCAGATAGCCTCCTATGCCTGGTACAAGAACGACGAGACCACTCCCTTCTCGACCAGCGCCACCGTCGAACTCTCCGGCATCACCAGCAACACCGACATACGCCTCCATTCCACCACCCCGCAGAACTGCTCCAGCGACAACTGGATCACCATCAGCACCAACGTGGGCATCGACAACGCCGAGGCTATGCAGGTCAATATCTTCCCCAACCCCACCAGCCGCTTCCTCAACATCGAGAGTGCCGCCGGCATCAGCGAGGTGGAGATCTACAACGCCGTTGGCCAGAAAGTCATCGCCAAGAGCGTCAACGCCGCCAACACGCAGCTTGACCTCGGCGCCCTCGGCACCGGCAACTACAGCATGCGCATCGTCGCCCTCGACGGCAGCAGCACCACCGGAAAATTCATTGTCAATAAATAATGACAATACAATTTAAAAACAGAAGCGTTCGGCACCAACGTGCCGGACGCTTTTTGATAGGCACCCTCGCCGTCGGCCTGCTGGCAGCCACCGGTTGCAGCCGCCAGCACGAGCCGGTGCGGCTCTATGGAGAGGCACAGGGCACCTACTACAGCATACTATACTACGACCGCGACCAACGCGACCTGCAGCCGCAGGTCGACTCGCTGCTCGACGCCTTCGACCTCTCTGCCTCGCTGTGGGTCGACAGCTCGCTGCTGCGCCGCATCAACGCCGGCCTCACCGACAGCCTCGACGCCACCCTGCATACCCTGCTCACCAATTCGCTCGAAATAGAGGACTATACCGGCGGTGCCTTCAGCTGTCGCGTGGGCCGCATAGTGCAGGCGTGGGGCTTCAGCTTCCGCCAGCGTAGTGAACCCGACAGCATAGAACTGGCCGCCATGCTTGCGGCCGCCCACAGCCCCGTCTGCATCGACAGTATGGGGCGCCTGCACAAAGACCCCGCCACCGAACTCGACTTCAACGCCATCGCCCAAGGCTACGCCTCCGACCTCGTGGGGCAGATGCTCGAAGCATACGGCATAACCGACTACCTGGTGGATATCGGCGGCGAAGTGGTGGCGCACGGGCGCAAAGCCGACGGTAAACCATGGCGAGTGGGCATAGAGCGTCCCGCCACCGACTCGCTGAGCGCACCGGTGGTAGAGACGGCCATCAGCCTCGACAACGCCTCGGTGGTCACCTCTGGCAGCTACCGCAAATACTACGAGCGCGACGGCTTGCGCTATTCCCACACCATCGACCCTACAACCGGTAGGCCGGTGCAGCATACCCTGCTGAGCGTCTCGGTGGTGGAAAAAGAGAGTTGGCTGGCCGACGCCATGGCCACAGCATATATGGTCATGGGGCTTGACAGCGCACGGGCTTTCATCGAAGCCCACCACGGCGAGCCCGGCACCGGTGCCGTATACTTCATCTACGACGGCGGAAACGGCCGCCTGCAGACCTATGCCACACCCGAATTCGAGAAACTTATAATATCAAGATAACAATAGAAGATGAAATCAATGACAGGATATGCCAAGGAGCAATGCATCCTTGGCCAGAAGAAGTTGAATATAGAGATAAAGACTCTCAACAGCAAGCAACTCGACCTGATAGTGAAACTGCCGGCCATGCTTCGCTCGCGCGAACTCGAGGTGCGAACCATGCTCGGCCGACTGGAACGCGGCAAGGTGGAACTGCTGGTCAGCGAAGAGAGCACCGCCGCCGGAGCAAGCCTCAACAGCGACCTGCTGGCCGCTCGCTACACCCTGCTGAAACAGGCTGCCGAGGCTCTTGGGGCCGACAGCAGCCACCTGCTGGAGACCCTTGTGCCGATGGGCGACCTCTGGAACGGTGCCGACAGCGGCAACGAACTCTCCGACGCCGAGTGGAATGTATTCAGCACGGCACTGAACCATGCCATCGACACCACCGACGCCTTCCGCAGCCACGAGGGCAGCGTGCTGGAGCGCGACTTCCACCTGCATGTGGACCTCATCGAGGCAAAGCTGCGTGCAATACCGCCCTATGAGTCGGAACGCATCGACACTGCCAAAGAACGCATACGCCGCATGATGGCCGAGGCCGCTATAAAGGAGGTGGATGAAAACCGCTTCGAGCAAGAGTTGATTTACTATCTCGAGAAACTGGACATCACCGAAGAGAAGGTGCGCCTGCAGAAACATATCGACTACTTCCGCGCCACCATGGCAAACGAGCCCTCCTGCGGCAAGAAACTGGGCTTTGTGGCCCAGGAGATGGGACGCGAGATTAACACCACCGGCTCCAAAGCCAACCACGTGGAGATACAGCGACTGGTGGTGGAGATGAAAGACGAGCTGGAGAAAATCAAGGAGCAGCTGGGCAACGTGCTGTAACCTGCCTGCTGAGCATATAATAAAAGAGAGAGGGGCTTCCGAATCGGAAGCCCCTCTCTCTTTTGTCGCCGTTAGGCGCTATGCTTAGCGGACGATGAGTTTCTCAACCTTGCTGAAGGTGTCGTTGGTGATACGGACGAAGTATGCACCAGCGGGGATATTGCTGAGGTTGACGATGGTCTCGTTCTCGGCATTGACGTTGGCGTTGTAGATAACGCGGCCGCTCATGTCGATGATGTTCATGTTGACCATACCGGTGACACCGGCGATGTTGACCTTAACCTGCGAAGTGGCGGGGTTAGGAACAAGGCTCATGCTGACTTCGGGGGCGACGGGGTCGATACCGACGTTCCAGTCCTCGTAGTGGGCCCATGCCTCGATGGTGTGGTCATCCTGGACACCGCCGAAGAAGTAGGTATAGCGCAGACGATACAGACGGACGAAGATATCGTCATCGCCAAGCACGTTGTCCTCATAGCTGGCGAGGTTCTCGTCGCCAAGGCCGGTCTCCTCGTCATATTCGGTCACAAGCTGACCATCAACATAGATAGAGTCGATGACCATGTGGTCGTCACCACCGTTGATGGAGAAGTACTGGTTGGAAGCGACAGCGACATTAACCTCATTGTCGCAGACATCCTCACTGGCGTGGGAAATGAGGGTATTGTGGCAGGTGACAGAGATGGTCTTGGTGGGACGCTCGGGCTTCGGACCGACGATGAGGCGCATCATAGGCCAGTTCTCGATAAGTTTCTCACCATTGGGGTTGCAGGGGTGATAGCTGTCGCCAGCCTCGGCATCGGAGACAACACCTTCCCAGTAGCCTTCAGCGGCCAGCGGGTAGACGAGCTTCGAGGTGGCAGCATTTTCATAGAAGGAGGCGTACACCTGGTTGCCAGTCTCTTCATCGGTAGTGACATAGAGCTGCTCTGTGCCAGCGAGGCAGAAGTTACCGTCGGCAGCCATCTGGTAGCCGATACGATAGGCGGTGTTGGGACGGATGGGCTCGTCATCGCGGAACTCGATATCGAAACCATTGTAGTTGGCACCGGGGAGGATGTAGCCAGTGGAAAGGTCGTTGGCAGAGTTGACATCAGTCTCGAAAGCAAGGCCGTCGATACCATAGTTGACATCACCATAGTTGAAGGAATCGCCACTCTCATCGTAAACCTCACGATAGAACAGAGGTATGATACGGTTGCCGGCGAGTTCGGCAGGAGAAAGGTTGGTGGTGGGGATGAACTCCATGCCACGGAACACCCAGCCTTCGGGAACCACATCGCCAGTGACGATACGATAAAGGATGTAGTAGTTCTGGGTCATGTGGTGGCTACCTTCGTTGGACACATAACCATCGTCGGTGAACTGCGGGGTGAAGTAGGAACCAGAGGCGATGAGGCCGTTGTCGAAGCCGAAGCGGTAACCAGCCACGGGGTGCTCATCAGTGCCTTCAATCTCGGGCGAGACATAGTAGGCGATGGTGTCGGTAGCGCGGCTCACATTGCCGTTGTTGGCACCAGTCTGAGAGGTGATGGTGAAACGGTTGATACCGGTGTGCGAAGTGGGCAGACCATGGCCACCGAAACCATTGTTGCTGGTGGTACCATAGTTGGTGTAGTGACCCAGCCAGTGCTGCATATAATAGTATTGCTGGCCAGCGAAGGGCTGATCGTCGGCATACCAACCGCGCTCGTTGATGAGGGCGAGGTGGGGGGTATTGACCTCACCAGCGGGAACAGCATTCTGCGTGGCGTTAATAATGGTGTTGGACTGCTCGACACCCTCAGCGTTGGTGTAGAGGTGAGTGAGGGTAAGGCTGTGGGTGTTGACATCGCTGATACCGGTGTTGTAGAGGTGGCAACCCCAGGTGATGGGGAAGTTCATGCCCTCGGGGAGGGTGCCGTAGAAGCCCTGCATGTAGTGGGCGTTGCGGAGGTCGAGACGGTAGGTGCTACCGTAGCTGACGATGGCGATATCGTCGACAGCCCAAATGTGGCCGAAGCTGCTGCCGCGGCGGCCGCTATAGGCACGGACGCGGATCTTGATGTTCTGCTCCTGGGCGAGGTTGAAAGGCATGGTGTAGCGGGCCACATTGGCGGCGGCGCCGTTGACGGTCACATCGATACCCATCACATTGATGGCGCGGGAATACCACTGGCCACCGATCTGATAGTCGATGTAGCAGGTGTCGTAGTAGTTGATGTAGCGCTGACGCAGGTTGATGTCGATAATCTGGGCATCGGGGTTGTTCTGCACAGCGGGGAACTCGATGTAGGCGTTGATGAAGCCAGCAGAGGCCTGATCCTCACCGAGACCCATGAACATGAAGCCGTTGTTGGTACCGGCAGCGCTCATGGCGTTGATGGTGCCGATGGTGCCATATCCGGCACCATTGTTAGCCTCACCGAGGTTGGGGTAATCAAGGGTGTAGTGGGCGTGGAAGTAGCCCGTGTCGGAGTAGCGGCGCCAGAAAGTGTAGTCGCCGGTCTGGGTGTGGGCTTGGCCGCCGACAGCCTCGCCATCGAGAATATCGTTGGCGGTCAGTTTGGCGGTGTTACCATAGATAACACCTTCCATGTCGTCCTCAGCGAAGGTGAAGCAATGCAGGGTGTCATTGAGCACCTCGTCTTTGGCGAAGATAGAAGCCTTGTAATCGACGTTGGCAGCCTGGAACTTGCTGTTGGCGTCTTTCGTGGCATCACTCTTCACACGATTGTTGATGCGTGCGGGTTGTGCAAAGGCGAGCGAAGCGCACAATGCAAAACTCAAAACCATTAATGCTTTTTTCATTTTGTTTGATTTTTGATGATTAGTATTTTGTCTATTCGATGTTGTTCTAATCGTTTCGTTTTCAAAGCCTACAACGCATAGGACATCCTATAGCGCCTTTTATTTCACATTGCAAATATAGGTATTTTTTTTCAACCACGAAACTTTTTTTGATTTTTTATGATTATAAACCGGCCTTGGCACAGCCATGGCGACCTCGCAGAAAAAGGCCGCATGGGTCAATCTATGGCGACGATCTGACAGAGAAAAGCCGTGCGACGGCGTGCCACGATGGTGGCGATGACAAACAGATCGCCCCCTTCTTTGAGACCCATCTGCCGCTGCAGGTCGGCGGCGGCGACGGGGTAGTTCCGCACAACCACATGGGCACGGCCGTCGGGAATATCTTTGGCCACTGCTTTGCGACTGAGTTTCACCTCCTGCTGCACACGGAAGATGCGACCGGGGAAATCGTGCACCAGCCGGTCGGAAGTGTAGAGGTTGGTGTTGCTCGCCAACCGCTCCACTCCCATCCACTGGCAGATAAGGTTGTACGGGCCTCCCTTCATCAGTGCGGAGTCTGGCTCGTAGAGGTATTGGCCAACGGCAGCGCAATAGCGAGGCCTGGCGGCAGCCTCCTCGCTGCGGGTGAAGTCACCTTTATAGGATTCACCCTGTGTGTTGCAGACAATACAATGTATCGCCGTCTCGCCTTCGTGCGGTCCGCAGACGAAGAGCACCTCTTTGCATTCCCCTTTTACCGAGACAATATGTACCTCGGCCACATCGCCCAACTGACGGCAAGCCAAGTCGATGTCAATCATCGGCGAGGCTTTGACCATCAGCCACCGGCAACGCGAGCGCAGCAGTTCCATGTGCTGCAGGATGTTGGGCTCGCAGTCCTCGAAGGCTGCCACCTTGCGTCCCGCGGCCGAGCGGCGTGCAGGGTCGATGAAAAGAAGGTCAAAGTGGCAGTCGCTCGAAGCAAGCCATTCTTTGCTGTCGGCGCAGTGCACGCTGACGTTCTCCTGTCCGAGCACTTTGCAGTTGTGCTCCATCAGGGAGCATAACTGCTCGCTGCGCTCCACGTAATCCACATGGGAGACCTGGGCGGCAAAAGCCAGAGAGTCGATGCCCATGCCGCCTGTGAGGTCGGCAACCGTTACGGCTTCAAGCAGCGAGGCCTTGTACCCTGCAGTGGTCTCAGACGAGGCCTGTTCGCGGTTCAGCCGGGGCGGATAGAGGAAATCCTCGCACTGCAGCAGCCGCGGCCACTTCTCCCGCGCACTTTTCAACCCCTCTATCTGCTGCACCGCAGCGGGCATGTCAATAACAGGATACCGCGCGGCGCTCAACAGCAACCTCGCGGTATCATCATTCCGGTGCTCCCTCGCAAACTCAATTATCTCCCGCTTCGCGAGATCCTGGAAATCTTTACTCCCGCCTGCGGCGTAATCTATAAATCCATTTCTCGGCATTGGCTGTTTGTTGGTGGGAGAGGGCGTTTATTTGACAAACAATGAGTTTTTTAGTTTTATCATCCCATTGGCAAGATCTTCCTCTCCAGAGTTTATAAATGCAATCCGTAGGCGGGGAAAACAGCAGATAGGGAAATCAATACACTCCTTCGGCGTGCAGGCGTGCCAGACGCTCGACGACCATGGGGCGGTCCTCCTTGTAGGTTACGCCAAACCACTGGGCAGTGGTCTTCAGCACCCGCATAGTGGCGGTGCCGTTGTGGATGAAGGTGTTCACCGCAAAGGGGATATAGTACTCCGACTTCAGCTCATGGCCTTTCTCGCGCAGGAAGTCGACGAACAGTTTCTCGCTCTTCCCGAAGTAGTCGGGCGTGAAGCCGAAGAGGTTCATGCTGACGGTGGTGTCGGCGGCCAGCGGATGCATAGAGCCATCGGTGTCCTTATACTCGATACCGTTCTCGGTGCGTCCGATGCTGGTGCGCTCGGTCATGCCCACAAGCAGGCCGTTGGCGTCGGTCTCGCATACGCCGCGGCTCACCGTGCCGTTCTCGCTCAACGTGTTCTCCAGGCGGTAGCCCACCATGCAGTACTCACCTGCCTTGCCTTCGAGGGTCGACAGGTGGCGTGCCATCACCATGAAGGCGTCGCGGCCGTAAAAGTCATCGGCATTGATAATGGCGAAAGGCTCGTGGATGACATCTTTGGCCATGAGTATGGCATGGTTGGTGCCCCACGGTTTCTCACGCCCTTCGGGCACACTGAAGCCCTGCGGCAGCTTGTCGAGTTCCTGATAGACATACTCCACGGCTATACGGTTGCCGTAGTGCTCGGCATTGACGTGCTGCTTGAACTGGTCGGCAAAAGAGTGGCGGATGACGAAGACCACCTTGCCGAAACCGGAACGGATGGCATCTTCGACGCTGTAGTCGAGGATAGTCTCGCCGTTGGGGCCGACACCGTCCATCTGTTTCAGTCCACCATAGCGGCTGCCCATGCCGGCAGCGAGAACGAGTAATGTAGGTTTCATATCGATTGTGTTTTAAGTTTTAAACTATAAGTCTTAATTATTGCGCCAGCGTAGAGTCTCCACAAGGTGCTCTATGTCCTGTTGCATATAGTCGAGCACAGGGGCGAGGGAGTCGTTGTTGGGGGTCTGGTTGAGGTAGAGGGCGCCGCGCAGGAAGTGGTGGGCGCTGTCGGTGAGCCAAAACTGGCATGTCGAGGCCACATTCTTGCCGCCGAGGTAGTAGACCGTGCCGAAGACGCGGTGCTCCGGGTCGTCGTAGCGCTGCTCCTCGATACCCGAAGCAAAACGGTAGTGACTCTCCAGCAGGCGCTGCGACGTGTCGGTCTGGCCGCGCAGGTCGCGGGGCGAGGCAAGTCGCTTGTAGGTGAGAAACACCACGCCGTTCCAGCGCGGGTAGTTGATGTCGAGCCACACCTCATCGTATTTGAGACGGTCGGGCTTGACGCTTCCGTCTGCCATGAAGGTAGCCACTTGGCGCGGTTTCTTGAGAGTTAGTTCGGCACTGTCATTAGCCTCGAAAAGGAACGGTAGCGTGATACTGGGCATGGTCTGCCCTTCGATGCTTGTCGGCAGGGTGTCGACAAGCCAGTAGTCGTGCTCCGGCATGTCGATGCGCAAGTAGGCCTGCGGCTTGGGGGTATAGTCGTTGTTTCTGCACGCACACAGCAGCAGGCAGGCGAGTGTGAGTATGATGTACTTTTTCATTTTTCCTTGCTAATGTCTAAGTCCTCATCTGTTTCCCTTCCAGCATGGGGACGAAATTGAACACGCCGAAGCGCTCCACCTGCCAATCCTTCTCGGCATCGCCGTGCTTGGTTATGCGCAGCATCTCCTGGCTCTCCTCGCCGAGGGGTATCACCATAAGGCCTCCGGTCTTGAGCTGTGCCATGAGGTCGGCGGGTATCATGGGGGCGCCGCAGGTGACGATGATACGGTCGTAGGGGCCGTAGTTGACCTCGGTGAGGCCCTTGTAGCCGTCGCCAAGGAAACACTTGGCACGGTAGCCCAACTCGCCGAGTCGGCGCCGTGTGGCGTCGAAGAGCCCCTTCTGGCGTTCCACCGAGAAGACCTTGGCACCCATAGAACAGAGCACGGCGGTCTGGTAGCCGCTGCCGGTGCCTATCTCGAGCACCTTCATGCCCGGTTTCAGTGCCAGCAACTGGCTCTGCATGGCCACTGTGGAGGGGTGCGAGATGGTCTGCTCGCAGCCTATGCGCAGGGCGCGGTCCTCGTAGGCGAAGGCGTCGAGGGCACTGTCTATAAACCAATGGCGGGGCACCGCGAGCATGGCGTCGAGCACCGCCTCGTCGGTGATGCCGTTGGCGCGCAGGCCGTCCACCATCTGTTGCCGCTGTCCTTTGTGCTTGAAAGTGTCCTGTCTCATTCCTCCACTCCTTGGAAAGCCTGTGCCCGGATGGTGATGGTGGTATTCTGCGGGGTGACCATCACAGGGGTGAGCCCCTTGTCGCTCATGTATCCGATGATGTGCACCCCCTCGAGGGTCTTTATCTTGTCGTAGTCGGCCTGACGCACGGTGAAGAGCAGTTCATAGTCCTCCCCGCCGTTGAGGGCGCAACTCACCGGCAGCATATTCTTGCTCATCTCCGAGCACACGCGCGAAGTCTGGTAGTCGATGGGGATGCGTTCCTCATAGACCTCGCATCCGCACCCGGCGGCGCGGCAGAGGTGCAGCACACTGTCGGCCAGGCCGCGGCTCACGTCGGTCATGGCGGTGGGCACCACGCCCGCCTCGCGCAGTTTTTTCACTATATCGAAACGGGGCTCGGGCTTCAGGAAGCGTTCGAGCACATAGTCGTAGCCGTCGAGGTCGGGCTGGAAGTCGGGGTTGGCCTGGTAGGTCACCTTCTCGCGTTCGAGCACCAGCAGGCCGGCATAGGCACTGCCGAGGTCGCCGCTCACGCAGAGCAGTTCGTGGGTGTCGGCGCCGCTGCGATAGGTGATGGCCTGCTGTTCGGCCTCGCCCACGGCGGTGACGGTGATGGCCATACCCGACCGCGAGGTGCCGGTCTCGCCGCCTGTCAGGTCGGCACCGTAGCGCTCACAGCAGAGGCCGATGCCGGCATAGAGTTCGTCGAGGGCCTCGACAGAGTAGCGGTTACTGACGGCCACGCTTACGAGCACCTGACGCGGGGTGCCGTTCATGGCGGCTATATTGCTCAGTGCTCGGGCCACAGCCTTGTAGCCCAAGTGTTTGAGCGGAGTATACATCATATCGAAGTCGACACCTTCCACCATAGTCTGGGTGGTGACGAGGGTCTTCACGTCGCCCTCGCCGATAACGGCGCAGTCGTCGCCCACCCCTTTCACCGTCGAGCGGTTGCGGGTGGCGAAGGGGGATGTGAGCCTTTCTATCAGCGGCACCTTGCCCATCTGGCTTATCTCGGTGCGACCTTCGTGGTATTGCAGTTGGTTTTGCATATCTATCCTATCAGTCTGTCTATCAATATTGCTGCGGCGACCGAAGCGTTGAGGCTCTCGGCGGTGCCGCCGATGTTGGGTATGAGTACGGGGTGAGTCACATGTGCCATGGTCTCGGGCGATATGCCGCGACTCTCGTTGCCGATGAGCAGCACAGCCGGCCGTGCTGCCGACAGCGGCGCGGCACCTTTGGACAGGGGTTGGCCGTCGAGGGTGGCGCCATAGACGGGCATGCCGCAGGCGGCAAGCCACTGCGGCAGGTCGACATATTCGACGCTGGTGCGGAACACGGCCCCCATCGAGGCCTGCACCACCTTGGGGTTGTAGCAGCTGGCCGTGTCGGCCGAGCACACTATGCGACGCACGCCAAACCAGTCGGCGGTGCGCATGATGGTGCCCAGGTTGCCCGGGTCCTGCAGCCGGTCGAGGGCCAGGACGAGGGGCGAAGGGTTGAGGGCATTGGCCGCGACGAGCGATGGGTCGGGCCGGTCCACGAGCATCCACACCTGGTTGGGGGTCTTCATATTGCTCAGGCGCTCCAACTCGGCCTGCGACACTTCGTGGCACTCGGCGCCGCCGGCATCGGCCATAGCGCCTTGGGCCAGCCACTCGGCTGTGGCACAGACCGCCCTGATGCCGAAACCCGAGAGGAGCGCCTCACGCGCCATCTTGGGTCCTTCGACAACAAAAGCCGCCTCCTCGTCGCAGCGCTTCTGCACACGGTAGGCGGCCAGTTCTTTCAATCTGTTCTTCGATATCAAAGTTCGATATACATATTGTTTTCCTGTGCCAGGCGGCGCAGGTTGATGATAGCGTAGCGCATGCGGCCCAGGGCGGTGTTGATGCTCACACCGGTGCGGGCGGCGATGTCTTTGAAGTCGCACTTGCCATAGTGGCGCAGTATGACCACACGGCGCTGCTCCGGCGGCAGCATCTTGACGAGCTTGCGGATGTTCTGACCCGTCTGCTTCTTCATCATCACATGCTCGGCATTGTCGTCGGGAAACTTCAAGTTGTCGAGCACATCGCTTTCGGGCCTGTTGGGCACCATAGGCATCTTGTTGTTGCGGCGGAAATAGTCCACTATCAGGTTGTGGGCTATGCGCATCACCCAGTGCACAAACTTGTTCTCGTCCTTGTACTGGTCCGAGTTGAGGGTTACAATAACCTTGTAGAACGTGTCCTGAAAGATATCGTCGGCCGTTTCCTTGTCTTTGACCACCGAAAAGATGTAGCCGTAGACCTTGGCCTGATAACGCTCGAGGAGCGTCTCGAAGCACGACGCGTCGCCTTCGCGGTAGCGCTCAATGAGCTCGTTATCCGTCAGTTGTTTTGTCTTTACGTCCGTCATTTCCTCTTTGATTTAGGGGGTTAAAACTGATACTTTTACTCCATCAAAAAGCGGTTTCGTTCTACTTGAATTCGGCTGCAAAATTACACATTTTTTTTAATATGCAAACGAAAACTACGTTTTTTTGTTTTTTTTAGTATGCGACCCGTAAAAAAAATTGCACCGCAGCCGTTTTTTTCCTGCCACGGCAGTGCACACCCCACCCTCAGACCGCCCCAACACCCTCATTTCCATAGTACTTCTATAGTATTTCCATAGTATTTCTTTACTGCTTGACTATAGAACTACTATAGAACTACTATAGAACTACTATAGAACGGTCGGAGAAATGTCGGACCTGGGTCGGACTTGGTACGGAGTCATCCCCTACCCTGGAGCGCCGGCATCTTGCCGGCATCGTCTCCCTGGCGATAATATATTCTCCTGCTCGGCTGACGCCTCGAGAAATCTTGTAAATCTTATAAATATTTCCGCCTGCGGCGTGTCTCTAATGGAGCGCCGGCATCTTGCCGGCAAGGCAGCACTATGGGAGAAATCACTATTATTGGTGATAGGCCGTCAGATAAATTATTACTATCTTTGCAACACGATTTAAAACTGGGAATACTATGCTACTCTCTGAACTACAGACCGGTGAACGGGGCGTGGTGGTGCGCGTGGCGGGCCACGGGGCCTTCCGCAAGCGCATCATCGAGATGGGATTCATCAACGGGGTGACCGTCGAGTCGGTGCTCAACGCCCCCTTGAACGACCCCATAAAATACCGCATAATGAACTTCGAGGTGTCGCTGCGACGCAACGATGCCCGCAAGGTGGAGATAGTGAGCGAGAAAGAGGCCGAGCGCGAGATAGTGAACCACGCCGACTATTCGCCCATCGACGCGCCCGAGTGCGACGCCATGCACCATATAGCCGCCGAGCGCAGCAAGACCATCAACGTGGCCCTCGTGGGCAACCCCAACTGCGGCAAGACCAGCATATTCAATATAGCGGCACATGCGCACGAGCGCGTGGGCAACTACAGCGGCGTGACTGTGGACGAGAAGGTGGGCACCTTCGAGCACGGCGGCTACACCTTCAACCTGGTGGACCTGCCCGGCACCTACTCGCTCAGCGCCTACTCGCCCGAGGAGCTCTATGTGCGCAAGCATATCATCGAGAAGAACCCCGACATCATCCTCAACGTGGTGGACGGCAGCAACCTGGAGCGCAACCTGTACCTCACCTCGCAGCTGATAGACATGGATATCACCATGGTGATGGCCCTGAACATGTACGACGAGCTGCAGCGCAGCGGCGACCGGCTCGACATAGAGCAGCTGAGCACCCTGCTGGGCATGCCTATAGTGCCCACCACGGGCCGCACCGGCAAAGGCATCGGACACCTCTTCGACACCATCATCGACGTCTTCGAGGGGCGCGACAAAAAGACACGCCACATACACGTAAACCACGGCAAGGTGCTGGAAGACAGCATCGGCCGCCTGCGCACCGAGCTCTACGAACACGGCTTCAGCGACTCGCTGTCTACCCGCTTCCTCAGCATCAAACTGCTGGAGAACGACCGCCAGCTGGAGCAGTACACCGCCGACCGCGACCCCGACGGCAGTGTGCTGAAGATGCGCGACGAGATTGCCGACAACTACCTGAAGAGCAGCAGCCACACCGTGGACGACGCCGAACACATAAAGAAAGAGCACGGCGGCGATACCCGTGCCCACCAGGACATTGAGAGCGCCATCACCGACGCCAAATACGCCTTTGTGCGCGGCGCCCTGGCCGAATGTTATGAGAAGAACGAAAAGAGCACCCTGCATGCCCATACCGACAAGATAGACGCCATCGTCACCCACCGCTGGATAGGC
>JAEEGL017374222.1_pt1 | contig 25351 bp, 20 predicted proteins | sample 9134231 | NCBI WGS metagenome assembly JAEEGL01 (sample SAMN16246548, study PRJNA631951) | gut metagenome | biome: gut microbiome; feature: rumen; material: fiber-attached | host: Bos | place: Iran: Karaj | collected 2018-10
AGATTGATAATCTATGTAGTAATAATCATTTATGGCAGCAATATTATCGATAGTTCTTGGAAAAACTAATAATTCACCTTTATATGATTTTGTCTTCAAATAATTATCTCTATTATATGTAAGATTAATATCTCTTATTTCAATGGTTTTTAACGATTCAATTAAAACTACAAAAACTAGTAGTATAATACAAAATAATATTGAACATACTGCAATAATAAGTTTTTTCTTCATAAGCATAATCTCTTTCTATAAATAAAACAATTAATTCTATAAAAAAGTTTCATTTATTTATTTAATTATATCATATTTTGAAATGATACAATAGCATTATATACAAATAGGAATCTTTTTTTAAAAAAATTCATATTAAGTATACTATTAAAATGCAACCACCCAGAGTTAAATTGTAACCACCTAAAAATGTGATGCAACCCATTAAAACATAATGCAACCACCTAAGCACACTATAGGAGTTATTAAACTAAACAACTCACCAATTCCTCTTATTTCTAGCAAGAAAATAAAGAAAAATGGCTTAAATAGCCCATAAAATGCAAAAATTGTGATAGATTTCTCGTATCACAATTACTGTCTATATTTGGTGCGGGTGACAGGAATCGAACCTGCACTCAAAAGAACTAGATCCTAAGTCTAGCGCGTCTGCCAATTTCGCCACACCCGCGCGCGTCTGTTTGGCGAAATTGTAGCCATTGCTACAATAACATTAGATATTATACTCCTTTTTGTCCTAAAAATCAAGAGATTTTTAAAAGAAAGAACAATTTTTGATTGTTCTTTCTTTCCTTTTAATATTTAACCAATTTCTTTTTATAATTAGTTACAATCTTTTTTCTAACAACGTATGCTGTCAAACCAATTGCTAATAATACGACTGTTACTGACAAGAAAATATAAACAGGTGTCATATTTGTAGATGCTTTTACTTGACTCCACATAATAACAACATCATCATTATAAATTCCAAAATCATTCATAATGGCACAGCGCGCTAGAATTTGTTCATTTGGATATTGCGTCTCTAGTTCGTTTTGACTGCCGTCGTATGCATAAATAATAGCTCTTCTTCCTTCAGTCAAACTACCTTCAAATAAGAATGATAAATCATAACCTTCAATAAGTTCAAACTTTTCTTCATCATTTAAGTCGCCATTTCCATCCTCATCTGCGATATAATTATAGAACTTGCCAGCATTTGAAACCATATCACCACATGTGTATTCTGCTTCACTATCATATTCGCATGATTCAAAATACTCAGTATTATCTGGATAGATTGCAAGATCAGCAGGCTTATCTTTTATAATTGAGAACAATTCATCGTTATAAATAATGTATGCTTCTTCTTCAACTAGATATTCAGCATTAACATCATAATCGCAAGCACCATACCACTTACCAGTTAGTGTAAACAATTCATCACCAACAATATAAGGAGTATAGCCAATATAATCCATATTATCAGCAGCATTAGCAGGATCTGATAAGTAATCTAAAAACTTATAAGCTAAATCTACATTTTTAGCACCTTTAGGTATTACCCATCCATCATACCAGTTATTACTTCCATCTTCAGGGATATAGAATTCTAAATATTTATCAGCCTCATCTCTAGCAGTATCAATAGAAAATACTGCATCACCAGAATAAGCTAAATTAAGTTTAATCTTACCAGTAATAATATCATTTTTACCTGAATCCACTTCAAAACCGAAGATGTTTTTCTTCATAGAAGTCAACTCATCTTTTACATGAGCAATCTTTTCCATATTTTCTGCTTCTGATTCTTTACTACCATCTAATTTAAAGTCAAACAAATCTTGTAAATATGCATTATATGCTTTACAATTTTCATCACTTGGGTCTTCTTGATAAGCACTCATTAATGCTTGGAATTTAGCATCTTGTGAATAATAATGGAAAAGGCCAGGAATAAAAGCATCACGTAAAGAATTCTTAATAGAAATTAAGTCTTTATAAGTAGGGTTCCAAAAAACATCCCAGCTTTTAACATCTTCTTGAATTGTATCTGAACAATATGGATCATAAATAATACCAACTGTACCCCACATATATCCAACTACAAATTGGTCAAGATTAACAGTACTTCCTTTATATTTAACTTCCATTGATTTAAATTTTTCTCTTAATACTTTAGCTGCATATTTATCATAATTAGGAATATTAGCAGCCACATTTTCAAGAGGAACAACTAATTCTTCTTTAATCATCTTTTGTAGCATATATTCAGATGAACAAACTAAATCATAAGTGCCTTCTTTTTGAAGATTAAATTGATTGTACATAGTTTCATTTGTGTCATATGTATAATAATTGACCTTACAACCATACAATTCTTCAAAGTCAGCAATAATATCTACATATCCATCTTCACCATTAGAAATATAATCCTCTACATTATAGATAGTAAGAGTTCTTCCAGAGAAGTTTTCATCTGCTTTCACATTTAATTTCATACTACATACAACTAAAACTGCAAACACAAATAATAAAATACTAAATAATTTCTTCATTATTTTATTACTCCTCTCATTTTAGCGTTCATTGCACTCAATTGTTTATTGGCTTTTTTATTATTATAAATAGTAATCGCAATTACCATTCCAAGCACTACTAAGAATAATAAAGTAGTTAAAGCTCTAACCTCAGCAGGAATTGGGTGTTTTACAACAATCTTTTGAATATATGTAGAGATTGTTTCAAAAGAAGGTTCTTTTAAATATTGAGTAATTACGAAATCATCAAGTGACAATGTAATAGAAATTAAGAAACCAGAGAAAATTCCAGGTAAAATCTCAGGCAGAATTATCTTAAATAGAGCAACACGAGGAGTTGCACCCAAATCAAGTGCAGCCTCATATATGCTTGAATCCATCTTTACAAGTCTTGGTTTAACATTCAAATATACAAAAGCAACAGTCAAAACAACATGACCAACAAGCAAAGTCAAAAATGTATAGCTAGCATTTACTGCTTTAAATAAAACAGCAAGTGATAATGCCATGACAATTTCTGCATTAACTACAGGAAGTTGTGTCATTGTTTCAATTGATTTTTTTGCTCTTTTTTTAGTATAAAATGTTCCAACAGCACCTAATGTACCTAAGATTGTAGATACAAGTGCCGATACTAAAGCAATCAACAATGTATTACCAATAGCTCTCATTAATGACTTATTCTCAAATAAATCTTTATATAATTGAAGTGAAAAACCAGTCCAAGTACCTAATTCAGTAGATTTAGTGAATGAGAATACAATCAAAACAAGAATAGGTAAGTACATTAAGAATAAAACAAAGAATAAAACAACACGAGCTAAAACAACTTTTAATTTTTCATTTTTTACCATAATGATGTTCTACCTCCAGTCTCATCCTTAGAGAATTTTCTTGTTAAGAATACACTAATTCCAATTAGCATCAACATAATTAATGCCATAAATGAACCGAAGTTCCAATCAGATTGATTGAAATATAAATCAATATATGAACCAAATAATACAACATTATATTCAGATAAAATATCAGAAATTACATATGATGATAAAGTAGGCATAAATACCATAGTAGCTGCAGACACAATTCCAGGCATTGTCATTGGAATAATTACCTTAAAGAATGTTTGGAATGAATTTGCACCTAAATCGTGGCTAGCCTCTATTTGTGACTTATCCATCTTCAACATTGTAGAATAAAGCGGTAAAATCACAAATGGAAGGTAGTTATAAACTAAACCAATCATTGTTGTAATACCTGAATTAGCACCAGTTGAAAGGCCAATCCAATTCAATACATCACGTGTAGCACTAGTACGAATAATAAAGTTAATCCACATTGGCATAATAAATAATAATACAACAACATAGCTCTTATTATATTTCTTGTTAGCAAGAATCATTGCGATAGGATAACCAATCAGCAAACAAATAATTGTGTTTAATATTGCATACACAAATGAAATTAACAAAACATTCACATTTGTGGAATCTGAAAAGAATTTCACAAAATTAGTAAATGAGAATTGACCACCCTTGTTTGTAAATGCATAGTAAACAATAAATAATATTGGTACTACAACAAACAAGACCATAAACAATACATATGGAATCGATAAATATTTTCTCTTAAATTTCATAATCTGCTAAATCCGCCTTTAATTTAAGTTTAATATTTTCTTTTTTAATAATTACACTAACTGTATCTAATTCATTCCAAGTGTATTCAGTTTCAAGCACAAAATCTTCTTCATCTTCAGTTCTTACTACAAGTTGATAATGGTCACCAATCCAAACCATTTGAATAATCTTACCAGTAATATTACCTTCTTCTAAATTATCAGATATATCAATATCCTTCATTTCTACAGTAGCAATAACATCAAGATCACTTAAATCATATTTTTTACCTTCTTTAGTAATTAAATAACCCTTTTCATCTAAGCTACTACCTTCTACAAGTTGGCAAACATCAACTTCCCATGTTGCACCAGCAAATACTACATTGTTGTTCTTATCAATGTAAGCATCATTATAAATGTTTGTAGTATATTCACGATGCATGATTTGGATTAAATCAGGATCAATTGATAAAGATATTTCTTCTCCAACAGGATGATCTACAGTAGATTGAATTAATACTTCATTATTGCCAACCATAGCTGTAAATTGGAAATGAATACCCTTGAATATCTTATTCACAATTTTAGCTTTTACTTTTCCTTCATTAGGCTTTTTAATGATAATATCTTCTGGTCTAACGACAACATCAACTTTTTCATTTAATGGGAAATCATCGATACAATCCCAATTTGCGCCTAAGAAATGCACTTTTAATTTATCAATCATTGTGCCAACATAAATATTAGATTCACCAATAAAGTCAGCTACAAAGGCATTTGAAGGTTCATTATAAATGTCCATTGGTGTGCCAATTTGTTGGATAATGCCATCTTCAATTACCACAATTCTATCACTCATAGTTAATGCTTCTTCTTGGTCATGTGTTACATAAATAAAAGTAATACCTAATTTCTTATGCATTTCCTTAAGTTCAAGTTGCATTTCTTTTCTCATTTTTAAATCAAGTGCACCTAATGGTTCATCAAGAAGTAAGATTTCTGGTTCGTTTACAATAGCACGTGCAATTGCGACTCTTTGTTGCTGTCCACCAGAAAGAGTTGCAACATCTCGCATTTCAAAACCTTCAAGATCCACAATTTTTAAAGCTTTTGAGATTTTAGCATCTATTTCTTCTCTTGTGTATTTTCTTAATTTTTCTTTTTTATTTCCATTCTTATCAGTATATTCATATGGAATTCTCTTTAATTTTAATCCAAACGCAATATTATCATATACATCTAAATGAGGGAATAATGCATATCTTTGAAAAACAGTGTTAAGTGGTCTTTTATGAGGTGGAAGTTGCGCAATATCTTTTCCATTCAATAGGATTTGGCCACTAGTTGGCATTTCTAAACCAGCAATCATTCTAAGTGTTGTTGTTTTACCACAACCAGATGGTCCAAGGAAGGTTACAAATTCTCCTTTTTTAACATCTAAGTTGAAATTGTCAACAACCACACTTCCATCAAATTCCTTATTTACATTAATTAATTGTAAAATTGTTTCATTTTCTTTTGCCATTTTTCTTCTCCTTAAAAATTAGGTGGGCTTGATACCCAAATTATCTTTGATATTCCTTGATTAATATTTTCGATATAGTGATTTTTATCACTCACAAAATAAAAAGTTTCACCCTTAGATGCAATATATGTACGCGTTCCAATATGAATTTTAATTTTACCTTCAAGCACATAGCCAAATTCTTGACCTTCATGTGGCATATCAAGCGATGTTTTCGATGCCTCTTGTAATTCTACAAGTATCGGCTCCATCTCATTTTTTTGACTATTTGGCACTAACCAATTAATGGTGTGACTCTCATAATCTTTTTCAATATAATCATTTTCTTTAAATACAATTTTTTCTTCCATTTCTTCATTAAAGAAGTCTTTTAAATTTGTTCCTAGTGCAGATAGTATGTCAATTAATGTCGCAATAGATGGGCTTGTCAAATCATTTTCAATTTGCGAAATATAACCCTTTGTTAATTCACAGCGGTTGGCAAGTTCTTCTTGTGTTAATTGACATAGAACTCTTAATCTTTTGATTTTCATTCCAATATCCATATTTACCTCATTCTAAACTTTTTGTTTAATTAGTTTATTTTTATAAAATATTAAGTTTAATAATACTAAACAAATATATTATATATATTTATTTTTAAAAAGTCAATATATTAAAAAAATATATATTCTATAAAAACATTTTCACAAAAAAAGGATGTTTATAAACATCCTTCTTTATTATATTTTTCTAAAATATTAATAGCATCTTCAATCATTTCTTCGCTAATCTTATAAGGTACAACTTCTAATCCACTATTATTCTTAGCTTTTGTGATTGATGCTTTTAAATCGCATCCTTCTAAATCTAAATCTTTAAGACATGTTGGAAGTTTAATACTCTTATTGAAATCAAAAACCTTTTTAATTTCTTCTTCTGAAATTTCTCCACTATATTTATGATCTAATACTAATTGAACTAAAACACCATAACTAACTACTTCTCCATGTAAATGCTTTTCTTTAATAACATCTTGTAATGTTAAGCCATAATAAATAGCATGAGCAAGAGCTGTATTGTATTTATGATCAATAAGAATAGAAACATATCCAGTACTTATAATGATATCTAAGATAATTTGACTTACCTCATAGGTATTATTCTTATTTTTTAAATCATTATATGCTTTAAAGCCATATTTAATTAAAGGTTCAGCACTCATCGGTGCAAGTTGTAAAGCTAGTGAATTAAGATAATCAAGTTCTCTTCCACGACACGAGAAACTAACCTCATAATGCTTACCCAAAGTATCACCAATACCAGCATAAAAATATACGCTAGGTGCATTTGTGATTATTTCTGTGTTAATAAAAACATGAATTGGTGGGCGTGTCATCTTTAAAGTTGTTCTACTTTCACCAGTTTTATAATATGTGATAGCTATCTTAGTACTAGCTGCACATGTTGCTGCGATAGTTGGAAATGTAAATAGAGGCTTTCCTGTTTTGATTTGTACCTCTTTAGCGGTATCAATGGCTTTTCCACCGCCAAGTCCAAAAATCATATCAGCTTCGCTTAATTCTTTCAATCCTAAAATTTCATCACAGGCTTCAAAGCTTGCTTCACCTTGAAAAACATGATATTTAATAATACTTATTTTCTTTAAATCTCTTTCTAAATATGGCTTAGCTTTTGAAATAGCTCTTTTTCCACCAATTACAATAGCTTTTTTACCATATAATGAGCATATTTCGTCAACTTTTTTATATGCATCTTTTCCTATTGTATAACTAGGGAAATCAAAAGTAAAATCTTCCATTATTCCTCAACCTTCTTCTTTTTAAATATTTTACTTCTAAACAATATGATATTTAACACAATTAAAAATCCAACTACAATACCAAGTGTAATTAATGTTGATCTCATTCCATCTTTAGGCGCAAATGCGGCAATTAGCATCATTGGGAATCCAAAGATTATCGCAGGTAGATTTTGATATACTAAATTATCAGATACTGGTGATTCAAAATTATTATCTACTTCTCTAAGAAGAATCATACCTGTACTTGCAGTACCAGTTAACATACCATACATAGCAAAGAATTGTTGAATCCAATAATCATTAAATAATTTTCTTGATACAAATCTAACATAAATGAATGTTACAACAGCACCAACTACACCTAATATTAATAATACATACCAATAATTTGTGATAAAATCTAATTGAATAGCCGCAATACCAGCAACGATCATTAAGTCAAACGCAAAGCCACTAATTCGATTCATCAAATATGAATTTACATATTTTTTCTTGATAATACCTTTGTTTCTAAACAAATTAAATAATAATTTAAATAATGTAGCAACTAATACACCAAATAAGAAATTAAGACCAAATAGTACTGCTCTAAATGAAGGTAATAATAAGGATAATAAATACATTAGTCCATATGTGATTGCGTAAACCATAATAATTAACGCAACTTGAACTGTCATTTTATCGATTGAACCATTTGTAGGTATTTCATCCACATTTTCAACTCTTTCGTTGTTCATTGCTTCATATATTTTTTCTTCATTAACTACAATTTTACCTTTTTTCTTTAAGATGTTTAAATAAATAACACCACCAATACTTGCAGATAAGAATCCAAGTGCAGCGATTGTTAAACCAAAGCTTCTACCACCAACAAGTCCATATTCTTGATATGTAGAACCATAATTTAAAGCTTGTCCAGTTCCTTGTCCATAACCGAAACATAGAATAATACCACTAGCTGGAATTAAGTCACTAATCAAGAATGAAAAACCAATAGTAATTAATAATCCAACAAGTGCTTGAACTAGATAAGTTGATACGGTAGTTACACCAGTATTAAATATTTCTGCAGTTCTTTGTTTATCAAATTTTTTCTTTGATTCTTTAAGTGTCATCGCAATAAAGCCAAGACCAAGGCCATGATATGTAATGATTTCTAATACACCTGTACCATTACCACCAAATAAATCGGTATCAAATAAAGATACACCGGTAATTGCTTTAAAAACACTAGTGATAATCAATAAAATAATACCTGCCAATACCGATGTTGGTATTAAAGATTTATTTAAAAAAGAAATAGTCTTCTTTAAAATATTTGCTACTAATAAGCTTATTAAAAGTACTGCAATTATTAATAATAATGTCCACACATTAGAGTCCCAAAAATTGTTCATTGCTATTCTCCTTAATATTTTTATAGCGATAATAAATATTTACATATTTAACTGCATTAAATCTTTTATCAGCTTTGATTTGATACACATCATCACCAATATAAACATTGAATTTATTCTTTCCAAGTACTGATGCAGCATATACATCATCAAATTTCAACACAATTTGTTTATTCTTAGACACAAATTCATAACGATCTTTATACATAATCAAATCACATTTAGCGATTTTTTGTTTTTTCTTATATACGATTACCTTTGATAATTTTACTTTATCACGATATATGATATTATCATAATTTATTAAATCAAAATTATTGATGAAATCATTTTGAAAATCATACCATTCTTTCACAGTTTTAAATTTGAATATTTCATCATTTGATTCAAATTTAGCTTTATCATTATATGTCACTTCTAAATCACAGTGTACACATTTTAATTTATCTTTTTCACTATAAAACTTACTTAATCCACATTTAGGGCAAACATATAAAACACGCTCTAGATATTCAGCCTGATGCTTGCTTTTATATGTATCTTCTATTAAAGTGTCATCATGATAAAGATTTGTTTTTATAAGTTCATATAATTCTTCATTAGATAAATCTTTATAATCTTCATATTCTAATACTTTTTTAACGCAGCCATGCATATGGCCTGTTCTTTCATCATCTGCCCATCTTGGTTTAACTCCATATCCACCTTCAATAATAAAGAATGCGATAGGAAGCTTTAAAGCTTTCGCAAGCTTTGCGATAGAAGCTTTAATTGACTCAGTAGTACCACTATATGTTCTATTACCTTCTGCTGCTATTGCGATACTTCCGCCTTCTTTAGCAACTTTCACGCAATTCATTACAGCTCTAATATCATTTGTGGATTTTCTAAAAGGAATTGGATTTACTAAATATTTAATTAGTGGTGACACAAATCTTATCGAAAACAAATCTTCTGTTGCCACATAATATATAGGAACATCTTTGAATGAATATCCCAACATAAATTGATCAAAATTAGTTACATGATTATATAATATAAGATAATTACGATTATTGATATCATCAAAATCATCCCAAGTATATCCAAATCTATTTTTAGTAGTAGATTTTAATAATACATAAAGAAATTTTTTAAATCTAAGATGTCTTTTATGAATCCATTTGTTATCTTTTTTACTCATTATTCTTTACCTAATACACACATTTTAAATTATTATAACATATTTTATTTAAAAAAACATTAATTTCTTAAGCATAAATAAAAATAATTTACAAAGATTATCTATTTATATTTTATGGAATTAAAAAAATAAAATAATTCTTGCTTTTAGAACTGTTTTTTGGTATAATAATAAATGCATAATAGTAGGAGTATAGTTCAACGGTAGAGCTGCGGTCTCCAAAACCGTCGATATGGGTTCGAATCCTATTACTCCTGCCATTTTTTAAAGATGGCGTGATTGGTGAAGTGGTTAACACGGTAGATTGTGGCTCTATTATGCGCAGGTTCGACTCCTGTATCACGCCCCATTATGAGTTAAAGATGCATGTTATAATGCATCTTTTTTCATTTATGGGGCGTGTCAAAAAAATAGCACTATAAAAGTGCTATTTTTTATATTTCTATTCTTTCATAACGTTTTTTACCATTCATGAATAAAATACTAAAATTAAATACTGCAATTAAAATTGCTAAAACTGTAGTTATAAACAATGGATGGAAGAAAATACCACCAAACGCAATTGTAGGTACAATTAATATAGCATCAAATAAGAATGATAATAACATTGAAAGTAATGTTTCTGTACCTTGTTTAACTGCTTGTACAGGATTAACCCAATCAAGACGATATTTGCAAGTATTAATCCACAATCCAAATGCACCAACAGATGGAATATGAATAAGTGGTAATATGATAAAGAAAATCATATCAATAATACTACAATGCCAATATACAAATACAAATATTGCGTTAAATATCATCATTGGTAAGCATAATAAGAAATACATTAGAATTTTTGCGATAAACACCTGTTTTGTACTAACAGGAGCAGTCTTTAAAATCCAGAACTTCTTTCCTTCCATTGAAATACTTGTTGATGTTGAAGTAATCATAGTCATCGCAAACATTGATGCAATACATAAAATAGTTGCAATAATTGATCTACCTAAAGTATCAGCTCCACTTGAATTAAAGCTAAAGCTCAATACCACAATCATAATACATGAAAGTATAGGGCCAATAATAACATTTATACAATATGTTGGTGTACCAAAGAATGTTTTTGCTTCTTTCTTTAAAAGTGCTAAAATTGGTTTACTTCCTCTTGTTTTCTTTATTTCAGATTCTAATTTAAAGTTCTTATTCTTATAAGTACTATTACCATTAGAATTAATTCTCACAAAGAATTTACCAATTATATACACAAATAACACAAGTGGTAAAGCGCCAACTAATGCATACAACAATAGGAATAATAAATTACCATTTAAAGCCCTATCTGCAAAATCAGATAAGAAATATGCCTTCTTTAAGAAGCCACCAAAGCCCTTTGATATCTCAATAAATGGATTAGTACCTCCATCATTTGCGATACTCATTTCAAAATTAAATGTTACAAAGAATATTGCAACAAACACAATAATCATTGAAATGATAGATAAAATATTCTTAAACTTACTTTTAGAAAGTAATGCTCCCATAAAGAAGCTCAATATTGTACATAGAATTGTTGGAACAAGTGGACCAAACAAGAAAAAGACAAGCGTAAATAAGAAAACCTTAAATGTGAAACCAGCAAACACAAAATAATAAATAACAGCAGGTAAGAATGGCATTGCGAAATACAAATAATTAAGTATCAACAATGAAATAATCTTACTAGCTACAATTGTGGATGTTGGAATCGGCATAGAAGTTAAGAATTCAAAGTCTTTTCCTCTAAATAAAATACTATGAGCCTTACCAAATGTCATAAGTAAGGTCATCAAACCACCTAAACCAATACCAATAATAAGTATTAGATTATCATCTCCTGCTTGGTGCGCTCCTTGTGCAAAGAGATACATATACACAAAATAAATACCAAAACTAATTAACATCGTAATTAATGATGTTATCAATGGTGATTTTGATTTTCCCTTATATTTCTTTGTAGTTTTAAATTGACTAAAAGAAAGGGAATTAATCAAATCAACCTTTAAAAGCTTAAAAAGTAGTTTCATATTTTTAAACCTTATTCAGCTTCCTTATCTTCTGCTATTTCTAGGAATACTTCTTCTAATGAATGACTACCTTTAACATCTTCCATCTTACCATAAGCAACAATTTGGCCCTTATTGATAATACCAACACGGTCACATAATTTTTCAGCTACTTCCAAAACATGAGTTGAGAAGAATACTGATGATCCTTCTGCGCACATATTTTTCATGATTTCTTTTACTTGGAAAGCAGCTTTTGGATCAAGACCAACAAAAGGTTCATCAAGAATTAATAATCTAGGATGGCGCATAAATGCTGAAATTAAAGATAATTTTTGTTTCATACCATGTGAATAAGAACTAATAACATCACCAAGATTACTATCAATTCCAAACATTTCACTGTATTTTTTTATATCTTCATTTCTCTTATTAACATCAAGTCCGTAGATATCACCAATAAAATTCAAAAATTGCATACCTGTTAAAGCATCATATATATCAGGATTATCAGGAATATATGCTATTTCTTTCTTTACTTGCATTGGATATTTTAAAATATCAATTCCATCAAATAAAATTTCACCACTGTCAAAGTTTAACAAACCCATAACAGATTTAATTGTAGTTGTTTTACCTGCACCATTAGGTCCAATAAAACCAAAAATTTCCCCATCATTAACTATAAGATTTACATTATCTACTGCTCTAAATGATGTTCCATAAGATTTTACCAAATTTCTTATTTCTAACATTTTGTCCTCCTTATTTTGATAAAATTAGTCAAAAATATGCCCTTAAATCAATTTTTATTTGTTTTTTTATTATTTATTAATAACAGTTTTTGTTGGCTTCACAGTCGTATTTGCTTCCACAGAATTTGTGATAAACACATTAGAACCAATTACACAATTTTCACCAATAACAGTTTCTCCACCTAAAATAGATGCACCACTATAAATTATCACATTATCTTTAATAGTAGGATGTCTTCTCACATTTCTTAGCATCTCTGCATTTGAAATTGATTTTGCACCCAATGTTACACCTTGATATATTTTAACATTATTTCCAATGACAGTAGTTTCACCGATAACAACGCCAGTTCCATGGTCAATACAGAAATGTGTACCAATTTTTGCACCTGGATGAATATCAATACCAGTTTTTGAATGTGCATATTCACTTAAGATACGAGGAATATACATTACATCCAAATCATATAAGATATGACTAATACGATAAACCATAATCGCAAATAAACCAGGATAACACATAATGATTTCATTTTTATCCTTACTTGCAGGGTCACCATTATATAAAGCATCAATATCAGTTGATAATAAATATTTTATGCAATCAACACTATCAATAAATTTTTTAGTGATTTCCTTAGAATTATCATCTTTGCCTTGTAATAAGCATGCTATTCTAATTGAATCGCACAATTCTTTTTCTACTTTCTTTAATATCTTACTAACATATTCTTCTTTGTTGCCTTCCACTTTTTCAAAATAGCCAAGAAAGATTATTTTTCTTAAATTATAAAGTATTTCAACAACCTTGTTTTGATCTAAGAATTCATTCTTAGGATTTTCAACTGTAGTAAATTTTTCTAAGCATTCTTTTTTCATATCTCATATCTCCATATATTGATAATATTATACTACAAAGCCATTCTTATTTCAAGTTATTCAATAATTCAAATAGTCATTTGAAATTTTCTTCAGACACTAGTATTATACACTAAAATACATAAAAATACAATATATTTTTATTTATTTTTTAAAATTTATATTTTAGATTATTTCGCATTTTCGAACATTTACTTGTATTGTGTTAAAAACATATGTTATAATATACATAGAAAAGAAAAAGGAGAAGATTAGTGAATATGAAAAAATATAAGATAATAGGATTAGTTCTAATTGCCTTCCTAGTATTTGGTATTTTTGCAATTCCGGTAAAAGCAAGTATGTCAGAATTATCATTGATTTCTACGAATCCAGGTGAAGATTCATCTAGTCAAATGCGCCTTTCATGGCAATCTAGTGAATCTACTTGTACCCTCTACTACACTGTTTCAAGTGATGTTAATTTCACAAATTGTATCACAAAACAAGTAAGCGGTATAAAGAATACTGTTAAATACGTAGGCAATGATTCATATTTCAAATATGATGTTGAACTAAATGACTTGCAAGGAAACACAAAATACATTTATAAAATTAAGGCTAACGCAAAAACAAGTAATGTTTATTCATTTAAAACTGCAGGTAATAAAGGCAATTTCAATTTTGCTTTAATTGGTGATATTCACGCTAATTCAGGCGATAGCGCAATTAAACATGCTGCTGAATTGATTAAAGTTGGTGAGAATTTTGTAAAAGATGATGGTGGCTTTGATTTCGTATTATGTCAAGGTGACGTTGTAAAATATGGTCAAAGATATGAAGATTGGGAACAATGGAATGATCATTACATCACATCTAATTATATGTTCTCAATTTGTCCAGGAAATAAAGAGTATTATAATACAGGCCATTCAATCACATCATATGAATGGTTTGAAGCCTCTTACAATAATCCAAAGAATGGTATTGAAGAACTACCTACTGTTTATTGGTTCTTATATGATTCAGTATTATTCTTCCAATTAGATAATATCAATCCTGATGCTAAAAATTATACAGATAAACTCCAAACTTGGATGGCAAGTGTAATTAATAAAAATGAAGGCAAATATCAATATATCGTTGTTGTACATCATTATGCTGATTTCTATAGTGCTCCAAATTCAAATAATATTTGTGATTGGGGTTCATATAATGAAAAATGGTATAAATTCTATGATGCTCATTCAGTTGATTATGTAATTTCTGGTGATTATCATAGCTATTGTAGAACTAATCAATTATATAATAATGAAGTATCAACAGATCCATCTAAAGGAACAATTTATGTAACCGTACCAATGGTTGCTCCTACTGCTTATTCTACTTCTATTACTAATACCACAAACAAGCTAATCGCAAAGTGGACACCTGATGGTAGTGCTACTCATGGAGCTAGCTATTTCATAGTTAGTAATGGCGGTATGACATATTATGAATTTGGTCAAGATGGAAAAGTTTATGATTCCGTAACTGTTAAGCCAAAGCATTTAAGTGAAATAAGCTTAAACGCAATGTTAGAAACTGTTAAAGTAATACCAAATGCTGATAAGACTATTAATCAAATATATTTCAGTAAAGATTATATTGATATCGTTACTTCAATTAATATTCGTATCAATGATTCTTCAAAGGCTACCTTCTTCCCTGCAAATGAGAATGTTAATTATTATAATCTAACATCTTTAAAGAAGGGAGACAAATTAAGTCTAAGAGTAAAATTTGCGTCAGGCACTACAAAATCAATAGATCTTGATTACAACCTTGCTGATGATTTTGGTACTATTTATGGTTTCCATGCTGAAATCAATGACAACAAATTAGAATTCAAGTGGGAAGCTGAATTAATAAATAATGTTGTTTCAAAATATGAATTATATGATAGTACTAATCTAATAGCATCACTTACAAGTGATAAGAATTCTTATTCTACTTCTGATTTATCTTTGATAAAAAAGAATATCACATTTAAAGCTATAACTAATGATAATGAAGTAGTTTATCAAAACAACTATCAATATTTCACTTTAGCTGATTATAATTATGATACTTTAGTTGATAAAAAGGATTTAGATGCTTTAGTAAACGAAGTTCTTAACGGAACACTTCCAATAAATCACGATGTAGATGGTGATAAGAACTTTGACATTTATGATTTAACTTGTATTAATCTTGCTATTAATGGTAACAAAGACTTAAAAACAACATACAAAGTTACATTCATCGACCTTGAAGGTAATGTCATCTCTACTCAATTTGTGAACAAGGGAGAAAACGCTAAAGAAGTAAGCTTCAATGAGGTAGATGGTTATACTTTATGTGGTTATTCAAAATCTCTAAATAAGATTTATCAAGATACTGTAATATATGCTAAATATATATTAAAATAAATATATTAAAATAAGAAAAAGCACTTTTAAAGTGCTTTTTTCATTTTACTATTAATTCATATGCTAATCTTTCATTACCATCAAGTAGATAAATAATACCACATTTAACAAATCCATTCTTTAATAAAAATGAATTCATTGCGATATTATCTTTATGAGTATCAATCCTAATGCTTTCAAGATTTCTTTCTTGTGCTAGCTTTTTAGTGTATAACACAAATTCACTTGCGATATTATGTTTTCGATATTCTTTTAATGTCGCAATACGATGGATAGTTACATAATTATTATTTTCACCTAACCACTTACCTTCATAAATCTTATTATAAGTAACATCAATACCAAAAATAATAGCACAAAAACCAACTACTTTATCATCCAATTCATAAACATATAAGTTTTTGTTATCAATATCACGAATCAATACTTCGTCATTTGGATAATTGTTTTGCCACTGATCTACCCCTTCTTCTTTTAAGAAGGCTTGTGCAGATACAACAACTTTCATTATATCTTTTATATCATTTTTATTTGCTTTTCTTATCATATAATCACCGCAATCATTATACCATAATATCTTATATAAAGTCTATTTTATCTTGACAATTATTATAAAATATAGTATAATTATTTAGTCTTGGTATGGAGTAGTACTCAAGAGGCTGAAGAGGCGCCCCTGCTAAGGGTGTAGACTGGGAGACTGGTGCAAGGGTTCAAATCCCTTCTACTCCGCCATATGAATTTAAATCAAAATTAGTTTTAACTAGTTTTGATTTTTTTATTTAACAAAAAAATGCAAATTTCTTTTATAATCCATTATTATGTAGTATAATAATAAAATAGAAATGAGGAATAATTATGGAAAAAGTAATAAACGAACTAAAAACAGGCGAACGTGCAATGTATAATGTCCATAACCTAGAAATTATTGACACAACATTTGCTGATGGAGAATCGCCACTTAAAGAATGCAGCAATTTAATTTTGGATAATTGTATTTTCAAATGGAAATATCCACTTTGGTATTGTGATAATATCAAAGTATACAATACTACTTGGTTAGATACAGCAAGATCTGGCATTTGGTACACAAACAATATTTATATTAAGGATTCTTTTATCGAAGCTCCTAAACAATTTAGACGATGTAAAAATATAAAAATTGAAAATACACCTATTCCAAAGGCACAAGAATTCCTATGGACATGTGAAGACATTGAATTAAACAATGTTCAAGCAGTTGGTGACTATTTTTGTATGAATTCCAAAAATATCAAAATTGATAATTTCAAATTACAAGGAAATTATGCTTTTGATGGCGCATCTAATATTGAAATTAGAAATGCGAAAATGAATTCTAAAGATTCTTTTTGGAATTGTGAGAATGTTACCGTTTATGATTCTACTATCATTGGTGAATATCTCGGTTGGAATTCTAAAAATCTAACTTTTATAAATTGTGTTATCGATTCTAATCAAGGCATGTGCTATATTGATAATATCAAAATGATAAATTGCAAGTTATTAAATACTGATTTATGCTTTGAAAGATGCGATAAGGTAGATGCTACTATTATTTCTCCCATTGATTCAGTAAAGAATCCATATTCAGGCAAAATAAAAGCAAAAAGCATTAAAGAAATTATATTAGATGAAGACATTGTTGATAAATCCAAAACAATAATTGAGGTAGAAAAATAAATGTTTGACTTTGATAAAGAAATAAATAGACGAAACAATAATTCTTATAAGTGGAATTGTAGCGAAAATGAGCTTCCAATGTGGGTCGCTGATATGGATTTTGATACAGCCCCAAAAATCAAGGAAGCAATAATAAAGCGTGCAAATGAAGGTGCACTAGGCTATTCTACTACACCAGATGCACTATATAATAGCTATATCAATTTTTGGTCTCGCCGCCATCATGTAAAATTTGAAAAAGAATGGATGATTTTCTCAATTGGTGTTGTTGCATCAATTTCTTCAATCGTAAGAAGTATGACAAAGATTGGTGATAATGTGTTAATATCATCACCAGTTTATAATATTTTCTATAATTCTATTATCAACAATAAAAGAACAATATTATCATCTGATCTACTATATGAAAATGGTAATTATCATCTTGATTTTACTGATTTAGAAAACAAAATGAAGGATGAAAAAACAACTTTGATGATTTTATGCAATCCTCATAATCCAATTGGTAAAATTTGGACTAAGGAAGAACTTGCAAAAATCGGTCATCTTGCCAATAAATATCATGTTTTAATCTTATCAGATGAAATACATTGTGATATTATTGATCCTACTTTTGAATATGTTCCATTTTTATCAGTAAATGATGAATGCGCAAATAATTCAATAACTACAATCGCTCCTTCAAAATGTTTTAACATCGCAGGCCTTCAATCTTCAATGATTGTCTGCAAAAATGATGAAGTAAGGAAAAAAGTTGAAAGAGGATTAAATACAGATGAATGTGCTGAAGGCAATGTTTTCAGCATTGATCCATTAATTAAAGCCTTTGATGAATCAGAAGATTGGTTAAATGAATTAAATACTTATTTATATGAAAACAAGAAATTATTCAAAGAATATGTAGAAAAAGAAATACCTCTTCTTCACATTGTACCTTCCCATGCAACATATTTACTTTGGGTCGATGTTTCTAGAATAACAGATAACGCAAAAGACTTATGTGCTTTTATTAGAAAAGAAACAGGTCTTTGGATAACTTCTGGTGAAGTCTATGGTAGTAATGGTAAATCCTTCTTTAGAATTAATCTTGCTACACAAAGAAAGAATGTTATTGATGGAATGCATAGATTAAAACAAGGAATCGAATTATATCTAAAAAAATAAAAAGCAGTTTAACTGCTTTTTTATTTTGTCATATTATTTTGTAATTCACTTACAATCTTATTAATACCAATATATGTAGAAGCAACCGAACCATTGCTAACTTTAACAAGTGCAGGTAATTCAGATGTTTTCAAACTATCATTTAATGATTGTAAGTATTCATTTACTGTTTTAAATTGATTTGTTTCTGAGAAAGTATCAGCATCATAAGCATAAATCTTTACAGTATCATTCTTTCCATTTTTAGCAACATATGTAAAATATGTAAGTACTGTTGGTTCAACTTCTTGATATGCATAATTTGTATCATGAGCCTTTGAAGAATAAATATAAACATAATATGTATCTTCACTCTTAGTTGTAACAGGACCATTAATCATTAAATGTGCACGTTTAACATCATTCAAATCATCAAATGTTGTCACCTTAAATATTCTAATACAAAACACAATTGCAAAAATAATAGTTATAAGTGCAAATGCAATATAAAACAATAATACTTTAAAACTTAAATGTTTTTCATTCATAATTTTTCACCTAACATATATTATACTAAAATCAGCAATAAAATGCAATCTTTTATTTTTCACTTTCTTTATTTCTCAGTGTATTCGCAATATTTTCTAAATCCTTCATACAATGGCTTATACCGGATTTAGAAATATATCTTCCAACAACTTCTTCACTAATATCACTTAATTCCTGTAAGGAAGAATCAGGATTCTTTACTCTTAAAGTAATAGCTTCCATCAATCTAATTGATAAATTATCAAAACCCATATGTTTCTTAATTACTTTAATATCATCTAATTGTTTGTCGCAAGATTCTCTTGTTTTAGTGCTATTATGAATGTCACAATTGATAACACGATTTACTACATTATTTAAATCTCGCTTTATTCTTGCATTTTCAAATTCGAACAAGGAATTTGTAGCACCTAATAATTTTAAGAAATCTCCTATTTGTTCACCCTTTTTGATATAAAAAACATATTTGTTTCTTCTTTCAATAGTTTTTCCTTCAATTCCTAAAGGATATACAATAGCAACAATAAATTCTGCTTCATATTCTTCATTACATGCTATTTCTAAATGATATGATTTATTAGGATTATTACATGAGCCACTAGATAGATACATACCTCTAATAATATCAGTGTAATTATCTTGATATTGCTTGGAAATAGTATCCTTAAAAAACAAGTTTTCATCAATTAAATCTAAATCAACAAGCATCTCTTTTATTTGATCTTTAATAATTAAGATATAAACATTCTTTTTATCAAGATTCATTCTAGCTTTAGATATTATCTCTATATCAATATGATATAGTTTTTTTATAATATAAATAATCCTTCTAGATAGATTAAGACTAGTAGTCTTAATCATAATACTCAATTTATTAGAAGATATTGTTAATTCGGACTTTAGTTTTAAGATACCATATAATTCAGCTTTTAAAGAGGCATCTAAAAAATCATAATTAACAATGTCTTTCTTTAAGTCTGAAGCGAATGACATAGTATCTTCCTTTCTTATTTTTCTTTTCTAACTAGGTTTTCTAATCTCTCAGTGAATTCTAAAGCAGCATTTTTACCCATTGTTTTCAAACGCCAATTGTATGCAGCTACTTCAACAAGTGATGCAATATTACGTCCTGGTTTAACATAAATACTTACCTTTGGAACCTTTGTAGAGAAAATAGTTTCAAATTCTTCTTCTAGGCCTAAGCGTGTTGCATGTTTTTCATCTTCTGGACTCTTTAGTTCAACAATCAAACTGATTGTTTTCTTATTTCTAAAAGCACGTACACCAAATAAATCAACAACATCAATTAAACCAATTCCTCTTACTTCCATCATTCTTTCAATTGTTGATGGGCAAGAAGCAACCAATATTCCTACATTAGGTTCTGCAATATCTACACGATCATCACTAATAAGGGTATGTCCCATCTTAAGTAGTTGTAAGGCTGTTTCACTTTTTCCAATTCTACTTTTACCAGTAAGCATTACACCAACACCATTGATATCCATCATAACACCATGGAATGATTTTTTAACAGCTAATTCTTCTGATAAATATGTGCCAAGGGCACTAATACATGTAGTTGTAGTTTGTGAGCTTCTTAAAATTGGAACCTTATATTTATCTGATGCAGCAATAAATTCATCAGGTATTTCACTTACATTGTGAGTAAAGATAAATGCAGGAGGTAAATCTTGAAATAATCGAAATACTCTTTCTTGTCTTTGGCCTTCATCTACCATGTAAAATAGATTCATCTCTTTAGTACCTAATACTTGAATACGATTATATTCATAAAAATCAAAATAATTAGAATATATTTCAACACCAGGTCGACTTACTACAGCTCTTGTAACTTCATTATCTAAATAAGCTTCTCCATGAATAACACTCAAGCTTAATGCGTTTATACAATCGCGTACTCTTAGTTTCTTTTCCATTATTTTTCCTCTCTCTTCATTATATTGAATTTACTTTTGATAAGCTTTTCAAACACATATGATAACATAAATTTTCTAATTGCGACAGCGAGAATTGCGGTAATAATATACAAGAAAATTGAATTAATCTCTACAAATATTGGAAATATTGCAACTACTACGACAGCAACAATACTTGGAAGTAGCATAATAAGACCAAGTGTTTGCATAATCAATTTCTTAAAAGCGATATTTAATACTAATCTACCCACAATTTCATCTGCAGCAAAGTACAAACAGAATAATACTAAACTCAAAATATTCTTATCTTTAGTCCATGGAATAATACCACTAAGACCTAATAATATTAAAGCAGTAAACACAAATACAAGAACATATTCTAAAACTACAGCCAAAAAGCTCTTCTTTGTTTTTCCGAAATTAAATACTTTCAAGTCCTTTTCTTCAAGCCCATATTGGTCCTTCAATTCTCCAAGCATTTTCTTGATTTCCATTTCTTGTGCTTGAAGTTCAATTTTCTCATGTAATTTTTTTGCTTCTCTTTCAAGTTCTTTATTAGAAATACGTTTTATTGTTGCATTAATTCTTTCTTTGATACGCTCATATCCATCAAAGAAAAGGCGTACCTTTTCATTTTCCTGATATGGATTCAATACTTTAACGTATTTTTCTAATTCTTTTGCGTTAAATATTATTTGTACCTTGTAATCTTTTTGTTTCTGATCTTTTTCATTATTAGGATCATTCACATAAATCATCAAAGTATTTAATATTTCCAAAATCATACTTGCTTTCATCGCAAATTCATTTTGCTTATCAATGCTTAATTGACTATTGTTCATATAAGCCCCTTTTAAATAATTATTTTAATACTTTTTTCAAATATAAACCAGTATAGCTATCTTTACAAGCTGCAATCTCTTCAGGTGTACCACAAGCGATTAATTCTCCGCCCTTATTTCCACCTTCTTTACCTAAATCAATAATGTAATCAGCTTGCTTAATTACATCTAAATTATGTTCAATAACAATGACAGTACCACCATTGTCAACAATATTATTCAAAACTAATAATAGTTTTCTAACATCTTCAGTATGAAGTCCTGTAGTAGGTTCATCGAGCACAAAAATACTCTTTGGACTGATTTTCTTATATAATTCAGATGCTAATTTTACTCTTTGTGCTTCACCACCAGATAAGGTAGTTGCGCTTTGGCCTAGTTTTACATAGCCTAAACCAACATTATATAAGACTTCTAATTTTTGTTTGATAGATGGAATGTTTTCAAAGAAATGATATGCTTCTTCGATTGTCATTTCTAAAACATCATAAATATTCTTATCTTTATATTTTACTTCTAATGTTTCACTATTATATCTAGTACCATGGCATTCTTCACAAGGCACATAAACATCTGGTAAGAAATTCATTTCGATTCTAATGACACCATCGCCCCAGCATCTTTCACATCTTCCGCCTTTCACATTAAAAGAGAATCTGCCTTTGCTGTAGCCACGCATTTTAGCTTCTACAGTTTGTGCAAAAATATCTCTAATGTTATCAAAGACACCAGTGTAAGTTGCTGGATTACTTCTTGGCGTTCTTCCTATTGGACTTTGATCGATTTCAACAATCTTGTCTAAATTTTCAATACCAAGAATTGTGTCACATTTTCCTGGAATTATTTTAGCATTATTTAAATGTTTTCTTAAATATTTGACTAAAATGTCATTCACTAAAGTACTTTTACCAGAGCCACTAACACCAGTAACAGCCACAAATTTTCCAAGAGGAATCTTAACATCAAGATTCTTCAAATTGTTTTCTCGGGCATTCACAATCTCTAAGAATTTACCATTTCCTTCCCTCCTAGTTTTAGGAACAGGAATGAACTTTTTACCACTCAAATATTGTCCTGTGATACTTTCTTCACATTTTGCGACATCTTCGCATGTTCCACAAGCAACAACCTCACCACCATGAATACCAGCACCAGGGCCAATATCCACAATGTAATCAGCTTTTCTCATGATTTCTTCATCATGTTCAACGACGATTAAGGTATTTCCAATATCACGCATTTCTTTTAATGCATTAATCAAACGATCATTATCTCGCTCATGAAGACCAATTGATGGTTCATCAAGAACATACAATACACCAGTTAAATGTGAACCAATTTGGGTAGCAAGTCTTATTCTTTGTAATTCTCCACCAGAAAGTGAAGCTGAATAACGATTTAATGTTAAATAATCAAGACCAACATTGATTAAGAATTCTAATCTATTGTTGATTTCTTTTAAGACTAAATTCGCAATGTGTGCCTCAGTATCACTTAATTTCAAGGATTTAAGAAAATCATATAATTCTGATACAGTGAAAGCACAAATCTCATCAATATTTAAGCCTCCCACTTTAACAGCAAGAGCTATTTCTGATAATCTTCTTCCATGACATTTTGGACAAACTATGTCCATCATGTAAGAACCATAATAATCTTTATTCCAAGATGATGATGTTTCTAAATATCTTCTTTCAATTAAGTCTTGAACACCTTCAATATAGGTATTACGTTTATATGTATTACCACTTGAAGATACAATTTCATATTGAATAGGACCTTTTGAGCCATGTAAAATAATATCTTTTTCTTCTTCACTTAAGTCTCTAAAAGGCTTGTCAAAATCAATATTATAATGTTTACATAAGATTTCAAATGTTTGCCATTCAATATTATCTGTTCCCTTAATATTTTTGTAATATCTTATTCCACCTTCATTAATTGACAAACTATCATCAGGTACAAGTAAATCAATTGATACTTGTTGTAAGAAACCAATACCATGACAAACATCGCAAGCACCTTGAGGTGAATTGAATGAAAATAATGCAGGTTCTAATTTAGGAATAGAGAATTCACATTCAGGGCAAGCTAAATGTTCACTAAATACCAATTCCTTTTCATCTACACCAATTACACATCTACCATCACTTAGTTTACATGCAGCTTCAATTGAATCATATAATCTAGTTCTTGAATCAGTTTTTAATTTCAATCTATCAATGATAGCTTCTATATTATGTTTTTTATTTTTATCAAGTTCAGGAACTTCATCAAGATCGTAGATTTCACCATCGATTCTTGCTTTTGATAAACCTTCTTTTTTCAAAATATCGAAGATTTTCTCATGTCTACCTTTTTCCATATGAGCAACAGGACTCATTACCACAACTCTTGTATCTGTTGGATATGCCATAACCTTATCACACATTTGGTTTACTGTTTGGGAACTGATTTCAATTCCATGGTTTGGACAAAATGCATGACCAATACGTGCATATAATAATCTTAAATAATCATATATTTCTGTAATTGTACCTACAGTAGAACGTGGATTCTTATTAGTAGTTTTTTGGTCAATTGAGATAGCTGGAGATAAACCTTCAATTGAATCTACATCTGGTTTGTCAACATTATTCAAGAATTGTCTCGCATAAGCTGATAAACTTTCTACATATCTTCTTTGACCTTCAGCATATATAGTATCAAAGGCAAGAGAACTCTTACCTGAACCAGATAAGCCAGTCATCACAATTAGTTTATCTTTAGGAATCTTTAAATCAATATTTTTTAAATTGTTAACTCTTGCACCTTTAATCTCTATATATTTTTCACTCATTGTTTACACATCTCCAAAAATTCATGCTCATCAATTGTTTTTATGCCTAAGGCTTGTGCCTTTGTTAATTTAGAACCAGCGTCAGAACCATATACAACCATATATGTTGATTTAGAAACTGATGTAGCAGCACGACCACCAAAGCTTTCAATTAAAGCTGAAGCTTCTTCTCTTGTCATTGAT
>JAEEGL013931043.1_pt1 | contig 25349 bp, 20 predicted proteins | sample 9134231 | NCBI WGS metagenome assembly JAEEGL01 (sample SAMN16246548, study PRJNA631951) | gut metagenome | biome: gut microbiome; feature: rumen; material: fiber-attached | host: Bos | place: Iran: Karaj | collected 2018-10
GGCGCTCGAAGACCAACCGGCGGCCTATCTCATCCGGAACGATGCCTATCCCAGCGAGTTCTACATGGTCGAGAACCGGCAGCAGAAAGGATGGGACGCCAGTCTGCCCGGATCGGGAATAGCGATCTTCCATATCGACTATGTCCCCGACATATGGATCACCGGTAACGTCAACACCCCTAACGAAAAGCATTACGTCATCTTCCCTGCCAACAACCGGGGATCAATTTACTACGCCTCGGGCTGGGCGTATCCGTATGTAAGCACCGACAGCACGTCTAACAACGCGCTCACCGATACCTCCACGCCGGCATCTACGCTCTGGCATCCCAACACCGCCGGCACGAACTTCATGTCCAAGCCTGTCACTGACATGGAAGTCACCGACGGACTGGCTTCTTTCACCTTCATCAGCGCGCCCATGAGCACCCAAACCGCACCGCAAACCCCGTCATCCCTCACCGGAAAAATACTCCGGGACGGACGACTCTTCATCCTCCGGGACGGCAACGTATATGACGTTACCGGCGCAAGGGTGAAATAAAGCAGGATAGGGAAAGAAAGTGGCGGCATAGGTGCGTCGTGATTAACCCCTACAAAGCTGAAGAAAAAGAATTATGCCCGCACCTATGCTTGTGCCACGCTTTTTCGATTAATTACTCTTTTCCTCAAAAGGGATTGGACTTCTCGGCAAAGGTACGAAACAATTCGCATCCCCGCAAGAGAGACCCGTATTTTTTGACAAACCGTCAAGAAATACCACCACTTTTTGACGTAAAATCTATCCCGCCTCCCTTTTCCCGCTAAAAAAACACGCTTGTTCAGATGCAGAAGATTTTTTTTTGCGGAAATGTTTGTGCATTTGGAAAAAATGTAGTAATTTTGCAGCGCAAAATTGTACAATCATTCAACTAACCACATGAAACACGTACTCTTTCCTATGCTATCAGCTATCCTGCTAACAGCTTGCCATTCGGCACAAGCCGGACAAGAAGAACAGACGAAGACAGCGCCTGTTGTGTATTTCACCAGCCGGATCACCCCGGAGGCACTCGTTCAGTTGTACGATGCGCTCGGCGTGACGATCCCGGAGAACGCACGCGTGGCGATCAAGATCTCCACCGGCGAGAGCAAGCACACCAACCATTTGCGTCCGGACTTTATCGCTCCGCTCGTCAGCCATGTGAACGGCCGTCTCGTAGAGTGCAACACCGCGTATGGAGGCAACCGGGCGACCACGGAAGACCACCTCAGAGCCATCGAGGAACGCGGTTACCCGAACGTGGATATCATGGACGCGGAGGACACTATTCATCTTCCCGTTGTGGACACCAAATGGATTCAATACGACATCGTCGGCAGCCATCTTGCCAACTACGATTTCATGATCAACCTTGCCCATTTCAAAGGCCATCAGATGGGCGGTTTCGGAGGCGTGCTCAAGAACCAGTCCATTGGCGTCGCTTCGTCTGCCGGCAAGGCGTATATCCACTCTGCCGGTGTGACGGATGATGTGGTTGAATGCTGGCAGCACACGGCTAACCAGGACGGCTTCCTGGAGTCCATGGCGGCGGCTGCGCAAGCCGTACATAACTACTTCAAGCAGGACGGGCGTAACATCGTCTATATCAATGTGATGAACAACATGTCCATCGACTGCGATTGCAATGCACACCCCGCCACGCCTGTCTTGAAAGACATGGGTATGTTGGCTTCCACCGACCCGGTGGCGCTGGACAGAGCCTGTCTGGATCTCGTCTTCGGCCATGAGTCGGTGGATGGAGACGATGCCGACCCGCTGATCAACCGCATCAAACAGCTGCATGGTACACATATCGTCGAGTACGCCGAGCTGATAGGTCTCGGCTCGCAGCAGTACACCCTCATTGATCTGGACACATCGAAATAAGAAAGGAGCGCTTCGGCGCTTCTTTTTTTCTCTAATCTCAAAAAATCGCAAATAAATTTGCGTGTTTGCGAATTTTTTATTACCTTTGCGGCGCATTATTGTTGTATGCGTATGGAGATGCATAATTATTCTAATTTATATAATTTATTAATTTATATATATAGTACGTGAGTTTACCGGTGAGAAGATATCCGGAGAACATACATTACAACGCTTGGTAAGACTATGATCCACCTGAACGAAGAGGCTGCGCGCTGCCTGCTATGCGAAAACGCCCCCTGCGGAACCAAGGCCGCACGTGCCATCCGCGCCCTGCGCTTTGAGAACCTGTGGACCGCTCGCGAGATCTTCAGCCGGATGAACGACGACGAGATAGAAGCCGCCGAAAAGGCCTGTATCCATTACGACAGACCCATCCGCATTAGCGAACTGAAGAAACAAGCCTACCCCCAACAATGTTCTACGGACGGCCACCGGCAGTCCGATCGAGCAGAGCTCTTCACCCTTGAAGGGAAGGGAGGACTGCCATCGCTGGAACTCAACTTCTGCGACATGGTATGTGAGAACCCCTTCTTCCTTGCCAGCTCGGCGATCTGCACCAACTACGAGATGGTGGCCCGGGCCTTAGAGGCAGGATGGGCCGGCGTGTTCTACAAGACTATCTGCAAGCAGGATATCCGTGAGGTCTCGCCACGCTTTGACGCCGTACGCAAAGAAGGTACGCCCTTCGTCGGATTCCGTAACATGGAGCAGCTGAGCGAGAACCCCTACACGATGGACTTCGACATCCTCCGCCGCCTCAAACAGAACTACCCGACCAAACGCATCATCGCGTCTATCATGGGGCAGACCGAGGAGGAATGGGTCGAACTCGCCAAAATGGCAGAGGACGCAGGCTGTGACGCCGTCGAACTGAACTTCTCCTGTCCGCAGATGCGACTCACCGGACTGGGGTCCGATATCGGACAGAACAACGAACTGATCCTCTTCTATACCTCTTTCGTCCGCGAGGCAGTGAAGATTCCTGTTATCCCTAAGATGACGCCGAACGTGAAGGATATGACCAAACCCGCACTCTCGTGCTTCTTCGGCGGCGCATCCGGCATCAGTGCCATCAATACCATCAAGTCCATCACCATGAGCCATGACGCTGAGGTGAGCGAGAAAAAGACTGTCAGCGGATACTCCGGCAAGGCCGTCAAACCTATCGCATTGCGTATGATATACGAGATGACCGGCAACCCGATCCTGCACAAAGCAGGTATCGAGAAGCACATGGACATCAGCGGCATCGGCGGCATCGAAACCTGGCGAGACGCGCTGGAGTTCATCCAACTCGGCTGCCGTAACGTACAGGTCTGCACCGCCGTCATGCAGTACGGCTACCGCATCATCGACGACCTCATCCTCGGTCTGCAGCACTACATGCAGGAACGCGGCATCGTCGAGCTTAAGAAACTCGTCGGCGAGGAACTGAAGAACATCGTTCTGCCGCATGACCTCGACAGAGAGACGATGGTCTTCCCGAAGATAGACCGCGAGAAGTGTATCGGTTGCGGACGGTGCTACATATCCTGTATGGACGGCGGACACCAGGCTATCAGCTTCGAGGACCGCAAACCGCATATCATCGGTCAGAAATGTGTCGGCTGCCATCTCTGCCGCTTAGTCTGCCCGACCGGCGCTATCGGGGCAGCCAAACGTATGCCCAAACCCGCTAAGTAAACATGCTCACGAAACGGTTTCACAAAGCCTGCGCTGACTACGGCCTCATCGCCGACGGAGACCATATTCTCATCGGACTGAGCGGCGGCAAGGACTCGCTGCTGCTCACGGAGTTGTTGGGTCGACGCTCAAAGATATACAAGCCGCGCTTCCGCGTGACGGCACTGCACGTACGGGTCAAGGAGAGAGATTACCAAACCGACCTGTCCTATCTGGAGCAGTTCTGTCAGAACGCAGGCGTACCGCTCGTCGTGCGGGATGTAGAGATAACGAATGACGGAGTAAAAGAGTTTACGAATGACAGAGCGGCGAACGCCAATCCATGCTTCCTCTGCTCATGGTATCGGCGAAAGACGCTATTCAATGTCGCGCAGGAACTGGGCTGCAACAAGATAGCCTTCGGGCACCATCGCGACGACATAGTCGAGACACTCCTCATGAACCTCTTTTTCCAAGGCGCCTTTGCCACCATGCCGCCCATCCTACAGATGGATAAGATGCCGCTGCAGATCATTCGCCCGCTATGCCTGATTGACGAAGCGGACATCATCCGCTACGCGGAAGAACAGGGCTATCAGAAACAAGCCAAACTCTGCCCCTTTGAGCACGTCAGCTCGCGGGAGAAAGTGAAAGACCTGCTCGCGCAGATCAAAGCACTCAACCCCGAAGCGATGGACAGCATCTACGCAGCCATGACGAATATAAAGGAGGCATATCTGCCTCATTTGTGATTTGTGATTTGTGATTTGTATTTTATGATTTAAGTAATGAACGCTTTATACACTATTTTATTACTTCTGGCGTCAAACATCTTCATGACGCTGGCGTGGTACGGACACTTGAAACTGCAGCAGACAGGCTTTTTCACTAACGCCACGCCGCTCATCTTTGTCATCCTCTTCTCCTGGGGCATCGCTTTCTTCGAGTACTGCCTTCAGGTACCCGCCAACCGAATCGGATTTGAGGGCAACGGAGGTACGTTCAGTCTGATGCAGCTGAAGGTGATTCAGGAGGTGATCACGCTCGTCGTGTTTGTCGTGTTCTCCGCCATCGCCTTTCACCTGGAGTTACGCTGGAACCACTTCATCGCCTGCCTCTGCCTGATTGCTGCCGTATATTTTGTATTTGGCTTTAAATAATTGTGCATTGTGCATTGTAAATTGTAAATTGTATGAACATCGTTGTCTTCACAGGCGCCGGAGTGAGCGCTGAGAGTGGTCTGGGTACATTTCGCGACTCAGACGGGTTATGGGAGAAATATCGCATCGAGGACGTGTGTACGCACGAAGCCTGGCTGCGCAATCCGCAACTGTGTGTCGATTTCTACAACGCACGCCGCAAGGACACCTTGGCTGCCAAACCGAACGCGGCGCATATCGCTATCGCCAAGTTGCAGAAAGCCATTCCCGGCACGCGTGTCATCACGCAGAATATAGATGATCTGCACGAACGCGCAGGGGCTACCGACGTAGTCCATCTGCACGGAGAGATCACCAAGCTGCGTTCCGAGAACAACGAGACGGCTACCGTGCCGCTTAAGGGTTGGGAACAGCATTACGGAGACCGCCATCCGGACGGCTCGCTGCTACGACCCTATATCGTGTTCTTCGGCGAAGGAGTACCCTATTTCGACGAGGCATGCCGCATCGCTTCCAAAGCGGACCTGATGGTGGTCGTCGGCACCAGTCTGAATGTCTATCCCGCGGCCAGCCTCATCCATTACGCGCCGGCTAACTGCCCGATCTATTTCGTGGACCCGGGACAGCCGGAGTTCGGCCTGTGGGCTGACCGCATCACACATATCCGCAAAAAAGCGACGGAAGGAGTACCCGAGTTGGTAAACCAACTCATTGCTAAATTCTAAATTGTGCATTTACACATGTCTCCCTACATCCAATCATTGCGTCTGCGTACCCTGCCCCTTTCGGTTGCAGGTATCTTATTGGGTTCGGGACTGGCGTACAAAACCGGTTCATTCTCCTGGCCAGTGTGCCTTTTAGCCGTACTTACCGCCTTGAGTCTGCAGATATTGAGTAATCTCAGCAATGAGTTGGGAGACGCACAGAAAGGGACGGACACGGATCAGCACGGCCGTGCGGCCTATGGTCTGCAAGCCGGAACCATCACCGAGAAGCAGATGAAAAGAATGATCGGTCTCTTCATCGGCTTATGTGTAATTTTTGGCGCGGCGCTGATTTATACTGCCTTCGGTACCTTGCTTTGCATGGAGAGTCTGATCTTCTTGGGCTTAGGCAGCTTGGCGATTATCGGCGCCATGACCTACACGCTCGGCAAGCACAGCTACGGGTATATCGGACTCGGCGATCTCAGTGTTTTTCTCTTCTTTGGCCTGCTTAGCACCATAGGTGCCTATTACCTCCAGACCCGCACCGTCACCTCGGAAGCCGTTTGGTGCGGCATAGCCATCGGACTGCCCTGTGTAGGCGTGCTGAACCTCAATAACTTGCGCGACATGTCCAATGACCGCGTGCACGGCAAACGCACCTTCGCAAGCCTCCTGGGTCCCGTCGGTGCACGCGTATATCACTACCTGCTGCTCTTCTGCTGCATGCTCATCTTCATCCTCAACGGCCATTACTGGATCGCACTCATTACTCCGGTATGGGTATGGCATATCCGGGTCGTCGGAATCCAACCTCCCGAGACGCTGGACAAACAAATGCCTGTACTCATGTTCAGCACCCTCATCGTAGCCATCTTGGCTATCTTCTGACAAAAAATACACATAATATGTGTACAAATTGACACTTTAATTTGCGAGTGTCAATTTTTTATTGTATCTTTGCGGCAAATTTTATTTCCATACTATGAAAGGTATCATCTTAGCCGGAGGAAGCGCAACCAGGTTGTACCCTCTCAGTAAAGCTATCAGCAAGCAGATCATGCCGGTATATGACAAGCCGATGATCTACTATCCCTTGAGTACGTTGATGTTAGCGGGCATCCGCGATGTACTGGTGATTAGTACCCCGCGCGACCTGCCGATGTTTGAGGAGTTATTAGGGGACGGTAGCCGGATCGGTATGAAGTTGAGCTACAAGGTACAACTCGTTCCGAACGGTCTGGCACAGGCTTTCGTCTTGGGACGCGAGTTCCTCAACGGCGAAGCGGGTTGCTTGATCTTAGGCGATAACATGTTCTACGGCCAGCATTTCAGTAAGATGCTCAAAGACGCCGTCGAGTCCGTCAAGGACGGCGGTGCGTGCGTCTTCGGATACGAGGTGGCAGACCCGCGTGCATACGGCGTGGTAGAGTTCGACAAGGACGGCAAGGTGCTGAGCCTGGAGGAGAAACCGGCTAACCCGAAGAGCAATTATGCCGTACCGGGCCTGTATTTCTACGACGAGACGGTTTGCGACAGAGCCGCCAACCTCCAACCCAGCGCCCGCGGAGAGTATGAGATAACGGACCTCAACAAACTGTATCTCCAGGAAGGCACCCTCAAGGTAAAACTGTTCAGCCGCGGCTTCGCATGGCTCGATACGGGTAACTGCGACAGCCTGCTCGAGGCAGGTAATTTCATCGCTACCATTCAGAACCGTCAAGGCTTCTACGTCAGCTGTATCGAAGAGATCGCCTGGCGCAACGGATGGATCAGCACGGAGCAGCTGGAAGCATTAGGTAAGGAAATGAAAACGGCTTACGGACGCTATCTGGAGCGCGTAGCCGTAAAAGGATTCTAACAGATACACTATGAAACGCATTGTTTTCGCCTGCTGCCTGCTCACTTGCTGTCTGGGCGCATGGGCACACGAGCACTACATCGTACAGCACTATTCCATTCAGGACGGTATGAGTCAGAACACCGTCATGGCTATTTTGCAGGACCAACAGGGTTTTATGTGGTTCGGTACATGGGACGGTCTCAACCGGTTTGACGGCTACACCTTCGAGATTTACAAGGCGATGAACAATGGAGAGGAAGCACAGGTGAACAACCGCGTCGTGCATATCTACGAAGACGAAGACCAGCAGATCTGGTGGAGCACGTACGACGGTCATTACTATCGCATCGACGCCTCACGCAAGGTGACATCCGAACTGCCTTATGACAGCCTGCCCGAAGGACTGGTAACGAAGATGGCGGACGGTGACAAGAAGACCAAGGTGGACTCGCACGGCATCATCTGGCAAGCCGATAACACCTACGGTATCATGCGCTACCGGTTCGGACAATGGAAACGCTTCACTCCGGCTCTGGACAGCCGTTATGCCGGCCGGTTGAGAGAGCATTTCTTCCTGCTCGAAGACAATTTAGGACGTACCTGGGTCAACCCCACCGGAGGCGGATGGAGCTATTACGACTACGAGAAAGACGAACTGGTCTATCCTATCGACGGACTGACGAACATGATTCACACGGCTTACATGGACCGTGACGGCCAAATGTGGATATCCACCTACGACGGCGGTGTGGACTGCGTGAACATGGATCCTACCCCGTACCAGCTGCACGACATGCGCCATTCGGAGTCCGACAACGGAGAGGTGCGTGCGTTCGCACGGACGAAGCAAGGCGAAGTGCTGACGCTCGTCAAATCGGAGCAGGGCGTGTACTGCGCCTTGGAGAGCAGTTACGGTATGCTGTACGGCACGAAGGGTAACGGACTGAAGAACATCACAACCCGTCAGACCATCCCCACCACCCATCTGGATATCTATGATATCGAAGAAGGCCGGGACGGCACGCTCTACGTGGCTACCTACGGAGGAGGCGTCAATATACTGCATTGGAACGGCAAGAGCTGGGAAAAACCGCAAGTAATCGGACAAGGCATGAAGGTGCGTGACATCGAAATCGTGGATGACATCCTATGGTGCGGCACAACAACCGGTGTGCTGCGTATCAACCTTACTACGAAGGAGAGTACCGTTATTCCTAGTTATGATATTCGCACCATCTACTACAGCCACGACCGTATATGGCTGGGCTCGTTCGGCGGAGGACTGCTGACGATTGACCCGAAAGATCCGAAGCTGACCGTGACGCATGTAGAGACCTTCCACGATATCATTCTCAGCATGACCGGCGACGGCACAAACCTATGGTTCACCTCAGAGAGCGACATAGCCCAACTGGACCTGTCAACCGGGCACCTCTATTACTACGATGCGCTGGACGGCGAGGACAATACCTATTTCACGGAGGCCGAAGCGCTGCGTACGCCGGACGGCACGATCCTCTTCGGTTACTCGAACGGCTACTGCTCGTTTGACCCCTCGCGCATCCGTCGCTCCACATCCGTACCGCCTCTCCGAATCACGCGCGTGGAAGCGCAAGACGAGGTGCTGGAGGGTGACACGATTACGATAAGCGACGGCAGCAACGTGACCATCGAATATGCAGCCATGGACTTCGTGGGGGCAGACAAGATCTACTATTTCTATAAGATGGACGGCATTGACCATGACTGGCGCTCCGCTACCGACCTGCGTCGCGTGACATACAGTAACCTGCGTCATGGCGATTACGTCTTCCATGTGCGCTCGACCAACCATGAGGGCATCGAGGTGGACAATGAGAAAAAGCTGGTCATCTTCGTCAATCGTCCCCTGTGGCTCGCCTGGTGGGCCATCTGTCTCTACGCGCTGGGGATCTTCCTCATTGTCGCGCTGACGGTGTATATCGTAGGCATGTACAATGCGCTGCGTCAGAAAGTGAAAGTGGAGCAGCAGGTAACGGACATCAAACTGCGTTTCTTCACCAACATCAGCCATGAGTTACGTACGCCGCTCACGCTCATCGTAGCGCCGGTAGAGAATATTCTGCAGAACGAGCGCATCAGCCAGAACGTGCGCAGCCAGCTGGAGATCGTACAGAGTAACAGTCAGCGTATGTTGCGTATGGTCAACCAGTTACTGGAGTTCCGCAAGGTACAAAACCAGAAGATGAAACTGAAGGTGCAGCAGACGCTGTTGAGCGACCTGGTGGACGAAGCGTGCGCCAACTTCCGCAAGGAGGCCGACGACAAGCACATCCTCTTTGAGATAGAGAACCGCGCCAAAGACTCGACCGTATGGATCGACCGTGCCCGCATGGACACCATCCTATGGAACCTGCTGAGCAATTCGTTCAAGTTCACCCCGGCTGGCAAGGCCATTCGCGTCATCATCGCAGACAAGCCCGGATTCGTGACACTCAGCGTACAAGACGAAGGTATAGGTATCCCGCCGGAGAAGAGAAACATACTCTTCGAGCGCTTCGCCAGCAATAACGAGCTTAACAATAACAACACCACCGGCACCGGTATCGGTATGAACCTGACCAAGGAACTGGTAGAGTTGCATCACGGCTATATAGAGGTAGAGAGCGAAGTAGGCAAAGGCACGACCATCACCGTCTTCATCCATACCGGCAAGGAGCATTTCACCAATGACGTAGAGTTCATCGCCGATGACCAGACTACCATGCCGATAGCCATGCCGACGCTCGAAGACAAGATCGAGCAACTCCAGCAGGAACAGCAGGAGATGCAACGCACCATTCTCATCGTAGATGACAGCAAGGACATGCGGTCGTTCCTGGCCAACATTCTCTGCAAGGAGTACCACGTCGAGACGGCGGCTGACGGAGAGGAAGCGGAACAGATCGTACGTAGCAAACCTATTGATCTGGTGATCACCGACCTTATGATGCCGAAAGTGGACGGACTGTCCCTGACGCAGTTCATTAAGCAGGACCAGGACCTCAATAATATTCCGGTCATCCTCCTGACCGCCAAGACGGCCATCGAGAGCAAGCTGCAGGCATTAGGATACGGTGCAGACGATTATGTAACGAAGCCCTTCGAGCCGGAATATCTCCGCGCACGAGTGCATAACATCATCGTTCAGCGCGAGCAACTGGAGCAGAGCTACCGTCAGCGTCTGATGCGTCTGGAGCCGCAGAAAGGAGACGACTCGATTCCGGGCGATGCGTTCCTCGCCAAACTGCTCGATGTGATGGACAAACAGCTGGATAACAACACGCTCACCGTGGACGACCTTGTAGAGGAGATGGGCATGGGACGTACCGTCTTCTTCAACAAGCTCAAGAGCATGACCGGTCTCAGTCCGGTGGAGTTCATCCGTGAGATGCGTATCAAACGGGCGGCACAACTCCTCGGGGAGCGGAAGTATAATATCACCGAAGTAACATACATGGTCGGAATGAACGACAGCCGCTATTTCGCCAAATGCTTCAAGAACACCTATGGTGTTACGCCGAGCGAGTACCGCCGTGCGGCCATAGAGAAAGACAAGAAATGAGGGGTAGAAACACATCGATAGCGATCCTGTGCCTCGTGGCGCTGCTGCTATGCGCCTGCGGCGGGAAAGGGCCTCAACGCCCCAGTCAACGCAAAGGGCAGGCACCGAAACAGGACACCACCCAACTGGCGCTGATGGAGCTGAATATGCAACTGGCCCAAGCGGCCGATGCAGAGGTGCTGCGTGCCGTACAGGCGCAAGACGAGTCATACGCCTTATACGACGGGCAAACGTGGGTACACGTCATCAGTACGGGAGACACCGGCCGCCCTGCTCTGCAACCGGGCGAGCAATGCACGATGCATATGCGGACTTACAGTCTGGACGGACGGCTGCTCGTGGACTCGGAGAGCACCTACGCCGTCGGGAAAAATGAACTGCCGCCCTGCATTGACCTCATCGCCGGAGAGTTCCATCACGGCGCACAACTGAAGCTATACGCCCCGTGGTACACCGCCTACGGACTGCAAGGAACGGATCATATCCCGCCCTACGAAAACGTAATCATTGAATTAGACATACGATAAATGAAAAAAAGGACTATCCATCTGTTATTATGCGGCATCGCCTTGCTCTGCGCAGGTTGCGCCGGAAACACGTACTCCCGTCTGCGAGACCAAGAGGACAAGTTGATTGAGAACTATATCAGTCGCAATAATATCAACGTACTCAAAGAGGTACCGGATGAAGACTATATCTGGGCGGAGAACGACTATCTGCTCGTGCCCGGATACGACGATCTGTATTTCCACCTCCGGTATGAGGGCGATTCGATCTTCATTGACGGAGACGACACGATCGAACTGGACCCCATTGAGCCCCAGGAAACAGTAGTCATGCGGTATAAGAAATTCCCCCTTACGGAGAATGCGGACACCCTCAGTTACTGGACAATCCTGGATCAGGCCTACCCGACGGAGTTCAAGTACATGAACACATCCACATGCGAGGCGGTAGGATGGCACATTGCGGTCCAGTATATGCAATATACCAACGCGGAGTGCCAGATTATCTGTCCCAGCAAATTAGGGTTTGACGATGACCAGTCGTCCGTCACCCCCTATTGTTATATCATGCGAATGAAAATCAAACGATAATATGAGTTTAGTAAAGAGTATTTCCGGTATCCGAGGCACCATTGGAGGCCGCGTTGGAGAGGGTCTGAACCCCGTTGATATCGTGCGTTTTACCGCGGCCTACGCGACACAACGCCGTGCAGCTATGCCGGAGAATAATGTGATTGTAGTCGGTAGGGATGCCCGATTGAGCGGACATATGGTGGAGCAGATCGTATGCGGTACCCTGATGGGAATGGGCTACGACGTAGTGAATATCGGTTTGGCAACCACGCCGACAACGGAACTGGCTGTAACGGGCGAGAAAGCGGCAGGAGGCATCATCCTCACCGCCAGCCATAACCCCAAGCAATGGAACGCACTCAAGCTGCTCAACGAGAAAGGAGAGTTCCTCAATGACGCAGAGGGAAAAGGCGTACTGGCCATCGCGGAAGCGGAAGATTTCAGTTTTGCAGAGGTAGATACGCTGGGACACATGACCCACAAGGACTATCTGCCCTACCACGTGGAGCAAGTACTGAAGTTATCACTGGTGGACGTGAAGGCGATTAAGAGCAAGAACTTTACCGTTGCCATTGACTGCGTCAATTCGGTCGGAGGACTGGCTATTCCCGCTATCCTGAAAGCCGTCGGCGTGGAGCACATCATCGAACTCAACTGCACTCCGGACGGTCATTTTCCCCATAACCCCGAACCCCTTCCGCAACACCTCACCCAGATCAGCGACCTGCTTCGGTCGGGTAAGGCGGATGTCGGTTTTGTTGTAGATCCGGATGTAGACCGCTTAGCCATCATCTGCGAGAACGGAGAGATGTTCGGCGAAGAATATACCTTGGTGAGCGTAGCCGATTATATCCTGTCGCACACGCCGGGCAATACGGTAAGTAACATGTCCAGTACCCGTGCCCTGAGCGATGTGACCAAAGCGCACGGCGGCGAATACAGCGCCAGTGCAGTAGGCGAAGTGAACGTGGTAGCGGAGATGAAGCGCGTGAATGCCGTCATCGGTGGTGAAGGCAACGGCGGCGTTATCTATCCCGCTTGTCATTACGGTCGCGATGCACTGGTAGGTATCGCACTCTTCCTGAGCCACCTCGCCCACCTGGATATGACCGTGAGCGAACTCAGACGCAACCTGCCCGATTACTGTATCAGCAAGAACCGTATCGACCTTACGCCGGATACAGACGTAGATGCCATTCTTGCGCGCGTGAAAGCACTCTATCAGAACGAGCGGGTGAACGACCGGGACGGTGTGAAGATTGACTTTGCGGACGGATGGGTACATCTGCGCAAGTCCAATACGGAGCCTATCATCCGCGTCTATTCGGAAGCCGCTACCATGGACGAGGCGAACGCGTTAGCGCAAAAGGTAATGAACGTCATTCAAGGATAGTGGCTACCTATTTCTTCATAGTCGGTGAAGCCTCCGGCGACATGCACGCCGCCGCGCTCATAACAGAGATCAGACGCCGTGAACCGGATGCACGTATCTGCGGACTCGGCGGTGACCGGATGGAGGCCGCCGGCTGCGTGCTGCACCGTCACATCCGTCATATGGCGTTCATGGGCTTTGCCGCTGTGATGAAGCACTGGCGCGATGTGCGGGATAATTTCCGCATTGCCCGCGAGGCACTCCTGAAGGAGCAACCGGATGCATTGGTCCTGGTGGACTATCCATCCTTCAACCTCCGTATGGCTTCCTTCTGCCGGCAACACATGCCTGCTACCAAGATCTACTACTACATCCCCCCGAAAGTATGGGCCTGGAAACGCAGACGTATCCACTCTATCGCACGCCTCTGCGACCGCGTACTGGGAATTTTCCCCTTTGAACCGGCTTTTTATGCCCGATACGGCTATGCATGCGAGTACGTGGGTAATCCGACAGCTGAAGAGATAGCCAAGCTGCCTCAAACCACAAATCAAAAATCTACAATCACACATACTATTGCCATCCTCCCCGGTTCCCGTCCTTCAGAGATCAGCCATTGCCTGCCGGCCATGTTAGAGGCTGCACGGCGTTTTCCGGACTATACACCCGTGGTATGCGCTGCGCCGAATATAGTTGACGGGTTCTACACACCCTATCTTCGCCATAACGAGACACTGACCCGTGATACCTATGCGACGGTGCAAGGAGCCGCAGCTGCCGTGGTCAACTCCGGAACGGCTACTTTGGAGACCGCATTGCTGAAATGTCCGCAGGTTGCGGTGTACCATCTGGCTTGTTCACGATTGATTGGTCTTGTCCGCTGGGCACAGCCCTTGATGTTCTCCATTCGCTATTTCACGCTGGTCAATATCATTGCCGGCAAGGAAGTGATCAAGGAGTGTGTGGCGAACGATTTCACGGTGGACAAGGTGGCAGATGAATTGCAACGCCTGCTAACCGACGAGGCATACAAAAAAGAGATGCTCGCATCATACGAACATCTCGTTTCTCTTCTGGGTGATCACCCTGCTGCAGCTACTGCTGCCGAACGAATTACATCGAAACCATAAGTGCCGCCAATATATACGGCATCGCGCCGGCCAGAACCCCTTTTGCCAATCGCCATGTGTCTGTCGTGTAGAACACGAAGAGCAGGGCTAAATCCGGAAACACACTCACTAACAGCAGCTTGCTGAGTACGCCGCCGGCATGGAACTGCAAGGTCTGCAGCGGATACCAGAGGTTCATCACCTCGATATACGTCAATCCGAAGGCAGCCGGCAACAGGAGACCGATGAGAATACCTATCCAATGGCGATCAAAGCGATCCATAGTCCGTCCAATCCAGCGTTAAGGGCGTGATAGCCAGTAACTGATGATCCATCGCCCAGATATCGGTATCGGTTGCAGACGGCTCGTCATTTACGAACTGACCGCCAAGCGTCCAGCCTTTGAGCACGCCTTCGGGTAACTCTCCCTGTATCGGCACCAACTCGTTGGACCAATGGCCCACGCATTGCCGCGTCCACCGCATTCCCTCTATCTCTCCTACGGGCGCGTTAATATTATAGCACGTGCGCGAGGCAACGCCTTCTTCATAGAGATGCTTCGTCACCTCGTACAGGAACGGCTGAAGCCAATGTAAGTCTACATCCATCTCATGGCTGTTGATGGACCATCCGATCGCCGGAATACCCTTCTCTGCCGCTACCATACATGCGCCTATCGTACCGGAGTACATCGCATTGACAGCCGCATTGCTGCCATGGTTGATACCGGAGACTACCAGATCTATCGGCGTATCCGGAAACAGATATTCGCGGGCTATCTTAATGCAGTCGGCCGGCGTACCGTTGGTCACATACACCTCCGCACCATTGAGATCGTGCTCCTCTATGCGACGCACGTACATCGGCTTGGCCACCGTGATAGAGGCGGCATAACCGCTTCGCGGGCCATCCGGTGCAATGATGGTCACACGGCCTAACTTGGTCATCTCCTTCGCCAGAAGACGAATACCGGCCGTGCCCCATCCGTCATCGTTTACTACTATGATATTCATTATCTCGACTCTTCCGGGAACATCACTACCTCAAACACATTACCGGACTTCAGCAGCTCCTTGAGAGTGGCTTGTACGGTCTCGGCCGTGATAGCCTCCACGGCGGCTTTGTAGTCACGAATATTGTTCTGTTTGTACATGTAGTACATATAGAGCGACTGACGCCAATAGGTGTTCTTCTCCAGGTCTTCCTGATAATCCTTGAGCATCGACTCTTTCTCTTTCTGCAGGTCGCTTGCCAACGGACCGTTCTCGGCGATAGTCTGCACCTCCTCATGGATGATCTCCATCAGACGGGTCTGTTTCTTCGGATCCGTATCGAACTGCATGAGCAGGCAGGCACGAGGAGTCGGCAGAATATTCATGTATCCGTACGTACCTACACCGTAGGAACCGCCTTCACGCTCACGGATGGACTCCAGATAGCGGGTGCTCAGGACACGACCGATGATCTCCATATTCAGGTCATTCGCCATCGTATACGGCATATCGTACGACGTGTACTGGATGCGGTTAGAAGCCGTTGTGGTCTCCATCGGACGGCTGAAATAGTTCTTCTGCTGACCTAAAGTCACCGTCACGTGATGGTCAATCACACCCTCGTGACAGTTCTTCTTCGTCTTCAGGCCGCCCAGCCATTGGCAGATGAGATCTTGTACCTTCTGGTCGTTCGGATCAATGTTGCCGACGAAGATGAAGGTAAAGTCCGCCGGATTGGCAAAACGTGCCTTATACACCTCCAGCGCCTTGTCCAGGTTCACTTTCTCCAGCATCTCGTTATTGACCAATATCGTACGCTCCGAGTGGTTCGTACTCATCATCTGGATCGAGTCAGAGAACGTGGTCTTGGGGTTCTTGTCGCGGTTGGCCAACTGATTCTTCATCAACGCCAGGAAAGTCTCATATGCCTGTTCATCGCGGCGAGGAGCCGTGAAGTACAGATAGGTCAGTTGGAGCATCGTCTCCAGATCCTTGACGGACGAAGAGCCGGCAATCTGCTCCGTGTTCTCCGCAATACTCGGATCGACAGAAACGGTCTTGCCGGTCAATGCTTTCTCCAGTTGGGTAGCGGTGAAGCGTCCGATACCGGAGAGACCGACGATGGCAGTTGCCACCTGCGCCGAAGGCAGGTCGGCTGTCTTCACCTGGGTCAGACCACCTTTTGAGAAACCACGCATCAATATCTCGTCAGCCTTGAACTCCGTCGGATGGAAGACTACCTTGATACCGTTCGACAGCACCCACTCGGTAGCCTCGATATCCTCATTGTAACGAGAGGATTTGATCTTGCCCTTATGCGGCGCTTTCTTTACCAGCTCAGTGTCTATCTTTTCCTCTTGCGGAGCCTCAATAGCCAGTTCACCCTGTCCTGCCAGAGCAGCCAGGATCGTCTCTTCTGAAGGAATATTCACGCCTTCCTTCTCCGGTCCGGAGATAGCTACTGTCGGATTGGCATGGATGAGCGCCTTGGCTACCTTATTGACCGTCTCCAACGATACCATAGGCAGCACTGCCTGCGTGAACTCATACTCCCACTGCGCACCGGGCATCACTTCTCCGTCTTCGTAATGGCGGATGCACTCGTGTGCCAGGGTGATGTTCTTGCGGGTGTTGCGCTCGTTGTAGTACTTCTCCATCGCGTTCATTTTCTCGCTCTTCACACGCTCCAACTCGGCATTGGTAAAGCCATAGCGGTGCATCTTCTCCAATTGGAACAGCAGGTCATTGAATGCCTCGGTCTCGCGTCCCTCTTTCGGAACAGCAATGCCGTAGAATGCATCCATCTTCTTTGCTGCCTCACCGTAGAAACAACCCGCACCGGTGAAAGACGCCTTCGGATCCAGAGCCAGTTCGGAGAAACGGTTATCCAGAATATCGCAAGCCAGTTCGCGCACCAGTTTGAGCATATACTCCTGTGCCGTCCCGCGCATCTCTTCGGGCAGCTGGTCGAACTTATACTCGATCGTTATACGGCTTCCTTCCGCTTCGGGATCGGTCACAATGGCGATCAGCGGCTTGTCGTTATGATTGATCGTATAGATCGGACGCTCGCCATAGTTGGCACGGCGCGGTACGTCTGCCCACAGCGCCTTGATCTTCGCCTCTATCGTATCCACGTTGATGTCACCTACCACGATAATGGCCTGATTATCCGGTCCGTACCATTTGTGGTAATAGTCACGCAGCGCCTGATAGGCGAAGTTATTAATGACTGCTGTATCACCGATCACGTCGCGTTTGGCGTATTGCGTTCCCGGGTACATCTTCGCTTGCATCTGGGTCCAGATACGGCGGGATGCATTGCGACGCGTACGCCACTCCTCCAGGATCACACCGCGCTCAGCGTCTATCTCTTCATCCAGCAGCAATAAGCCGCAGCTCCAGTCGTGCATCACCAGCAAAGCGCTGTCCACGATACCCTCGCGGTACGTAGGCACGTCCGAGAGACGATAGACCGTCTCATCGATGGAGGTGTAGGCATTGATATTACCGCCGAAGTTAACACCTATCGACTCGAAATAGTTGATGATACCCTTGCCCTCGAAGTGCTGCGTTCCGTTGAACGCCATATGCTCCAAGAAGTGAGCCAATCCGTTCTGATGATCCTCTTCGAGGATAGCACCTACCGCTTGCGCGATATGGAACTCACAGCGTTGTTTAGGCTGCTCGTTATGACGGATATAATAGGTCAATCCGTTATCCAACCGGCCGTAACGAACCTCGGGGTCCATCGGCATTTTCTCCGGCATTTCTTGCGCCGAGACCATCATAGCTGCGCACAGCAGCAACAGGCTAAGCATTTTGGTTTTCATTATCGTCTGTTTTTAGAGTTTCTTCTGTTTTCTTCTTGCGGGGAGCCCGTTTCTTCGGTGCTGTTGTCTCCGCTTTCGCTTCGGCGTTAGCGGCGAGCAGTTCGTCTCCTCTGCTTTTCCACGGTCTCGGGCCGAGGATCTGCTCTACGTCTTCGCTGGTGATCACCTCGCGATCAATCAGCAACTGTGCAATCTGGTGATGCCCCTCTGCATAGTCGGTCAGGATCTGCTTGGCGCGTGCCATCTGCTCGGCGATGATGCGCTGCGTCTCCTTATCAATCGTGGTAGCCGTCTCATCCGAATAGGGCTTCGTGAAGCCGTACTCATAGCGACCGGTAGAGTCGTAAAAACTGATGTCTTTCAGTTTGTCGCTCATACCGTAGTAAGCCACCATCGCGTATGCCTGTTTCGTAGCACGCTCCAGATCGTTGAGTGCGCCGGTGGACGTCTGCTCCAGGAACAGCTGTTCGGCCGCACGGCCGCCAAGTAACGAACAGAGCTCATCGAGGATGTGCTCCTCGTTCGTCAGTTGACGCTCTTCCGGCAGGTACCATGCAGCGCCTAAAGCCATGCCGCGCGGTACGATAGTCACTTTCACTAACGGATTCGCCCAGCGTAGCATCCAGCTGATGGTCGCGTGACCTGCCTCGTGGTATGCAATGGATTTCTTCTCCTCTTCCGTCATGATCTTGTTCTTGCGCTCCAGACCACCGACAATACGATCGACGGCGTCCATGAAATCCTGCTTGCCTATTTTCTTGCGTCCGCCGCGAGCGGCTATCAGGGCTGCTTCATTACATACGTTGGCTATTTCGGCACCCGAGAAACCGGGCGTCTGCTTGCTCAAGAAATCGATATCCACCGTCTCGTCTAACTTCAGCGGACGGAGGTGTACCATGAATATCTCCTTGCGTTCCTGCAGGTCCGGCAACTCCACATGGATCTGTCGGTCGAAACGTCCGGCACGCAGCAGAGCGGCATCCAGCACGTCTGCACGGTTCGTCGCCGCCAGGATAATCACGCCCGAGTTAGTACCGAAACCGTCCATCTCGGTCAGCAGCTGGTTCAGCGTGCTCTCGCGCTCGTCGTTACCGCCGGTCATCATACCCTTACCGCGCGCACGACCGATAGCGTCTATCTCGTCGATAAAGATGATAGCGGGGGCTTTCTCCTTCGCCTGACGGAACAAGTCACGGACACGACTCGCACCTACGCCGACGAACATCTCCACGAAGTCCGAACCGCTCATAGAAAAGAACGGTACTCCGGCTTCTCCGGCTACAGCTTTCGCCAACAGCGTCTTACCCGTTCCCGGAGGGCCTACGAGCAATGCTCCTTTGGGTATTTTAGCGCCAATCTCGGTGTATTTCTTGGGATTCTTGAGGAACTCAACGATCTCCTGTACCTCCTGCTTGGCGCCATACAGACCGGCTACGTCCTCAAACGTCACCTTGTCTTTCTTCTCACTGTCAAACAGTTGCGCTTGCGCCTTGCCTACACCGAAGATTCCGCCAACGCCACCGGCACCACCCATTCCGCGGCTCATCCACACAAAGAACAATATGATGAGCAGGAACGGAACGACATTCACCAGAATAAGATACCAGTAGTCATGTGACTTGGAATATTTGACATCAATCGCTGCCTGGCCCTCGGCCTTGCGGGTCGCATTGATACCCTCTATGTACTTGGAGAACTCCTCTACGGAAGGCACTTGGCTCATGAGCGTTCCTTTCGCCCGTTCGCCATCGCCTTGCGTGCCGAAAACGAGTGTATAACTCTGCGGCTTGACCGTGGCCTTCGCCTGCAGGTCGTCCGTCACTTCTATCTTCTCTATCGCACCGGCTTCTACGTATGCTGTCAGCTTCGTATAGCTGAGCTCTTTGCTGGCGCCTTTGCCGTCCTTGTTCCCAAAGAGATAGAATCCCATCAGCGCGAATGCGAAAGCGTAGAATAAGATACTTATCCACCTCCGCGGTCCGCCCGACTGAGGACGTCTCTGCGGCGCACGGCGTTTATTCATATTATTTGCCATAAATTACCAAAGACCAATAACCAATTACAAATGACCAATTTATAGAACTTCAGGGAGTTCCGTAATCTTGCCGTCTGCCCATAAATGCTCAATATCATAGAATGCGCGGGGCTCACGCTGCATAACGTGGACAAAAATCGTTCCGTAGTCCATCGCGATCCACTCGGCATTCTCTTCTCCGGCGACAGACAGCGGATGCACATGGGTTGTGGTGCGAACGAAATCATTGATCTCGTCAGCAATAGCCGACACCTGCGTGTTACTCTGTCCTTCACAAATAATCATCATCTCTACCGGCGCTTCCTTGATCTTCTTCAGGTCAATCGTCACAATACGTTGTCCCTTCCGATTACGGATACCCTCGATGATTGTGTCCATTAATTTTTTCGTTGTAATCTCTCTCATATCGTTTTGTATAATTTTCCAATTCGGGCGCAAAGGTACTACAAAAAATTCACATACGCAAGTAAAGTTTGTTTTTTCAAACAAAAAACACTTATCCTACGTTAAATTGGCTGCCGCCGATGAACTCCCTCAAAATGGATGTGCGGGGGATATAGGATGATTCTAATGCCTCGAAGAAACTGAGGTAGTACAGCAGTTGCTCCGCTATCTTGTACTCATCAGCCGCAGCGGGTACGGTCTGTAACGCCGTTTCAACGGTATATCGTATCGCCGGCAGCTCGTACAGCATCGAGGTGTCAAACCGCACATCTGCTTCTTTCTTGAACGGTTCTATCCATCGTTTCTCTCCTTTCCGCACCGAAGGCCAGTTGGCTATGGTCTGCTGCGGATTCTTGCCGCGTGTACGCAGGTCACGACTCATACGACGCAGCAGACGATGTACATGCGTCGGCACCCATTTATGTCCGTCCAGCGACACCGGACTCATCGGAGCCGCATAGATCTTATATTTGCATACCGGATCAATATGTTCCGTCAAAATCGGGTTAAGCGCATGAATACCCTCTATCACCAGTATTGAATCGGGTTCCAATTGTAATGTATCGCCCAGGTACTCCCGTTTCTCCTTGGTAAAATTGAAGGTCGGCAGAGCTATCTCCTGCCCGGAGATAAGCGCATTGAGATCTTCCTCAAACTGCTTTATATCCAGCGCATACACGGACTCGTCATCGCGCTTCCCTTGCTCATCCAGCGGGATATTCTCCCCGTTTAGATACCAGTTATCCAACGAGAGCGCCACCGGCTGTTTGCCCTGCGCCAACAACTCCAGACACAGACGATGGTTCGTGCTCGTCTTACCACTCGAACTGGGACCGCATATTAGCACAACACGTACGTTCGGTCGTTTGCACACAGCTCGCGCAATACGCGACAATTGCTTGGCATGGTATTGCTCTCCCATTGCCACCAACTCAGCGGCATGGCCGGATTCAATCATCTCATTGATATAAGCTACTCGGCGATAGTTTTTGTTTATCATATCTCTAAACTCTAAACATTCAACTCTAAACTGTCATTGCGGATCCACGTCCACAATGACTCTTGTGTTTTTATTCGATGATATCGAGAAAATATAATCAATTGCCTCCTTCAATCTGCGCTTTGCCTCCATCTGGTTCGCTGTCTGCTCGATACGCAGTGTTAACTCACGCAGCGAATAGGCTTGTACACGTTCCACGGACGGAACGATGACGCCGGACACACGAGCTCCGAAGACACGTGCCAGATACGTTTGCAGTTCGGCAGTCACGCGGTGTACACGTACTGCGTTATGGTCACGTAACTGGAGGCGAATCACCCGATAGAACGGAGGATAATTGAACTGTTTGCGTTCTGCCAGCTGGTGATGATACAGGGCGTTGTAATCGTGGTGACGCACCATCTCTAACACCACGTTCTCCGGATCGAAGGCCTGAATGAGCACCTCGCCCTTCGTGCCTTTTCGTCCGGCGCGGCCTGCTACCTGCTCCAACATCTGATAGGCACGCTCGTAAGCGCGGAAATCCGGCTGGTTGAACAAGGGATCCGCATTCAGCACCGCTACCAGACGCACGTCATCGAAATGGAGCCCTTTGGTGACCATCTGCGTACCGATGAGGATGTCACACTCATGGTTCGCAAAAGCATTGATGATGTCCTGATAGGCGGACTTGTTGCGTGTCGTATCCAGATCCATGCGCAGCACACGTGCCTCGGGGAAAAGCGTTTGAACCTCGTCTTCTATCCGTTCTGTACCGAAACCGACGGGCTGTAACTCACCTCCGCAGTGCGGGCAGACGGTCGGTATCAGCGCGTGATATCCACAGTAATGGCAGCGTATTTCGTGCGTCTGCTTATGATAGGTCATCGGCACGTCGCATTGTACGCAGCGCGGAGTTTGACCGCATTGGACGCATTGTAACTGCGGGGCATAACCTCGCCTGTTCTGAAAGAGGATAACCTGTTTGTGTTCGTCCAGACATGCCCGGATACGCGAGACGAGCGGAGTGCTGAAATGTCCGTCCATCTCCTTGCGCTCATACGCAAGCCTGAGGTCCACAAGGGTGATGCCGGGCAGTTCGACCCCGCCGAACCGCTCCGTAAGGCTCACCAAACCGTACGTGCCTTTCTGTGCCAGGTAATAAGACTCGACGGAAGGCGTTGCCGTTCCCAGCAGCACGTTAGCGCCATGCTCCTTAGCCAGCACGATAGCCGCAGCACGCGCATGATAACGGGGATTCGGTTCAGCCTGTTTGTAACTGGGATCGTGCTCTTCGTCAACGATGACCAGCCCCATGTCCGGTATGGGAAGAAAGACGGAACTCCGCGGTCCGAGGACCACGAAGTTATTGGTGATTGGTGAGTGGTAATTGGTGATTTGATTATATCGCTCCTCGCGTTCCGCATCGGTAAAGCGGCTATGATAGACGATCAACCGGTCGCCAAAGATACGCTGCAGACGACTCGTCAGTTGGGTCGTTAGTGCGATCTCCGGCACCAGATAGAGCACATTCTTACCTTGCTCCAATTGCGATTGGATCAGGTGAATATAGATATCCGTCTTGCCGGACGACGTCACGCCGTGCAGCAGAACAATAGACTTTCCGGATGACCAGAAATGCTCGATTTCATCGACACTTTTCGCCTGTGTCTGCGTAAGCGGATGCATCGGCTCTATTACTCCCGTATATGGCGCTATGTGCGTGCGTTTGCGTTTAGGCGGGTCTAACAGACGTTTGTCCAATCCGGAGGGTAACGCCGCAGCCATCACGTCCCCTAACGGACACAGATAGTACTCGCCCATCCATTGCCATAGAGCCAGCTGCTCCGGAGAGACAATCGGAGCTGTTTCGCTAATCCGGATAATCGGCTTGATCTTGGCTGCAAACGCTTCGTCTATCGGTTCGGTATGCTCACGCAGCACGATACCGCGCACCTCCTTGTTCATCAGCGGCACGATCACACGCGTACCGGGTTGCGGCATAGACAAACCATCCGGGATGCTATAGGTATAACAATCTCGGATGGCTAAAGGTAATATGATATCAACGCAGTTGATAATTGGTGATTGGTTATTGGTGAATGGTTATTGTTGTTCCGCAGCTAACGCTTTGTTATAACACTCCCGGCAGAGAGGTTCGTAACTATCTGTTTCTCCGAGCAGCACGCGCTTGTCGGAGGCGACAAGACGGTGGCTCACATATGCCAGGTCTCCGCAGTTGACGCAGATGGCGTGGGTCTTGTACACATCATCCGCGATGGCCATCAGGGCAGGCATCGGACCGAACGGAACGCCCTTGAAATCCATATCCAGACCGGCACAGATAACGCGGATTCCGCGGTCTGCCAGCTGCTTGCATACATCGACGATACCCATATCGAAGAACTGCGCCTCGTCAATGCCCACTACGTCAATGTCATCTACCATCAGAAGGATGTTCTGACTGCTGTCCACGGGCGTGGACTGAATGACATTACGGTCATGGCTCACCACATCCTCATCGCTATAGCGAACGTCGATGGCGGGTTTGTATATCTCCACGCGCAACTTGGCGAACTTAGCGCGTTTCATACGACGGATGAGTTCTTCGGTCTTACCGCTGAACATCGACCCGCATACTACTTCAATCGAACCTTTTCTAAGGGACGGTCCCTTGGTGTCTCTTTCAGAAAACATGAGTGTTATTGATGATTTATGATTTCAGTTCAGTTTGATATCCTGTGCATTCATTTGGAGGGTGGTTCGCCCGCGATAGGTGTTCTCCTCGAGATAGAAGCACACATCGATGGATTTGCCGTTCTGCAGATGGGTCGCCTTGTCGCCCTGTCCGAACGCAATACCATCCATGGCGACCACACGGTCGGTGAGATCGAGATGGAGATGGCGTCCGTCACTCACGGCACGGGTGTTACGGTTGTTAATCAGATTACGGCAGAGGAAGAGCGGACGCTCATTACCCGGGCCGAAAGGCTCGAGACACTGGAGAATCTTATACATCTTCCAGTTCATGTCGCTCAGTTCCACTTCCGCCTCCACATCCAGCGTCGGCTTCTGCTGATCGGGCGTGATATGGGACGCCACGTACTCTTCAAAGCGACGCTTGAACTCCGGCAAGTCGGCTATATGCATACTCAGACCGGCTGCGAACTTATGGCCACCGAAATTAGTCAGGAGATCACGGCAGGAGTCGATCGCGGTGTAGATATCGAAATCGCTCACGGAACGCGCACTGCCGCTGATGATATCATCATCGCCTGCCGTCAATACAATCGTCGGGCGATAATAGGTCTCCGTCAACCGACTGGCGGCTATTCCGACCACTCCCTTATGCCAGTCCGGCGAATAGACGACAGTTGTAAATCTGCTCGAATTCATCGGATCTTTTTGCAGTTGTTCGAGTGCCTCGTCCGTGGTCTTGGAGTCAAAGTCCCGACGGTCCTGATTGTACGAATCGATGTCTCTGGCGAACTGCAAAGCCGCGTCAGCATCGTCCGTGATGAGCAGGCGGACCGCCTCAGCACCGCTCTTGATACGTCCGGCTGCATTGATACGCGGGCCGATCTTATAGACCAGGTCGCTGA
>JAEEGL011109045.1_pt1 | contig 25348 bp, 13 predicted proteins | sample 9134231 | NCBI WGS metagenome assembly JAEEGL01 (sample SAMN16246548, study PRJNA631951) | gut metagenome | biome: gut microbiome; feature: rumen; material: fiber-attached | host: Bos | place: Iran: Karaj | collected 2018-10
GTTTTGGGGTCAGGTGTTGTACTGCCGCCCGGAAATGCGCACTCATTGTTATTGCACTCGTAGGGACAGCATACACCGCCGCATAGCGGAGCGTCAGACGGACATGTGAGATTTTCGGAAGAAGATGAGGATTCGTTTTCGCAGCCATAAAGCGCAGCCATTGAGGCAATCGCCAGAATCGCAGCGATTTTGGAGGATTGAAAATGTTTCATATAGGCTCTCCTGAAGTATTTGCTAGTGATTTGAAAATACACCGTAATTTAAGGATGAACTGGAAATTGGAAGACTCCCTCATTTGTGGGAGTCCATAGGCCTTTTGAGTTTAGCAGATAATGATTTGAAATACTCATCAATTAAAAAAAGAACACAAAAAAGTGTTCTTTTGTAAAAAAATGAGTGTCAGGCCTGGGGCAGTGCTCCCTGCGGCGCGTTATTTGCTGTGCAGATGCGTGCTTTCTCTATTCGCAATATAAGCCAGCTTCATGTTCCGCGCCTCGGCGCACCAACCCGCAATTTTAGTTTACTCATTTGGCCTCTGCGGGGGAGGATTCAAAGCGTGCAATGCCCTGCACTCAGGAATCCAAATATCACGCCTCAGTTCGCGAGGGGGCCTTTCACTTCGTCTCAAGCACCTGTCAGCGATCCGGCTCGTGTCTGGCCGCTGCTCACTGAATTCTGTGATCCGCACCGTTCACTGGACGGTGCGAATCCTGACCTTATTATTCAGATCCCTGGTCGATCAGTTGGTGTTGTTGATTCTGTCGAGATTTAAACCAATCGGATAGGCATAGGATGTGTCATCATATATTTCAGATTTTGCATCCCCGAAACCATATCCGAGTGCGCCAAATTTATTATCTCCCTGAAGATGATGGGTGCCGCTGTCTATATCAAGATAACCATAAACATAATTATCATTGCCGACAGTCATCCAGCCACTGAATACATCTGAAGGAAGCGTGTCGATGAGTACATTGTCATAAGCAGTGCCTTTATGACCAGCACCTGTATAATATATTTTTGTATCTTTTGGAGCAACGAGAGTTACAAAATCATACTCATAATTATCCGGGATTGAGAATGAATAATCAGTACGATATTGTTCAACAGGCACGTTAAGCGTGTAGCCGGGATCTCCGATTTTTGCAACATCATCTATGAACTGAGCAACGAGAATCGGTTTGGTCGCGGACACCTGGAAGTTTTTAGTGGTTGTGATTTTTGTAAACTGACCGGAATTTAATGTAACTGTTCCGGTGAAATTCTTTTCGGTGGTTATCGGGATCAGAGTCTTCTCACCACTGCCTCCGGAGTAGGCTGGCAATGGGATTAAATCTGTTTTGAGTGCGCCCTGATTTCCGGTGATCGTGACAACTGTTCCGTCCTGTTGGGCGAGGATATAATAATCATCCAATTCATCGCCGAGGAGCTTTTTATTGGCAAGATCATAACCGGCACGAATCGCGTAATAATTTGTTCCCCAAACATTGGTCGGGAAAAGCTGTTCTTCGGTATGATCACAGGCAGAACGAATATTGGTACAGGCTGCGCCGCCAAAAACTGCGATAGGTTTGTCGGCATGGACTCTCGAACCAGTCATTTCACCAGAATCACCCTGCTGCAGATGTAAAACATCAAATTGTTTTAATGTGAAAGTTCTCTTGGCATTTGCTTCGATCGCATCGATCGTTGAAGAGTTGTTCACATCCGTTCCGCTTCTGACGTCAATGGAAGGTGTTACTTCGATGGTCGTCGTACCTGGTTTTACTGCTACTACTGTAAAGGTATTTGCAGATATATCCTCGTTGTTGGAATAATATGATAAGTTAATATAATCTTGTCCCAATACGTTTGATGGTAACAAAAGTGAAGCATCTGCAGTATAGCCATTCGATTTCCCATACGGATTGAACTGATATACGACGACAGGCAGTGAGCTTCTCAGTTTAAATGCATAGGGCGCAAGCATCGTGTTCTGAAGCATGTAATCGTATATGGTTTGTCCGGAATCGGGAACTGCCTGGTTACTGTCTGTACTTCCGGTCGGATCGCCGACAATCAGTTTGGTTACGACGCCGCCGGCCGGTACTGTAAATGACAGGTATGGCTGATGAGATGCATTGTCATGTTTTACCTTGTCAAATACATATACATCTACATCTGTATCGTTCGGATTACTGACAACGACCGTCATATCCATATAGACTTCGCTGAAACCGCTGTAGTTCTGTAAAAATACGGGCCAGTATTCACATCCAATGTATGACATATCGCTGAGCATTAAGTCACATTTGGCTTTGCAGTCTTCCTGGTCATCCGGAATATCGTTGCAGTTTTGATCACCGCCGATATAAAAACCTGCATCATCACAGGTGATGGATGACGGATAAACCCCTTCCATGCAGGGGCCCCAGAATCTGCCTGAATCATCGCATGTTTGTTTACCATCCTTGCAAATGCCTTTTCCGCGATTTTCGGGGGCACCGCGCCAGCATGCCTGTTCAGCGCCAGGTGTACAGGCACACTCCGATGTCGATTCGCAGCCGTTGGCAGGATCTCCGTCGCAGTCGAAATGATTGGCATCACATTGACAAGCGCTCTTTTCATCCTCAACTTCGCGGCATTCCATGCCAGCAGCACAGGCATTGTCGCAGGCTCCACAGTGCTTGGTGCTCGTCTTGGGATCAAAGCAGATACCGTCGCATTTGATCTGTGTTTCATCGCAGATCATCTCGCACTTGCCTGCTTCGCAGGCCTGGTTCTCTCCGCATTTGTTCAGGCACTCCCCGCAGTTGTCGATATCTGTGAGAATATCCCTGCATACACCAAAGCACATTTTTTGGCCGACAGAACATTCACCCGGTTTCGGATTGTCGACGCATGCACCTGTGACGCACGTTTGATCTTTCGTACAGGTGACTCCGCATGAACCGCAATGACTGGGATCCGTCTGCATATCCACGCACGTTCCCCAGCACAGGTCTTTATTGATTTCTTCGTTTTCGCAGGAAACATCGCTGTTATCTGTACAACTGCCATCGACGCATGTCTGATTGTTGGCACATTGGGTTTCACAATCCCCGCAATGTTTGGGCGAGGTATTGAAATCAGCGCATTCATTGCCGCAGGCTTGAAGATCATTTTCACATTCGATCTGGCACTTGCCTTCAATGCAAAGAATTCCTTCGTCGCAAGCATGGTCACAGTCACCGCAGTTTTTGGCATCGCTCATAACGTCGATGCAGCTTCCCCAGCATGATATCTGGCCATCTGTATTACATTTGCTGTCGTCATCAACGCAGACACCAGCTTCACATTTTTCTCTGGCACCGCATGCTTCCTTGCAGCTGCCGCAGTGATTGCGATCGGATTGCAGGTCTATGCACGTCGTTCCGTCACAGCATGTTGTTCCCGCCTCACAGCAGGTTGAACCGCAGCACGATTCAGTTTCGGCGCAGCAGAAATTCAGACCGCATGTCTTTTTGCCTTCTTCGCAGAGGTATTCGCATTTGACTTCGGATTCACAGCCATTATCTGCATTGCCGTCGCAGTCGTAGTGTTTGTTCATACATGCGCATTGTCCATCGTTGCAGTACATCGACTCTCCGCATGCGACGTTATCGGCTCCGCAGTGTTCGCTGTCGGAGCTCGTATTGACACAAAGTCCGTTGTCAAGCAGTGTCAGGCCTTTGCCGCAGCCGAATACGCATTTGCCTTCCTGGCATGATTCCTGGCCGCTGCAAATCGTCGTGCAATCGCCGCAATGCATGGGATCGCTTTGAATACTGACGCATTTGCCGTTACAGAATGTCTGGCCGTTTTTATTACAGTCGTCCTCGGTTTGCGTGTTGGTGTTGCTATTCGGGAATGCGCATATATTGTCATTGCATTCGAAGGGACAGCAAATATCGCCGCAAATCGGGGCGTCATTTGGACAGGTGAGGTTTTCGGACGACGATGAGGAATCGCTGTCACAGCCATAGACCATGGTCAACGTTGCAATCGCCAGAATCGCTGAGATTTTGGGGGATTGGAAATGCTTCATGAAATGTCTCCTGATGATATTTGCTGATGACTCAGATGACATACTAAAGTATGGATTATCTGAGTTTTATTGGTAAATTCTGCCTCCCTGTGTGCAGGGAGAAAAAATCCTCTTTAGTTTAGCAGATAATGGATTGAAATTCCTGTTAAATCATAAAAATGAAGCATACCAATAAAAAAGCGGTGCGTATCGCATCGCGATAGCACCGCTGCGTTCGGCGTATGACAATAGCCGAACGGCCTCATGGCAGGCATTCGCCGCCATGAGGCAACAGGATAAAATCAGTTGGTACCATTGAGATTGATGAGGTTCAGGCCCAGAGGATAGGCGTATGATGAACTCATCGTATAGCCGTAGCTCTGAACACCGATGGGCTTGTCGGCTATCAGTTTGTAAGCGGCATGCGCGGTGCCCATGTTGTGTCGGTAAAATACATAATCCGTCCCGGAAATAGCTTTGAAATCGGCTTTTTTAATTTCTTTAATCAAACTGTCATTTCCACCGGCAGTTTTATATATCTTTACTGAGGATATATTCTTTTGAGCAATGATTGAAATGTAATTTTCATCGTAATCCGCAGGAATCATAAAGGAATAGTCATTTCTGAACTGCTGTACCGGGACGACCAGTGTATAGGAAGGATCCTTGTCGGTGTCTTCATCACCAAGGAAACCCGCGACGAGAATGGGTTTGGTGGAGGACATGTGGAAGTTGTCTTTTGTAACAATATCGTAGGGAACGCCTGCCTTGATATTGATTTTGTTGCTTCCGCCAATTTTTTTACCTAAATTTGTAATCTCGGGTGTGATCGTCAGCTGGGCATCCTGGGCAGATAGTATTCGCCACTGATCGCGTTCGCCGCCCTGCTTTTTAAAGCCGACAATCGCATATTCCTTGCCCCATGACTGGAATGGGAAGAGTTGCTCCGAATAGTGGTCATACACATCATCAGTGAACCTATGGGCATTGTAACAGCTCTTGCATCCGCCAATCGCAACAAAAGGCTTGTCGCCTGTCACTTCGGTACCAGTTAAATCGCTCTTGGATGAGAGCTGGAATACGTCAAACTGTTTGAGTGTGAATGTTTTGGATTGATTGGCTTTTATCGCTCCGACGGAACCACCGGACCTGGTGTCTTTTGTCGGTTTGACAGTAACTTTTGTTTCACCGGGGGCAGTGGCCTGAATGGCAATATAGGTTGAACCGGAACCAATAATATTGAAGTAGCGTTTTCCGTAGACATTTTTGGGCAGCAGAAGCAAGGCATCATTCCAGACGGCATCCTGGCGCAGCGGATTAAACTGATAGGCAGTTATCGGTGCAGAGGATACAATGCGGAATCCGGCAGCTTTTATCGTTGTTCCTGAAATCATTCCCTCTCCACGTTTGCCGAGAACGATGGTTTCGACCGTACCTTTTTTGACGACCCTGGTATTTGCAACCGTATTATTGTTGTATTTGTACACAGTCACAGTGGCATCCTCCTCGCCCATATTGCTGATGATGACGGCATAATTGCCGTTGACATCTTCATTTTCTGTATAGGCAGCCCAGTATTCACAACCGATATAGGTGCTTTCGGACAACAGGAGTTCGCATTTGGTCTTGCATTCTTCATTTTCATCGGGGATGCCATTGCAGTTCTGGTCTCCGCCGATATATTTTCCTTTGATGTCGCATGTAACCGACGAAGGATAGGTGCCGCCTGTGCAGGGGCCCCAGAATTTACCTGAAGCGTCGCATGTTTGTTCGCCGTCCCTGCATGCTCCTTTGCCGCGGGTTTCGGTGGTGCCGCGCCAGCATGCCTGTTTTTGGCCCGGAGTACATGCGCATGCCGACGTCGATTCGCATCCATTGGCAGGATCGCCGTCGCAGTTAAAATGGCCTGCATCACATTGACAGGCGCCTGTTCCACCATCAATTTCGCGGCATTCCATGCCGAAACCGCAGGCATTGTCGCATGCTCCGCAGTGTTTGTTGCTCGTTTTGGGATCAAAGCATGCGCCGTCGCATTTGATTTGAGTTTCTGTACATATTGCTTCGCACCGACCGGCGATACAAGTGTGGTTTTCTCCGCAATTGTTCAAACAGTCGCCGCAGTTTTCGGTATCTGTGAGGATATCCTTGCACGCTCCAAAGCACATCTTTTGGTCGGCGGAACAGTCGCTGGCAGCTTGCGGATCGACGCATGCACCTGAAACGCAGTTCTGATCCTTTTCGCAAGTTTGTCCACATTTACCGCAGTGATTGACATCCGTCTGCGTATCTACACATGTTCCCCAGCACAGATCCTTGTTGACTTCTTCGGCCTCGCAGGAAATATCGCTGGTATCTGTGCAAACTCCATCGACACATGTCTGATTGCCGGCGCATTGGGTATCGCAGTTCCCGCAGTGTTTCGGCGAGGTATTGAAATCGGCGCATTCACTGCCGCATATCTGGAGATCATTTTCGCATACTATCTGGCATTTGCCTTCGACGCACTGTATGCCTTCGTCACAGGCATAATCGCAGCTGCCGCAATTATTGGCGTCGCTCATAACGTCGATACATGTTCCCCAACATGCGATCTGGCCTTCTGTTTCGCAGGCTATATTGTTTTCGACACATTTTCCTGCTTCGCATTTTTCCCTGGCACTGCATTCTTCTTTGCAGCTGCCGCAGTGATGCGGATCTGATTGCAAATCGATACATGTCTTTCCGTCGCAGCACGTTGTTCCTTCCTGGCAGCAGCTTGTACCGCAGCAGGATTCATTCTCTTCGCAGCAGAAATTTAAACCGCACGTTTTCTTTCCTGCTTCGCAAAGATATTCGCATTTGACAATGGATTCGCAGCCGTTGCTGGCTTTGCCATCGCAGTCGTAGCGCCTGTTCATGCATTCGCATTGACCATTGTTGCAATACATCGAATCTCCGCATGATACATCGTCTGCGCCGCAGTGTTCGCTGTCAGTGTTTGTATCGACACAATAACCCTTGTCCATGAGCGTCAGGCCATCGGCGCATCCAAACACACATTCGCCCTTCCGGCAGGTTTCTTCGCCGCTGCAAATTGTGTCGCAGTCGCCGCAGTGCATGGGGTCACTCTGGAGACTGACGCATTTGCCATCACAGAAAGTAAGACCGGCGTCACTACAATCGTCTTCGTTCTGAGGCGTGAGTTCAATTTCGCCGGGAAAAGCACACACACCCTTACGGCACTTGTAGGGGCAGCATACATCGCCGCATTTGGGGGCATCATCCGGACAGACGAGATTTTCATGCGATGAGGAATCGCTGTCGCAGCCATAGAGTATGAACAGTGAGACCATTGCAAGGAATGACGTGCTCCTGGAAAAACGTTGACGGATGTGCTTCATGTTATCGTCTCCTGGTGATATTTGCAGATGATTTAACTCATCATTAAACAATGGTTTAATTACGGGGCAAGCATTTTCAGAAAGTGATTTCTGAACTAAAACCCCGGCGAATCGCAACTCTTTCGAGTATAACAGATAATGATTTGAAATACTTGCATAAATAAAAAAAAAGTTTAGCAATGTTTCCATTGTGTTCTGGATAACATCATACAAGTATTGTCAGGCTGATTATTGTTATTAATTATCATGTATATACTATGTACAATGTATGGACAGATGAAAACGAAATCATTTGTCTATCTGAATCCGATCTTTGCCATGACATTTTGAATGATATTGTCGATGTTGATGTCTTCATCCACGGGGATGAGCCGGTGATTGAGTATGAGCGGCAATGCTTCCTGGACGTCATCGGGAACGATAAACTCACCATGGCGAAGCCAGGCAAATCCGCGCGCAGCCTTGAGCAGCATGGCGCCCGAACGGGGACTCGCGCCTCGGGCAATCTGGGATTCAAAGCGCGTCTGTCGAATGAGATCCGAAATATACTGGACGATGGATTCAGAAACCCGGATCTGAAGCAATGAATCACGGATGGACGCAATTTCACTTGGCTTGATGACTGGTGTGATAACTGGATCGGGATGTGATGCCATTCTGATGATGTCTTTTTCCTGCTCGGAGTTTGGATAGTCCAGTCGGATTCTGAACATAAAACGATCGAGTTCGCTGTCGGGCAGCGGCCACGTTCCGCGATCATCGCTGGGATTTTGTGTCGCAATGACAAAAAAGGGTTCCGGCAGCTGGCGCGTCGTACCATCGACTGTGACCTGGTATTCCTGCATGGCTTCGAGCAAGGCACTTTGGGTTTTGGCCGATGCACGGTTAATTTCATCCGCCAAAAGAATGTTGGTAAAAATAGGCCCTTCGATAAACTTGAATTCTCCGGCATCCATCTTATAAATATTTGAGCCGGTGATGTCGGCTGGCATCAGATCCATGGTAAACTGAATTCGGCTGAATTTGGCGTCAATGGCCTGCGCAAGTGCTTTGGCCAGCGTCGTTTTGGCCAATCCAGGAACGCCTTCGAGCAGAACGTGACCGCCGGTAATCAGGGCAACACACAGCGCTCGAATCGTTCGCTCTTCACCGGTATAGGCTTTGGCAATCTCGTTTCGCAATCGCATATAAACATCAGAAATCATGAACAATCTCCCGGCGTATTCAAAAAACAGATCATTTGATGCGAAAAAAAACAGGGAATGTGCGTCATTGCAAGACAGACAAGAGAATGCATGTCAGTGCAGAACAACCATTGGTTCGCCAATCGGGAGATATCTTGCCGGAAAATTGGGGCTTTCCCTATTCTTTCTTATACTCTTTCCGGGAAAAATAGGGGATCAAATCGCTCATGCGGAAACAATCTGGGTCGAATCCGAAACCAGTCTGCTCATTCAGACGGATGGATTTGAAGGGGGACGGCTGCGGGCTAATCTCGTGGATGATTTGAATCATGGCGTCGGTAATGCGGATTTATTCGTTTTCCTGCGGAACCGTGCCAGCGGTGAGGAGCTGGAATTCCAATACAAAACGGACGCATCCGGTGAGCTGGTGACATCGTTCATGCTTCCGGATGGCGGCTACGAAGGGCATGTCGTCTTTCGCGGAACGGGACCCTATCGGGGAACGATTCAGACAATTCAGTTCGAGACGATGCGATGCCGCCTGAATTCCGAAATACATCCGGAAGGAACTGTGTTATGGCCCAAAAATGAACCGCTCTCTTTTGAACTATGGCGTTCGGGGTGTCTGGATATGGCTGCGGATGCCATCGTCAGTGCAGGACCGGAATCCATTCGCGTGCATATCAATGAGGGGGAGGTGTCGACGTCGGCTGCATTTGAATCGCCGTTCCCTGAAGCGGGTGATCTGACGCTGGAAGCGTCTCTTCTGGAAGAATACAAATTTGAACCGGAGAGACATCGGACAAATATTATTGTATATGATGATCTGTTTAAGCCGGATATCGAAGTGCGCAGCCACTGGAATGGCTTTTTTCTCAATGCAGACCTTCGTTATGCTGCTGCAGGAATTCGGGCAAAACTGGAAATAGAACGTGAGAATGCTGAAACCATCGAACTGTTCGCACAATCCGATGCAGAGGGTCATGTGCTGTTTGCGGATGATAATAATCTCTCGGGATGTTTTCGATACACGATTAGACGGGATGATATGTGGCCGGAATATGCGGCTCTGACCGGAAATTACTGTATTGATCCCGTTTATCACCGGACATTTTGGCCGATCGCTGTCCTGGGAATCGTCGGTTTGGTGGGGGCTGGCGGATGGAGGTTCGCCAAACGCCGCAAATATCCGCGTCCCCCCAAACCGGGAAAACAGGGCGTTTATGTGTCCTCGAAACCCCTGGATAGATCTTTGGCATCGCAAAAAGGGACTTCAAATGGTGAATTGGTTTGCATCGATTTGAAATCATCATCAGAATTGCCGCTTTCGGAAACGAAGATTGAAATCAATGGCGAACCATCACATGTATCTCAATGGCCATGTGAGTTTTCCGGTAATTGTAAATTCCGTGTTCAGCATCCTGATTATATATTATGGCAGGGACGCCTCAAATCGGGTCGGCATCATGTAATAGGCATGCTGAGACGCAGGGATTATATCATTCAGTGCTATGAATCTGTTTATGAGAAAGTATCAGGAAGATCCCTGGCATGGGGGCATAAAACGCCTTTTCAGCTGCTGGATTCCGAAAGTACGTATCACTTGTCCAAAACAGATTATGAAAGACTCAAAAAGTTTTGTGATCTGGTGAACCAGGCTGCGTTTGATTCGGATCATATCGGTGATGAACAGCTGGATCAAATCTATGCGTTGATGAAAAAACTGTAGGCCTGATTATCTGATCCTGAGAATTTATGAACAGGAATACGAATAATAGGCTCTGTATTGCCGGTATGTTGATGAACCTGCAGCCCGTTTGGCTTATGGTTTTATAGGTGAATGAGTTTGATTACATAATGTTGACTGATTACCGGGCAGCTCATACTTTTGGTGTCCCGGTTCTTGGTGTCTGGATCTAAGAATAGCTATTCTCATAGCTCAAATCTGCTATTGGCATTATTGACGTTCATGGCAAAAAAAAAGGCATGACCGGATGTCATGCCCTTTAATAACCTTTAATAATGAATGTATTGAATTATTGTCTCGAATAGACTTTTGCGTTGGACTTGGTTGCTTCTGTAACCTTTTGATAACTGCTGCCGCCATGGCCATGTTTGTCGTTGTTGGTCGAAACATTGTTGGAACCGATGAGCGTTACGGAACCGGATCCGTTGGCGCTTTTGACAAATTCTGTATGGCTGTGCGAAGAATCCTTGTTGATCCAGATATCGCCGGGTTTGGCATTCTTGAGAGAGACTTCACGATATCCGTCTTTTCCGGCGACACAGTGTGCCTTGAGATCGGCTACAGCATTGAAGTGTTTTGAAATCAACCCGACATTCTGCATGACTGCGGTGACGAAATTGGCACAGTTATTATTGTAGCTGCCAAAATCGCTCAGATGGGGAAGTTTGGGCTCTTTTTTACAGTAATCATGCGTGCAGAGTCCCGTTTTGCTGTAATAATACTTCTGGGCAAAATCGACAGCCTTTTGGCCATCCCCAGGTGTCGAAGGCGGCTTTTCTGTCGTTTTTTCGAGATATTTGTTGCTCATCCAGCCAGTGATCGAACCATATTCAATCTGATACCATCCGGTATTGGGATCCTGGCCAACGACCTTAACGACAGTTCCCTGCGGCAGAGCCTGGACCTGGTCGTAATCGGTACTGGGACCGGTGCGAACCCAGAGAGAGGATGCTGTCACTGTGGCATCAAAAGGCTCGAACGTTGATGCAGGCGGTTTGCTGACATAGTCAGTGTATTTGGCACATACCCAGCCAAATTCTGTACCATAGCCTATTTTGATCCAGCCTTCCTTTTCTTCATAAACCTGAAGGGTTTTGCCCTGGGATACGCCGCCCATGCGCTCATAACTTGTTCCCGGCCCCTTGCGGACATTGAGGGAGCTGACCGTAACTTTGGCTGTTCCAATCGGATCATCCTGCTTCTGTACAGCAGGAGCCGTTTGCTGCTGGTCTTCCGGTTTGCTCGCCGGCGTGCGTTTTCGAGGTAATTTGCTTTGACGACCGATAAATTGTGAAGCTAGCTTCTGTGAAAATTTAGCTGTCATGGCAATTTCTCCTATTCAACAATCCAATAACCCAGACTAAGTCTAATACTTTATAAAAAAAATGAAAATCATTACTTCTAATTTTGTGCAGGAGACGGGATGCGCCATTTTTCTGCTGTTGGCGCGGTGTATTGAGCTGCAGAGAGGTGTCGGTGAACGTCTGAATTTTCGCGATACGTCCCATCGCGAAATAGCCGCGCCCGCAGGGCGTATGTCGCCCGGCGGCGACATAGCCCGCGCCAATACTCAACACCAGCCAATGCAGAAGCATTCCGGGGTGAACCGTATCGTTCATCGCATGATGCATGGGGGATTCTTCCGGCGGATTTCCGGGCGGTCGCGGAACATTAATTCGCTGAAGTGTGGTTTTGGTTGCCTGAACTTTGTCAAAAGTGCTAAAAGTACTTCCGCACTTTGTGCGCGTTTTTAAATCCTTAAAATGAGGTCATTGCAAAATGGATAAAGAGCAGGCATTGGAACGTCTTGGTAAGGCTTATGAACCGGGTGCGGTACTTTTTTATGAAGGTGATCCCGGTAGTAAACTTTGGGTGATTAACGAAGGGCATGTTCAGCTGACTCGTCGTGTCTGCTCGGAAGATATCGTCATTGAGACGCTTGGACCAGGTGAGTTCTGCGGCGAATTGGCGCTCGTGACCGGTGATGGACAGCCAACGACAGCTACCGTTGTGGATGCCGCCCGCATACTGGTGGTCGAAGCCAGCCAGTTCGAAACGCTCATTCGCAGCAATGGTGAGCTCTCCATTCGCATGCTCAAAAAACTCGCCGGTCGCCTGAACGAAGCCCATTTCAGAATTTCTGTCCTGCAGATGCGCAATACACTCGGTCGCGTGATGCTTCAGCTGCTGCACGAAATTGAACACAGCGAAGCCAACAACAAGGCGACAATTCCCGTCGATCTCGCGTATATCCTTGGCATCGACGAAGCCGAACTCAAGGGGCTGATCGACAAGCTGCTCATGAAAAATCTCATCACGCTTTCGAAAGAAAACGTCTATTCGATCGTCGACAGAGAGGAATACGAGCGCTTCATGAATTATCTGGCACTCGGCGATCGCTATGCCTATCTGGATAAATAAAGGATAGTGCAGCCTGCATCTCAAGCCGCCTTTGGGCGGCTTTTTTTGTCCTCCATTTATCCTCATGCTTTATGGTTGGCTTCGCCTGTCCGACTGCGTCGGATACGGCTCGCTTTCGGTGCTCTCCCTTCGGGATACGCACCTTTGGCGCGGTCTATGTCGCTTGCGCTCCATACGCCCGCGCACTCTGCCTGCTGTAAATGCAATATGGAAATCCCTGCGGCATCCTGCTCCAGGCTGCCACAGTCACCTATAAAATGCTTTCCAGCGAAGCCTCTTCATGGAGTTCTCTGATGGCTTCGCCGATGAGATACAGGGACCCCGAAATATAAATGATTCCCCGGGGGCCGACCGCTTTTGCCGCACGTTCCAGACCTTCGCGCAGGGAGCTGCATGCCTGACTGATGTCCAGATGGGTCCGACTGCAGTAGTCCGCAGGACTGCATGCGCGTTTTGTCGATTCGACGGGGACGACGAATATCGAATCCGGCGGGAATGTTTCGAGATATTGCGGAAACATCTGTTCGATGTCTTTGTCGCTGCAGCTGTTCACGACCAGTGCATGTGGGGATGGGTTGCGTTTTGCGGCTTCAACAAAAGCACGAACGCCGTCGGGATTGTGTGCGCCATCCAGTATTATGCCTGCGACGCCATATTTTTGAGCAATTTCGGGGCTGCATGGCCACATCCGGCCAACCCACCTGGTTTTGCATATCAGTGAATTCAGAATATCGCGCACGGGAATGGAAATCAGTCCGGTTTCTTTTGCCTTTAGCAGCGCAAAAATGGCAACGGCCGCATTGTCGCGCTGATACGAAACGAGGCGGCAGCCGCCGGGAAGTTCGATCTTTCCAAAGCGCGAATCCAGATACAGGGCGCCTGCAGATTCGCGCCATTCAAAATCCCGTCCGAGAGCATCGAAAGAAGAACAGCCGCGAGCGCGGGCTTCAGCTTCGAGCGTATTGACCTCATTGCGTCCGCATACGACCGGGCATCCGGAACGCATGATACCGGCTTTTTCGCAGGCAATGCTGGCAGTATCATGACCCAGGTATTCCTCGTGATCGCGGCTGATCGAAGTGATGATGCTCATTTGAGGATTCAGGGCATTCGTGGCATCCAGGCGACCGCCAAGTCCGACCTCAAATACGCCGAATTCCACATTTCGGGCTTGAAATGCCCGAAGGGCCATCATGAGACAGCATTCAAAATAGGTCAGAGCAACGCCCGAAAACTCAGGGATATCATCTCCTCCATACTTGCAGAGCACCTGTTCGCCGATGCGAATGATTTCCTCTTCACTGAGCATTCTGCCATCGACCCGGATGCGTTCGCGGAAATCGACCAGATGCGGCGATGTAAAGAGACCGGTCCGGATGCCGCCCATCGTCAGGGCATTGGCAAACAGAGCACTCGTCTGACCTTTTCCGTTTGTGCCGGCAATGAGGATATGCGGGTAACTCACAATTTTCGGTTCGCGTGAAAGCGCTTTCTGGATGGCTTCCAGGCCGAACTTCATAACATGTTCATTCTGTTGAAACAGTCTTTTATAAAAAGGATGCATTATAATATCTTTATATGATTATGAATGGTCAGATTCATGGGAATTCTGCGCGTCACATATCTGAATGGCTCTTTTAATAATATTTCTCGTCATGGAGATGCATTCTTCATTGAGATTGTCCCAGGAATCATGCCGCGTATGGTAATAGGTAGTAGGGGAGTGCTGAACGGCGCATATGGCGGCGGCCTTGATGCCGTATCGCGAAAAGGCTTCTGCATCCGTTGCTCCCGGATAGAATTCGGTATAGGGCAGGGGAGTGCCGCAATCATCGCCTGCGGATTTCAACAGTTTGCAGACTTCCGGACTGTTCTTTTGAATAAAATTGATCCCCCGGTGATATATCGCCAGCTCTTTGGGATCATGAATCGTATCGAGGGCAATGACGATCGTATTGCTGTCCGTCAATTCCCTGCGATACTGTTTTGCGTATGCTGCTGCACCGCGCAGCCCGCTTTCCTCACCGTCCGTGATGAGACAGCACACGTCCGTATAGTTCATGCGTTCTTCTGTTTCAGACATTTCCTTCAGAATGCTCATCCCGATATAGCATCCCGTAAGATTGTCGTTGGCTCCGTCGACGACGCATTTCCAGTTTACAAAGAAGAGCCAGGGAATGAATACCAGAAGGAATGGGGCTTCGATTGCGCAAAATACATGCAGAACTGAGGGCGAAACAAGGCCCAGTGCATGTATGATTCCGAATGTGAAGCAGGTGAGCATGCCGAGAATGGCCAAAATGATGAGCGCGTAGATCTGCCAGGTACTGAATCTTAAAAAGAATGTCATTTCGTAGGCAGCATCGGCGTGCCCGGCAATGATGATGCGCTGCCGGCTTTCTATTTTGGCTTTCCGTTCGGCCAGTACATTGAACGAATGATATTTGGGACAAAGAAAATCAATTGCTTCGCGGTACAGAACGAATTCCACGAACCATATCAAAAAAGCTGCTGCCAGAAGTACAGGACTCAAAACCGCAAGAATCCTTGATGTCAGCAGGCACGAGAGCCAGAAACAGATGATGCCGCAGATGCCGCCGGCAGTCAGCAGGGGTATGCTTCCGACGAAGGGAGGACGGCTCAGTCTAAAGGCATGCGTACTGACCTGATCTGACCAGGGTTTCATTTGTTCTGACATGTGATTCATGCACTGGCGCACGCTCTCGGAACCTGCACTGCGGCGTCTGTAGTTCAGGCAAATGTCTTTGATTTGTTCGATGATCCATTGGGAAAACATTATATATACTCACATGATATTGTTTTGTATCCTTACCCGGACGGATAAAGCCGTTTGCTATTTTTTCCTGATTTCCTTAATAAAATCAACTGTCATATTCCAATACATATCCGGATTGAGCTGGCCGCTTTTATCGACCCATTTGTCGCTGTTGCCGGGCAAATCGGTATTTGCAGACCATACCGCCGTACCTTCGGCATATTCATTGAATGAATTGATTACAATGAGTTTGGGAAGTGTCGCTGCCTTGCGCAATACATCCAGCTGCGCCTGATACCAGTCCCCCGCATTGCGTTTGACGGGGGGCGCTCCCTTGCGGTTGTCCCATCCCGGCATGATTACACTGACTTCACTGTGAAGCTGTGTTCCCTTGTCATAGGCCCAGCCATAGTACCCGGGCCGGGATGCATTATCGGCAAAGCGGATGGTATATTTGGATGCATAGGTTTTATCGCCCTGATAATTCTTCCATAAATCTTCTGTCAAATTGCCGATATAGACGATGAGCAGCGGTTTGCCGTCCAAATAATAATGATAGGCTTCTCCCGAATCGTAGCGTTCCCAAAGCTTTTTGGCTTCGGCTTCGATAGTGGCCGGATCCTGGCTCCATTGAATACCGCCGATGGCCGAACAATACCTGACCGGACGCTTATCGGGATGGCCGTCGATATACTTTTTACATACTTCGGCAGTGGCCAGCGATCGCTCATTGATATATCCGCCGTCGACATCGATATTATTCGTCTGATCCAAAATGATAAAATCAATGCCGGCATCCGAAATCTGCGAAATATAATATTCCGTTTCTTTCGCATCTTTGCTGTCGTACATCCCGAAATTGCCGCCGGACAGCTTCGGACGATAGGGAATATCCCACGCAGTCCACGTATTTTCGCGATTGCTGGTCGAGGTTTCCTTCGTATATGCATACCAGGTGCTGTACCAAATTCCAAAATCCACCTTATCTTTTTGTTTTATACATTTGCCGTCGTCTTTGCAGGTTTCCTGGAATTTGCAGGATGTGACTTCCGATGACCAGTGCCCTTCCGCATTGCAGGTCAGGTAGCCGGAATCACCGGAACATTTCTTCTGGCCCGATGTGCATTCCGGCGGAACGACTTTGGGGATACAGGTCTTCTGTTCCGGATCGCAGATTTCATCGGTTTTGCAGTCAATGCCGCCGTCCCAGTGTCCCTCCGCATCGCATGTCAGAAGCTTGAGATTGTCCTGCGAGCATTTCTTTTCACCGGCAGTACATTCGGTTTCTATCGTCGTTTTTATACATTCTGTTTGTTCGGAGCTGCAGGTCTCACCGGTATTGCATTCCGTCTCAATGTCCCAATGTCCCTCTGCGTTGCAGATCATGACATTCCGGCCATCATCAGTGCACTTTTTATCACTTTCGGTGCATTCATCCGTATCACCGGAGGATATGCATTCTTTCTGGTCGGGATCACAGATTTCATCGTTTTTGCACTCAATGCCGTTCTCCCAGTGGCCGTTTGCATTGCACTCCATGACTTGCCGTTTATCGTCCGAACACTTCTTTTCTTCCGGGCTGCATTGCCCGGAATCTTCGTCCGATACGCAGTCTTTTTGATCCGCATTGCAGATTTCTTTGTCATCGCAGGTCTTTTGGGTTTTCCATTGGCCGGTCGCATCGCAGATCAGGACACGATGGCCGTCTTCCGAACATTTCTTTTCGTCCTGGGTACAATCGCTGTCACCTTTGTGCTCACATCTGCCGTGGGAACAGGTTTCATCAAATTTACATGCCACTGCAGATTCGGACCATCTCCCGTTTGCACACGTCAGATAGCCATTGGCATCTTCAGCGCATTTTGTCTCTTTTTCTTTACAGTCGCTGCCTGCAGGTTCTCTGCATGCATGGCTTTGTTCATCGCACGTTTGAGCCGCACTGCAGGGTTCTGCTTCGCTCCATGTGCCGTCTTTGCAGACCTGAACTCCGAGGTGATCGTCCGAACAACGCGTTTCATTGTCCGAACATTCAGATTTACTGCCGCTCTGATCGTTCTCGCATCCCATCGCAAAAGCCGTCAGCGCCGAGCAGATGATTATCACTTTGTTCCACAGAGTCTTCATGGCATTCTCCTTCGAACGACAAGCCTGGGGGACTTATAATGAATGACATACCTATTGTCCTTCATAATATTGGGCGCGAGCTATCGGCATGGCCGATACGCTCTGCGCGCCGGCCTATGCGGCCTCCTCATTCCATCGTCAACCGGGGATGGGTGGGGGATCGTTGGAGCTGCCGGAGGGAGGCCGCATACGGCCTTTGGGCCGTTGCTATATGTGCTCGCCATGTTTCGTTTTCAGAAATAATAGATTTGAGAAAACTCGATCAGACAAAAGGAAAGAATATTTGGCGAGCACATTACGCAGTCGGCGCTATTGCTCGTTTTGGCACATCTGGATGATATTTGATACGATACATGCCGAATGATGTAAAATAGGATTTTTGAAAAGGAAAACTGAATTTCGTCTGGACTTCACGGCGTGTCGCCCCCCGGTTGCGCAAGTTGCGGGGGAAGCAGGAATATTCACCCACTCAGAATCTTTCAGAGGCTTCGCGTGATAATATTTAATTTGGGAATTCCCAATGAGGAATATGCATGATGGAAATCATTATCTTCTGTGTTTTAGATGGATACTCTCCGAAAAACTTCATGCCGGAAGTAAATGCAATTGTACTGCATAATATCTGGTCATTCCGGCTTTGATATGGTACATTTCACTAAAATTCTTGCTCACAAATCGTGCGCAGACAGATACCCGAAACAGGAGATTCCATATGAAAAAGCAGATCGTTGTTGGCCTTTCGGTACTTATGCTTCTCGGACTTGTAGGATGTAAAAAAAGCGCTTCTCCAAAAGCCATTGAGTCTGGAAATATTATGGATGAAATCGCGCAAATTGCGATTGATAATGAAGATGACTGCGAAAAGGCAAAAGAAAAAATGACTGCCTTTTTCAACAGCCATCGCGATGTATGGGGCAATTACATCAAAGACAAAGCCAAAGCGATGGCTGGCAATCATAAAGGCACCATGGATATGCTGCAGCTCTTCATGACACCTCCGAGCGAGGATTTGGCTAAAAAACTTGATGAATGCAAATGCGGCAGGAATGAGGGGCTCTATGAAACCTTCAAACCCATGATGAGTTTTATCGTATTGCAGATGAACGAGGTAATTCCACTGGATTCAGAGGGGGCAATGCTTCTGGATTTAGCTAAGGAAACAGAAGATGGTAAACAAGAAAACGATAAGGAAGAAAAAGAACCGGAAAAAGCCGCTCCGATTGCTGCAGCCGATCTCGCCGGTCGATGGACCATCGAAAAAGAATCGGATGATATCCTTCCAGCCATCTATACGCTCAAAGAAGACGGCACATGTCTGTACAAAGGCATGATGGATATTGACCATCGCAAGTGCACCTTTAAAGTTCTGTCACCCGACGAAGCCGGCGGAAAACTCAACAAACTCGTCATCAATGTCGAAGCCGATGATATCGCGCCTGCATTTGAGAATTCCGACAATATTCGGCTCGAAGGCGATGAACTCTGGTTTGTTTCCGATTCTACTGAATGGAAATTTATAAAGACAAAATTAGAAGATATTGAACTTACGCCCTACGAAAAGAAACCCGATGAACGTATCCCTACACCTTTAGGCGATGACAAAAAAGCGGCAAAATACGTCGAGTTTGTTGCGCCCAACGAAGCTGCAACAGAAACCAAATATGTCTATAAGGACGTGAGCAAATCGTTTACTTCAAATTATGAAAAGCAGCTCAAAAAGGCCGGATTTAAAAATAACCGTCCTAAAGGCGCCGATCCTCAGTATATAAAGAAGATTGGGAAAGATTTGGAACTCATGGTCGAAATTAATAAATTTGATTCGGGAGAAGTATTCATCAAGATGTGGGCTAACAAATTTGATTCGTGATGCATAACCGATAGTGAATGCATTGGCGCGCCGTATGGCGCAGGCATAGGCGCGCCGTGCGCGGTGTATGCGCAACGCGCATAACCGCGCCCCCCATATATAGAGCCGTGCGGTCCGCACGGCTCCAACGCCGTATGCCGCAGGCATAGGTAGCGCCAGAGATCAAATCATTACAAGGAGGTAATTGCCCAGAGAGGGATATTAACCATCCAGCCTTCGTCTACGGCGTTCGACATAGATGTGCGCACGGCATAAGCCGGATTGAATTTGTCATAATAAAACTTGAGGCTTTTGGAACGCAGATTATGCATGGCTTTGACTTCTATGGGCAAAACATTTTTGCCCTGCTGAATGACGAAGTCCGTTTCATAGACCGACTTTTCGCCAGAATAATAGTATGGCGTGTATTTATTGGTTGCAATCAGCTCCTGAAGTACAAATTGCTCTGTCAGTGCGCCTTTGAATTCTACAAAAATATCATTGCCATGCAAAATACTTTCGCGATCCAGTTCACTCAATGCGCCAAGCAGACCGATATCGATTAGATACAGTTTGAATGATGTAAAATCGATATATGATTTCAGTGGAATGCCTGGTCTTTGTACCTTGTTGACTTTATGGATCAAACCAGCGTCATTCAGCCATTGAATTGCTGTTTCAAAGTCTTTCATTCTGCTGCCGGCTTTTACCTGACCAAAAAAGAATTTGCGATTTTCCTTTGATAATTGGGTTGGAATGGCGTGCCATGTCATGCGAATGCGAGGTAATTGACTCGGCTGAATATGTTTTCCGAAATCGCCTTCATATTGATTGATAATCGATAATTGTATTTCCCTTGCTTCTTCCATATTATGATTATCGATATAGCGAGCAATGACTTCAGGCATGCCGCCAAGATAATAGTACATTTTTAATAGTTCCGTATATTTATCATGAAATTCAGACACCTCCGGATTGCGCCAATTATCGATAAAATCTGCAAGTTCCGGTTCGTTCATGGCAAGCAGATACTCTTTAAAGCTCATTGGATGCAGGTGTAATTCATCGACTTTTCCTACAGGGAACGATATGTCTTCATGAATCGATACGCCCAATAACGAGCCTGCTGCAATTACTGCATATTCACGTGCCTCCTCACAAAAGTATTTAAGTGATTCGACCACTCGCATGGCCGACTGGACTTCATCAAAGATTATCAATGTCTTTTGTGGGTTAATCTGAACATGCATTTCTATCGATATCGCTTTTAAAATGCGCGTAGGATTATAGTCAGCTTCGAAAATACTGGCAATGCGGCGATTGTTGTAAAAAGAAATATATACAGTGTTTTCAAAATATTCATGACCAAACGCGCGCATCAGCCACGTTTTACCGACCTGCCTGGCACCCCATAAAATGAGCGGTTTTCGGTATTTGCTGTTTTTCCATTTTACCAAATTGTCCATCAATAGTCTTTGCATCGCCACCTCACTATTTGTGGTACTGGCTCCCCCCCCAATGAACGATGCTAGCATGAGGGATGAGTGATGTCAATTTTATCGAAGAAATAATGTAGTTTATACACACAAATTCCGCAGTAAAAATGTTTTATGCAAACGGATTTTCGCCAATAAATTGCAAACACCCGCGTATTGCAAAGCAATAGCGGACGGCCAAAGGGCGTATTGGCGCAACGCGCCAATAGCCCGAATACGCGCCGTATGCCGCAGGCATAGGCGCGCCAGCGAACGTAGGGGCGACCCCGTGTGGTCGCCCGCAAGCGAGCGCCAACGGTTGGCAAGCCGTATGCCGCAGGCATAGGCGCGCACGCGCAGGCGTATGCGCCCGTAGAGACGTGTCGTGACACGTCTCTCTGGCGCATAGCCGCGCCCCCAAAAACAAAAACCAAATCCCGGGCAAATCCGTTTTCACGCCGTTGTCAAATTTTTAAAGATGTGGTAAAAGGCGCGCGCGTTTTTGCGTACCATAAAAAAAGTACGCGTTTTGGTCATCGCTTCACTTTTGAAGCCTATTGCAAGGAGAAGGGCATTTTATGGCCGGTAAAACAAAGACAATTGATGGTAACGAGGCTGCTGCGCATTCTGCGTTTATGACGAATGAAGTCATCTGCATTTATCCGATTACGCCGTCATCGACGATGGCAGAGCTGTCGGACGACTGGGCATCCAAGGCTCAGACGAACATTTGGGGTGAAGTTCCCCGCGTCGTCGAGATGCAGAGTGAAGCAGGTGCTGCCGGTGCCGTCCATGGTTCACTCGTCGGTGGCTCGCTGACCACGACGTTCACGGCATCCCAGGGATTGCTGCTCAAGATCCCCAACATGTTCAAAATCGCCGGTGAACTGACACCCGCAGTATTCCACATTGCCGCACGCTGCCTCGCAAGCCATGCACTTTCGATTTTCGGCGACCACAGCGACGTCATGCACGCCCGTACCACTGGTTTCGCAATGCTGTCCTCGACGAGCGTTCAGGAAGCCCAGGATATGGCCATGATCGCCCAGATGTCCACGCTCAAATCGCGCGTACCGTTCCTGCACTTCTTTGATGGTTTCCGTACGTCGCACGAAGTCAACCGCATCGACATGCTGTCGCTCGAAGATGCCCGCGCACTCATCGACGAAGACCTCGTCCTGGCCCATCGCGCCCGCGGTCTGCATCCCGAAAACCCGACCATCAAGGGTACGGCTCAGAATCCCGACATTTTCTTCCAGGCCCGCGAAGCTTGCAATCCTTATTATGATGCCGTTCCCGGTATCGTCAAAGAGGCCATGGCACGCTTTGAAAAACAGACCGGCCGTCACTATGACCTCGCCGAATACTACGGCGCAGCCGATGCCGATCGCGTCATGGTGCTGATGGGTTCCGCCGTTGGTGCCGCTCACGAAGCTGCCGATGCACTCAATGCCAAGGGCGAAAAAGTCGGCGTCCTCACGGTTCATCTGTATCGTCCGTTCGATGCCAAAGCCATCCTCGGCGTACTGCCCCGTACCGTCAAGGCCATTGCCGTTCTCGACCGCACCAAGGAACCCGGCTCCCTCGGTGAACCGCTCTATCTCGATGTCGTTGCTGCTGTCAGCGAGAATTGGAAAGCCGTCATGGGTTCGGCTGCTCCCGTCGTCATCGGCGGCCGCTATGGTCTGTCCTCGAAAGAGTTCACGCCTGCAATGGCCAAGGCCGTTCTCGACGAACTCAAGAAAGATGCACCCAAGAATCACTTCACGGTCGGTATTCACGATGACCTGACCAAGCACTCCCTGGCATGGGATCCTACCTTCATTACTGAAGATCCCGAAAACACCCGCGCCATCTTCTACGGACTCGGCAGCGATGGTACCGTCGGCGCCAACAAGAACTCCATCAAGATCATTGGCGAGAATACCCCGCTCAATGCTCAGGGTTACTTCGTTTATGACTCGAAGAAATCCGGTGGCGAGACGATTTCTCACCTTCGTTTCGGCAAGAAACCCATCAAGGGTGCGTATCTGATTCAGCGCGCGAACTTCATCGCCATCCATCAGTTTGGCTTCATCGAGAAGAAAGACGTTCTGGCCAATGCCGAAGTCGGTGCAACGCTCCTCGTGAACTGCCCGTACGCTGCGGACGAAGCATGGGATCACATCCCCGCCGAAACCCAGAAACAGATCATCGACAAGAAGATCAAGCTCTTCGTCATTGACGCTGGCTCCGTTGCCGAAAAGACCGGCATGGGCAACCGCATCAACACCGTCATGCAGGCATGCTTCTTCAAACTTTCGGGCGTTCTCCCCGAAGACGAAGCCATTATGCGCATTAAAGAAGCCGCCAAGAAAGCCTACATGAAGAAAGGCGAAGCCGTCGTTCAGAAGAACTATGCCGCCATCGATGCCTCGATCGAAAACCTGCACGAAGTCAAGGTCCCCGGCACGGTTGGTACGCTCAAACGCCTCACGATGGACTACACCGGTGCTCCCGAATACGTCCAGAAGATCATGAGCAAACTCGTCAAAGATGAAGGCGAGAATCTGCCGACGAGCGTTTTCGATGCAGATGGTCATTTCCCGACCGCAACGACGCGCTGGGAAAAACGCGGTATTGCGCGTGACATCCCCATTTGGAACCCCGAAGCCTGCATCGGCTGCGCATTCTGCTCCATCAGCTGCCCGCACGCCGCCATCCGTATCAAGGCCTTTACGCCCGACAAACTCGCCGGTGCCCCTGCCTCCTTCACGACCCGCGACTGGAAAGGCAAAGAGGTCGCCGAAGGTTCGAAGATGCGCGTTCAGGTTTATGCCGATGACTGCACGGGCTGCGGCGTCTGCGTAGGCCAGTGCCCCGCTGCTGCCAAGGGTGCCCTCAGCATGCAGTATCGCCTCGATCACCTCGACGAGGAACGCGCCAACCTCAAATTCTTCGACACGCTTCCTTATAAGAAACGTACCGAAGTCGACAAAGCCACCATCAAGGGTTCACAGCTCATTCAGCCGCTGTTCGAGTTCTCGGGCTCCTGCGCTGGCTGCGGCGAAACGCCTTATGTCAAGCTCGTTTCCCAGCTGTTCGGCGATCGCATGGTCGTTGCAAACGCCACCGGTTGCTCCTCGATCTATGGCGGCAACCTGCCTTCGACGCCTTGGGCCACCGACGAAAACGGCCACGGTCCTGCATGGGCCAACAGCCTCTTCGAAGACAACGCCGAATTCGGTCTCGGTATGCGCCTTGCCCTCGATCAGCAGCAAGACCTTGCCAAATCCCTCGTCAAGAAATTCGCCGACGTCCTCGGTGATGACCTCGTCGATCGCCTCGTGAACGGCGAACAGAAGACGGATGCAGACTTCGACCGCGTCCGCGCTGACATCGCTGCCCTCAAGGCCAAACTGGCTGGCAACGCCGACGACGACGCCAAACGCCTCATCTCCGTGGCTGACGCCCTCCTCAAACGTTCGCTGTGGATCATGGGCGGCGACGGCTGGGCATACGACATCGGTTACGGCGGACTCGATCACATCTTCTCGCTGGGCCGCAACGTCAACATCCTCGTCCTCGACACCGAAGTTTACTCGAACACCGGCGGTCAGGCCTCCAAATCGACGAGCCGCGGCGCCATCGCCAAATTCGCAGCCGGCGGCAAACCTGGCGGCAAGAAAGACCTCGGTCAGTTCGCCATGGCATACGGCAATGTTTACGTCGCCACCATCGCCCTCGGCGCCGACCGCAACCAGGCCCTCAAGGCCCTCAAGGAAGCCGAAGAATACGAAGGCACGTCGCTCATCATCGCTTACAGCCCCTGCATCGCTCACGGCATCGATATGTCCAAGACCCAGGATCGCATCAAAGACGCCGTCAACTGCGGTTACTGGCCGCTGTATCGCTACTGCCCGACGACCGACGAGAACGCCAACCCGTTCAAACTCGACTCCAAGGCCCCGAAAGCCAAATTCGAAGACTTCGCCCTCCAGGAAGCACGTTTCAACCTGCTCAAACGCACGAAACCCGACCTGGCCGACAAACTCTTCGGTCTGGCCCAGCGCGACATCGACGAACGCCTGGCCTACTACAACCAGCTCGCCAATGTGACACGTCACGTGAATGCGTAATGGATTGATGTGAGACGTGTCACGACACGTCTCTACTCGCTTGGGGCGACCATATTTGGTCGCCCCTACGCTCGCTTAACGCCCGCTATGGCTGCGCCATACGCGGGCGTTGTTGTTTTTGGGGCGCGCCTTGAGCCGTGCGGACCGCACGGCTCTATGGCTCGCCTGACGCGGCTATCCCTACGGGATACGCCGCGTTTGTTGTTTTTGGGGCGCGATTAGAGACGCCCGGACCGGTCGTCTCTGATATGTA
>JAEEGL010748122.1_pt1 | contig 25345 bp, 22 predicted proteins | sample 9134231 | NCBI WGS metagenome assembly JAEEGL01 (sample SAMN16246548, study PRJNA631951) | gut metagenome | biome: gut microbiome; feature: rumen; material: fiber-attached | host: Bos | place: Iran: Karaj | collected 2018-10
CCCGTCTACAACGACAAGGCAATAGTGCCCCGGCTCGTAATAGCCAAACACCGTGCGCGGGTTTTCCACACGAATCTTATAAATCGGAAACTCCGTTCGCGGCGAGCCGTCCGGCATGATCAGATACGGGCCGAACTGCCACGCCTGCCAAACATCGGAATAATCCGCCTTCGGGTCGAAGTCGTTCGAATCAAAGACCGCAACGGTTCCGTCGTTATACAGCAGACAGATATCGTGCAGCCTCCAGTTTTTACGATGATAGACCTGACCGTTTCGAATCACAAATGTGACGGATTGCCCCTCGAACCCGTAATAATCGCCGTTCACCGCAAGGATTGCACCCTCGCGCTCGGCAAGCTCATCCACTCTTTTCTTGCCGAAATGCGCAAAATCGCTTCCTGCCGCGGTTCGGATCGACGTTAAATCCTGAATATAAATGTCCGCTACGAAATACACAAGCCCCAATGACGTGCCGTCGTAAGGGTTTTTCTGCGATTGATATTGGGAGACGGTGATGGAAACCTTGTCGCTGTAATAGCCGTTTTCGCTGACAACCGGTTCCTCGCCGTAATGAAACACGTCATACCTGCCGCCGATCAGACCGGACGGCGTCGGGGTCGGCGTGGGCGTAGGCGTCGGCGTGGGCGTAGGCGCCGGGGTCGGCGTGGGCGTGAATATCGGCGTCGGGGCCGGCGTAGGCTCAAGCACGGAAGACGCTTCCCATTCCACAACGGGCAGCGCGGTCGGAATAGCGGCGGTCGATGCCGGGACAGGTGTTTCGAGCGGCGCCTCCGTCTGACTCTCCGCTTCCCAAAGCGATGGCGACAGCGTTGTGCAGGCGCAAAGGAATATACAAAGCAGCACCGGCAAGCTGCATTTTTTCAAGGGAACCCGCTTTCCTTGCGGCGGCACCGCAAATCGAATAATATGTATTAAATTATATACTATATATACAAAAAAGTCAATAGGATCAGATGCTTTGCGCATAAAAAATTCTCCCCCTTGCAGGGGAGAATACGGTCGCCACAGGGGTGGAACGGTCTGTTATTCCGCAAACTTTTCCTTGTTGATCCAAAGTCCCAGCGCCGGGTTCGGGATGAAGAAGATTTCTTCGCCGTCGGGCAGGGTGTTGTAGCCGTAGTGGAGCTTTTGCGGATCGTACCGCTTCGCCGTCTCGTCGTAATCCGCCCAGAGGAAGTTGGCGTTTTCGATATCCTCCTTCGGCATGTGCGGCTTCACGGCATAGGTGATGCGGAAGCGGCCGTCGGACGAGCCGTGGATCAGGTGCGCAGCCGCGCCCATGTTCTCCTTGAGGTCGTCGTTCGCGTTGAACAGCTCAAGAACCTTCAACCGTCCGCAGTAGCCGTACTTGCGGATCAGCTTGTCGATCTGCGCGTCCTCGCCGAAATGCGTGATGCCGGGGGCAAGAATGATCAGATCGCCGTCGTCCGCGACCGCCATGCGCGTGCGGTAAACGGCCTTGTTGCCGAGCCATGTGGACTGGAACTCCTTCGGATCGAGATACACGACGCACTTTTTGATGCCGTGCTCGACAAAGTCGATGTTCTTTTCCTGCGCCAATGCTACGGCTTCTTCGAGCACCTTACGCGTATCGCCGATGAACAGGCCGTGCGTATGGATCACCCCGCCGGGCGCGGTGGTCACGGTCAGCACGAACACGATCGGACGGTCGCCGAGGAACGTCTTTAACGCATAGTCGAACAGCTTGCGGACGGGCGTATAATCGCGGCCCATCATGCGCTCCATGCCGTAGACCGCGCCGACCATGTGGGACTTATTGATCATATCGCTGCCGCCGACGCCGACGAACAGGTTCTTTGCATGGTTCGCCATGCCGATGACCTCATGCGGGACGACCTGCCCGACCGAGAGGATCAGATCATAGCTTTCGTCCATGACGCGCTTATTGACCTCGACGGACACCGGATCGGTCCACAGCCCGTCGGTGATCTCGGAAAGATATTCGCCGGAGACTTCGCCGAGCCGCACGACCTCTGTGCGCCAGTTGTGCTCCAAAAACCGCTCGAACGGGATGTCTCCGAACATATCGGCGGCTTCCTCCTTGGTGACCGGGCGGTGCGAGCCGAGCGCGGGCATCACGTCCACCCATGCGCCCATATCGGTCAGCATGTGGTAGTAGCAGTTGGTGATAAAGCCGGCGTTGGAATGGTAACGGGTATAGTCGGGCGGGAGCAGCAGCACCTTCTTGGGCTGGCGGCCCTCCAAAGAACGGCAAAGAGCCGCGCGGATTTCGTCGCGGCTCAGGCCGTTATCGTTTGATGCACGATAAAAGAGTTCCATTGTCTTACCTCTTACGCGGTATAGGTCGAAGCGGAGGTATCGCCGCCGTGGCCCGTCCAGTTGGTGTGGAAGAACTCGCCGCGCGGGCAGTCGAGCCGCTCATAGGTGTGCGCGCCGAAGTAGTCGCGCTGTGCCTGCAGCAGGTTCGCGGGCAGCTTTTCGGTGGTGTAGCCGTCAAAGTATGCGAGCGCGGACGAGAACGCAGGCATCGGGATGCCGTGACGGACGGCTTCGGCCACGACGTTGCGCCACGACGGCACGAGCGTCTTGATGGTTTCGCCGAAGTACGGATCGAGGAGCAGGTTGGTCAGCTCCGGATTCTTGTCGTACGCTTCCTTGATCTTGCCGAGGAACACGGAACGGATGATGCAGCCGCCGCGCCACATCAGCGCGATGCCGCCGTAGTTGAGGTTCCAGCCGTAGGTCTTGGCGGCGGAGCGCATCAGCGTATAGCCCTGCGCATAGGAGATGATCTTGGAGGCATAGAGAGCCTTGCGGATATCCTCAATGAACGCCTTCTTGTCGACGTCGTTGATCTTGGTATCGCCCTTCGGGAAGACCTTCGCGGCTTCGACGCGCTCTTCCTTCATCGCGGACAGGCAGCGGGAGAACACGGCTTCGCCGATCAGCGTGAGCGGTACGCCCGCATCCAGCGCGGCGATGCCGGTCCACTTGCCGGTGCCCTTCTGGCCTGCGGTGTCGAGGATCTTGTTGACGATGGGTTCGCCGTCGGTATCCTTATACGCAAGGATGTCGCGCGTGATCTCGATGAGGTAGGAATCCAGCTCGGTCTTGTTCCACTCGGTGAACACGTCGTGCATTTCGTCCGCGGTCATGCCGAGGCCGTCGCGCATGAGCTGATACGCTTCGCAGATCAGCTGCATATCGCCGTACTCGATGCCGTTGTGGACCATCTTCACAAAGTGACCTGCGCCGTTCTCGCCGACCCAGTCACAGCAAGGGGAACCGTCCTCCACCTTCGCGCAGATGGACTGGAACACGTCCTTGACATGGGGCCAAGCCGCGGGCGAACCGCCGGGCATCAGAGACGGGCCGTTCAGGGCGCCTTCTTCGCCGCCGGACACGCCGCAGCCGATGTACAGCAGACCCTTGCTCTCGACATACGCGGTACGGCGCATGGTATCCGGGAAATGGGAGTTGCCGCCGTCGATGATGATATCGCCGGGCTCCAGCACGCCGAGCAGCTTCTCGATGAAGTCGTCCACCGCCTGACCGGCCTTGACCATCATCATGACGCGGCGCGGCTTCTTGAGGTTTTCGGCGAGCTCTTCGAGCGAGTAGCAGCCGATGATGTTCTTGCCGTTGGCACGGCCTTCGACGAAGTTCTTGACCTTCGCGGTGGTGCGGTTATAGACCGCGACCGTGAAGCCCTTGGATTCCATGTTCATAACGAGGTTTTCGCCCATAACGGCGAGACCGATCAGACCGATGTCCGCTTTCATGATTATATCTCCTTAAAATTTTATTATTGTAATGCTGTTGTTCTTCTTTCTTCTTCCCGGAGGAAGAAGAAAGAACGAACCAAGAAAGAAGAAGGCCGGGATTTTGTATTCGGATTCTCCGCAGGAAGAATCCTCAACAGCTCGTCCGCTTGCGGACGAATTCAGCCGTTCGAAGAACGATTTAGCTGCGGAGCGCCTTACCGCTTGACGCGCGCGTTGCCGCTCCACACGGCCCAGACCTGCTCCTCGTCCGCGGGCTGCGCATAGTCGTTGACCATCGTCGCCGCCAGAGCGCCGGTCGCCCAGCCGAAGTGCAGGCAGTCCTCGCCGGACCAGCCCTTCAACAGACCGTAGAGCAAGCCGCCGACGAAGCCGTCGCCGCCGCCGATGCGGTCATAGACCTGGATCGGACGCGGCTCTGCCACGACCCACTCGCCGTCCTTGAGGAGCAGCGCGCCCCAAAGATGCTCGTTGGCGGACAGCACCTGGCGCAGCGTGGTCGCAAACACCTTGACGTCCGGATACTGCTTCTTGACTTCGAGGATCATTTCCTTGAAGCTGTCGATCTTGGAGGCAAGATCCTTGCCGCCGGCTTCCGGTCCCTTGAGACCGAGCGCCAGCTGGAAGTCCTCTTCGTTGCCGACGAGGATATCCGCAATCGAAGCGATCTCCTTGAACGCGGCGGAGAGCTCCTCCTCGCGGCCCTTCCAGAACGACGCACGATAGTTGAGGTCGAACGAAATCTTCGTGCCGTACTTCTTCGCGGCGCGGGCAAGCTCAAGGCAGAACACGCTCGTTTCATGGGACAGCGCGGCGATCAGGCCGGAAAGGTGCAGGATCTCGACGCCCTCTTCGCCGAAGATGCGCTCCAGATCGAAGTCCTTCACGTTCAGCGTGCGGCCGACTTCACCGGCGCGGTCGTTTGCTACGCGCGGTCCGCGGAGGCCGAAGCCGGAATCCGCGATGTTGAACTGGTGGCGGTAGCCCCACGGATCGCCCTGCGGCACGTCCTTGCCCTCATACTCCATGTTGCGGGCGCGAAGATCGGCCTTGATGAACGCGGCGATCGGGGAGCCCTCGACGAACGTCGTCAGCACCTTGACCGGGAGGCCGAGCGCGGCGGGAACGGTGGCCACGTTGGTTTCGGCGCTGGTGGCCTGCATGTAGAACTCATGGCTGATGTGGACGGGCTGACGGTTGACCGGCGTGATGCGCACGCCCATGCTGGTCGGGACGACCAATGCGTACTTCTTCATAAAAAATTCTCCTTCAAAAAATTATTTGATCACTTCGTCGAAGCGGAAATAGCGCAGGGTGTTGTAGTAGGAAATGTTCTCGACGATCTTGCCGAGCATCTCCATATCGGCGGGGTATTCGCCGTTCTCGACCAGATTGCCGATCTTATTGCAGAGGATGCGGCGGAAGTATTCGTGGCGGGTGTAGCTTAAATAGCTGCGGCTGTCGGTCAGCATACCGACAAAGTTGCCGATCACGCCGAGGTTCATCAGGTCGGTCATTTGCTGCTCCATGCCGGTCTTGTGATCGTTGAACCACCAGGCCGAGCCGATCTGCATCTTGCCCGCGACTTCCGCATTGGTCTGGAACGCGCCCATGACGGTGGCGACGACGCCGTTGTCCGCCGGGTTCAGCGAGTACAGGATCGTGCGCGGGAGCGCGTCGTTCTTTTCCAAGAGATCGAGGAACGCGGCGAGGTTGACGGCGGCGGCGTTGTCGTTCATCGCATCGTAGCCGGTGTCCGCGCCGAGCAGGTTGTAATACTTGGAGGAATTGTTGCGGATGCAGCCGAAATGGAGCTGCATGACCCACTTCCGCTTGGCGTATTCCTTCGCGCAGGCCAGCAGCAGCGCGGTATGGAACGCTTCGTATTCGTGCGCGGTGATCGCTTCGCCCGCGCGGCCCTTGCGGAAGATCTCGTCCAGCTCGGCCTCGGTCGCAAGCGTGCAGAGCGTCTTATCGAGCGCATGGTCGGAAACGCGGCAGCCGTGCGCCTCGAAGTATTCGATGCGCTTGGTCATCGCTTCGCACAGGGCGGCAAACGAATCGAGTTTCACGCCGGAAACGGCCTCGAGTTTATCCATATAGGAGGCAAACTCCGGCTTGTCGATCCGCATGGCCTTGTCGGGACGGAACGCGGGCAGCACCGCGACCTTGCAGGTCGGGTCGGCCTTGATCATTTCGTGGGCCTTGAGATCGTCGATCGGATCGTCCGTCGTGCAGATCAGCTTGACGTTGCTCTTTTCGATGATGCCGCGCACGGTCATGTCCGGCTGCGCCAGGATCGCGTTGCACTTGCGATAGATTTCACGGGCGTTCTTGGCGGTCAGCGGCTCGGTGATACCGAAATACCGCTGCAGCTCGAGGTGCGTCCAATGGTACAGCGGGTTGCCGATCGCGTTCTGCAGCGCGGTCGCCCACGCGACGAACTTGTCCTCCGGGTCCGCGTCGCCGGTGACGAGCGTTTCGGGCGTGCCGTTCGACCGCATCAGGCGCCACTTGTAATGGTCGCCGAAATAGCTGCCGTCCTCCATGTGACCGCCGAGCCAGATCTCAGTGATCGTGGTATACTGCTTGTCCAGCGCAATTTCCATCGGGTTGATGTGGCAATGGTAGTCGATGATCGGCACCTTGGCCGCGTGCTCGTGATAGAGCGTCTTGGCAATGTCCGTACCGAGCAGAAAATCCTTGTCCATGAACGGCTTCATTTCGTTTGCGATCCTCCCGTATTATGATTTGATTGGATTGGCGGATAGGCTAACGCTCCCCCGCGTTTGTCAGTAGTATATCATTTAACTTTTCAATTTGCAACAGCAAAAATCGAATTTATCTGCTAAAAAAAAGAAATATACAATATATTTCCAAAAAATCCGAAAAAACAGACTTTTTTATGAAAAACCTGTTTGACAAATGTAAAAACTGTGCTATACTTGTGATATATCACAGATCGAATGCAGGGGCTGTATCCGGCAGGACGCCCGGCGGGGCCGAACGGTTTTCCGCCTGTATGAAAAAAGCCGACTATCATATTTATTATAAAGGAGATTTTACCATGAAACTTTGCAACGCATCTGTCAAGGCGAACGCCGCCGAACTGGAAGCGAAGGGGTATGCGCTTCCGAAGTATGACCGTGAAGCCGTCACCGCGAACACTGCCGCGCGTCCCGAATGGGTTCACTTCGGCCCCGGCAACATTTTCCGCGCGTTCATTGCGGCGCTCGATCAGAAGCTGCTGAACGAAGGTCTGGCGGACACCGGCATCGTCGCGGCCGAGGGCTTCGACCCCGAAACGCTCGACGTGGCCTACCGTCCGTTTGACAATCTGTGCGTCGCCGCCACGCTCTGCGCGGACGGCCGCATCGAAAAGGCGATCATCGGCAGCGTCGTCGCTTCCTACGGCATGGTCAGCGGCACCGAGGATTGGGAGACCGTGAAGACCGCGTTCCGCAATCCTTCCTTAAAGATGGCGTCCCTGACGATCACCGAAAAGGGCTACAACATCAAGGACGGTCACGGCGACCTGTTCCCCGCCGTCGCCGCCGACATGGGCAAGGCGCCCGCCGAAGCCGGCAGCTATATCGGCAAGGTTGCTTCCCTGCTCCATGAGCGTTATGCAGCGGGCGCGTATCCGCTTGCGATGGTTTCGATGGACAACTGCTCGCACAACGGTTCCCGTCTCGAAGCCGCGGTGCTGGCGTTTGCCGATGCATGGGAAGAAAAAGGCCTTTGCAAGAAGGGCTTTGCCGAATACGTCCGCAATCGCGCGCTCGTCTCGTTCCCGTGGAGCATGATCGACAAGATCACCCCGCGTCCCGACGCCGCCGTGCAGGCGATGGTCGAGGCCGACGGCATCGAGGACATGGGCTTTAAGCGCACGTCCCGCGGCACCTATGTCGCTCCGTTCGTCAACGCCGAGGAATCGCAGTACCTCGTCATCGAGGACGCGTTCCCGAACGGCCGTCCCGCGCTCGACAAGGCCGGCGTGATTTTCACCGCGCGTGAGACCGTGGACATGGTCGAAACGATGAAGGTCGGCACCTGTCTGAATCCGCTGCACACCTGCCTCGCCATCTGCGGCTGCCTCTTGGGCTTTGACCGCATCTCCGCCGAGATGAAGGATCCCGACCTGAAGAAGCTCGTCGAGGTCGTCGGCTACAAAGAGGGTCTGCCGGTCGTCGTGGATCCCGGCGTCATCGACCCGAAGCAGTTCATCGACGAAGTCGTGGGCAAGCGTTTCCCGAACCCCTTCCTCGGCGACACGCCGCAGCGCATCGCCACCGATACGTCCCAGAAGATCACGGTTCGCTTCGGCAACACGATCAAAAAGTATGCCGCGTCCAAAACGCTGAACGTGAAGGATCTGAAGCTGATCGCGTTCGTGATCGCCGCCTGGTGCCGCTACCTCATGGCAATCGACGACAACGGCAACGCGTTCACGCCGAGCGACGACCCGCTGATGCCGATGCTTGCGCCGCGCTTCACCGCAATCAAGCTGGGCGACGAAGTCAATGTCCATGAGCTTTTGCAGCCGGTTCTGTCCGATGCGCGCATCATGGGCTGCGATCTCTATGAGGTCGGCCTTGCGGAGCAGGTCGAAGCAAACTTTGCCGAGCTGATCAAGGCCCCCGGCGCCGTGCGCAAGACGCTGCAGGCGAGACTGGCAGAATAACCCGTATACAGCTTCGGCCGGGCAGCGTCCGATTTGGCCCTGCCCGGCCGGTTTTCCCCATTGTCCCTTGAAAGGAGCCTTATGACCCCGATCCATGTTCCCGAAAAGCTGCCCGGGGAGAACGGGCGGCAGTACGCCTATCGCGTCCTGTTCGACGCGATCATGACCCTTGAATTTCCGCCCGGCATGCTGCTGGTGGATGCCGAGCTGAGTCAGGCGCTGCACATCAGCCGCACGCCGATCCGCGAAGCCATCGTTTCGCTGACCGAATCGAAGCTCGTGGACGTGCACCCGCAAAAGTCGAGCAGCGTTTCGCGCATCGACCTCGACGCCGTCGAGGAGGGCGTATTCCTGCGCTTCCACACCGAGCGGGCGATCCTGCGCGAAGCGGTTCGCAAGGCGGACGGCTCGGCCTTTGCCCTGCTGCACAAGAACCTCGAAGCGCAGCGCGAGGCGGTCGAAAGCTGCGACCCGGACCGGTTCATCGAGCTGGACAATGCGTTCCACCGGCTCCTTTACTTCTCCGTCAACAAGCCGTGGACATGGGCCACCGTCACGCGGATCGTGACGCATCAGGATCGCGTGCGCCGTTTGCAGACGCGGCTTTCCGGCGAGGGCGCCAAGGCGTCGTATGCCGATCATCAGGCGATCTTCAACATGCTGATGACGCGCGAGGACAAGGACATCGACGAGTTCCTTTACAACCACCTCACCGCCGGCTACCGCGCCGCGCTGCCGGAGCTGATCAAAAAATACCCGACGTATTTTGCGCTGTGAGAAAAAAACGGCATTGACGCCGCCAAAAATGATAAAAAGCTGCCCGGACGCGCCGAGCAGCTTTCGTTATGCATAAAGTCTCATCGTATCCTCGATCCAGTACCCATATTCCGTCCCGGGCCGTTCCAAGGCGCGAAGCCTTTGCCACAGCGGCAGCCCGTCCGAAACGTCGTGCCACAGATCGGCAAACACGAAATCGTGCGCGTGGTTCTCCTTTGCGTAATCAAACGCGTCGGCATGGACGAGCGTGATCTTCCCGCGGTGCGGGAACTGCGGCAGCAGCGTATCGGCAAACAGCCGCAGCACATTTTCGTCGCGCTCCACGACCGTGACCGACGCGACCTCCTCCTTTTCGCTCGCCATGAACGCATAGTAGCCGAGCCCCAGGCCGTATACCGCGATATCGCCGTGCGCCCTTGCAATCGGCCGGCGCATCGTGACAAGCTCGTTCGGCTTCAGGCTCATCCATTCGCGCCCGTCCTCGAAGATCGCGGGACAGTCGAACGGCACGGCAAAGCAGCCGAGCTGCGGCAGCACGCGCCCGTCGAAGGTCTTTTGCATATCGCCGCACACGAACAGCTCATACGGCTGATACGTGACCTTGCCGAACGTCCACTTCCCCGCCCGCCCCGTCGGGAACCGCACCGCCGTCCGGTAGGGATCGTGCAAAAATGCGTCCGGTTCGAGCAGCCGCACGCTCTCCCGAAGGTATCGCTCGCGCAGCGTCGGGTCGTCGTATATGTCCAACGCCCCGGCAAGCAGCACAAGGTATGCGTCCCGTTCGGAAAGGCCGCAGTCCTCCGCCGTTTCGCGCACGGCATTTCGGTCGATCGCGTCCGGGCAGTCATTGAGGTATGCGGCAACACGAGTCAAAAACAAATTGTTATACGCTTCGATCTCCATGCCGTTCAGTATAGCACCCGCGCCGTTCCCGCGCAAGACGGTTGCGAAAACCGAAAGAATATGGTATACTATCCCCCGCAATCCTTGGAAAGGAGGGCCGCTTATGCCGCTGCCGCTGCTGATTCTGCTTGGTTATATCGCCGTTATGAGCGTGATCACGTTTATTCTGTTCGGCGTGGACAAGGCCAAGGCCAAGCGCCATGTGTGGCGCATCCGCGAACGAACGCTGCTGCTGTTTGCCTTTTTGGGCGGCGCGCCTGGCGCGTTTTTCGGGATGCTCGCGTTTCGCCACAAGACGCAGCACATCAAGTTCACGCTGTTGGTACCGGTCGCGCTTGTGCTGTGGATCGCGCTTGTGATCTTTGCTGCCGTGCGGCTGACGCCATGAAGCATCCTGTTCTTTGGCTCTGCCTTTGCCTGCTGCTGTTCGGCTGTGCCGTGTCCCCTGTTGTCGAGGCTCCCGAAGCGCCCGAATCGCCCGCGCCGACCGCTTTTATGACAGCTGCGCCGTCGCCCGCCGTGGTGGAGCTGCAGCCGAGCTTTGCCGTAACCGAGCCGCCGTTTACCGCGATCCCCACGCCCTCGCCCACGCCGACCCCCACGCCGGAGCCGACGCCGACGCCCACCCCGACGCCGGATCCCTACCGTGCCGAAACGGTCAAGACCTATAAAAAGAGCGACGATTTCTGGTACTGTCCGCTGACCGAGGCGACCAAGGCGCGGATCATCGGCACGACGTTCCCCGAAGACCCGAAGGACTGTCCGATCAAGATCAGTGACCTTCGCTATGTGCGGCTTTTGTATACGGACTTCGACGGCGTAACGCACACCGGTGAAATGATCGTGCACCGCAAGGTCGCGGACGACGTGCTGGATATCTTCTATCAGCTGTATATCGCGCAATATCCGCTGACCTCGGTGAAGCTGCTCGACGATTACAACGAGCCGTTTTCGGACGGAACCTCGATGATCGAAAACAACACGTCGGCGTTCTGCTGCCGTCTTGTGACTGGAACGCATCATTTTTCCAAGCACAGCTACGGCGTCGCCATCGACGTGAACCCGGCGCTGAACCCCTATATCCGCCCGGACGGCAGCTTCGCGCCGGAAAACTCCGCTCCGTACCTCGACCGCACGCTCGGCCTGCCCGGCATGATCGACGAAAAGGATCTCTGCTATAAGCTGTTCACCAAGCACGGCTGGAAGTGGGGCGGTCATTTCAAGGGCGAAACCGACTATCAACATTTTTATAAGGTGTTAAACTGACATGAAAGAACAAGCCATCCGTTACCTGTCCCAAAACGTCCCTCTGCATATCGACATGCTCGAAGCCCTGCGCCGCCATGACGTGCCGGTGCTGTATGTATCCGACCGCGCTTGCCTTTTGCAAACGCGTCACAAAGGCATGGCGCAGCTGGCCTGCGACGACGCCGATGCGGGCGAAGCCGCGCTGCGCGCTGCCGGGGAATTGTATCTTGTCGTATCGCACGGCAAGGCCGCATGGGACGCTGTCAAGCGCGTCTACCCGACCTATGACAGCCGCCGCCCGTGCCATCAGGCCTACTATCCGAGCCGCATCCCGCATGAGGTGCCGCCGACCTGCACGATTGCGCCGTACCCGATGGATCGGCTCGACGATGTGATGACGCATTACGACAACGTCAACGACCCGGCCTACATCATCGACCGGATCGAAAAGGGCGACCTGTTTGCCGGCTACCTCGATGGCGAACTTTGCGGGTTCATCGGCTTTCACAACGACGGCTCAATGGGCATGCTCGAGGTGTTCCCGGATTTTCGCCGTCACCACGTCGGCTTTGCGCTCGAACAGAACCTGATCAACGAAGCCCTGCGGCGCGGCTGGGTGCCGTACTGTCACATCTATGAGGGCAACACGCCCTCGGTCAACCTGCAAAAGAAGCTCGGTCTGCATGTGACCGAGGACTGCTGCGTGGCATGGATGCACGCCCCGCGCGACTGATCGGAAAAGCATCGAGGAGGAACGGTCCATGGCCGTTCCTCTTTTGTATTTGGGTTCGTCCGTCCCTGTCGAAAAAAATCGATAAATTGTTTACCGATTTTTGCCGATCCTCGATTGACAACCGGTTTTTCCGTGTTATAATTATTATGAACGGGTTCATATTAAGTTTTTACAAATGCCGCCCCCCTTGCGGAGAAAGGAAGCTCTCCATGCCGAAGATCATCGAAAACTGTCGGGAAAAGCTGCTGGACGAAGCGCGGCGGCAGATCAACGAATGCGGCTACGGCGCGCTGACGATACGCGGCGTAGCAAGCGCGTGCGGCGTCGGCGTCGGCACGGTATACAACTATTTTTCGTCGAAGGACGCGCTGGTGGCGACGTTTATGCTGGAGGACTGGCAGGCCGCGACAGCCGATATGCACAAGGCCTTCGGCAGCGGCATGCCGATGGAGATTCTCTCGGCGGAATACGACGGACTGGTTTCCTTCGCCGCGCGGCACCGGGCGCTGTTTATGGACCCGGCGGCGATCGCGGCGTTTTCCGTTCTCCCCCGCGCGTGGCATGTGCGGCTGCGCAAGCAGCTTGCCGTGCCCTTGGAAACGGCGCTTGCCCCGCGCGCCAACGCAAGGTTCCTTTCGCAGTTCCTTGTCGAATCGCTTCTGACGTGGGCGCAGGCGGGCGTCGCCAAGGACGAGCTGACGGCGGTGTGGCAGCCGCTGCTGCAGGCGTAAACCGCCGCAAGATCCCCTCGCGGCTGCATCCGTCCGAATGTTTGGGATGAATCGGGCTTTGCCCGGCTATATATATAAACGAATGATAAAAAGGAGTGTGAATCCCCATGAGCAGCTTTGAAAACCTGCGTATCGTAGACAACTTCTACCAGACCTCCCTGTTCTTCCCGATGCCGACCGTTCTGATCAGCACGCTGACCGAATCCGGCATGACGACGCTCGGGCCGTACTCGCTCGTACAGCCGTATTACGTCGCGGGCAAGGACTACTATGCGATGCTGCTGCAATGCCGCAACTCGTCCAACACGGCGCAGAACATTCTCCGCACCGGCAAGTGCGCGATCAACTTCATCGACGACAAGCCGGCCACCTTCAAGGAGGCCGTGAAGCTCTCCTGGCCCGGCGACAAGCCCGAGGAGAAGATGCCGAAGGTCAACTTCAAGCTCGAAAAGTCGATGATCGAGGAAGAGAATCCCGCCGATGTGCGCCCGATGGTGCTGACCGACGCGATCGAGGTCATCGAGTGCACGTGGATGCGTGAGCTGGACGGCGCCGCAAACGATCAGGCGGGCTGCACGACCGGCTATGAGCCGCCGTATCACGATTTCAACGGCATCACGTCGAAGTTCGGCGCACACTTCATCTTGCGCGTCGATAAGATCCTGATGAAGAAGAAGTATTCCGACGCGATCATCAACGGCGTAACCGCGAAGGACTTCCCGAAGCTGCCGGTCGATTACGGCTATCGTGACAGCAAGAACTTCTGGTATCACCGCGCCGCATGGCGTATGCGCGCAGAGCTTTTGGCGATCCGCAAGCAGACGCTTGAATCCGTCCGCTATGCCGCCGACCGTGCCGACGACAAGGTGAAGTTCACCGACGAAGCGTTAAAGACGATCCTGAACGTGCCGCGCGTGTTCCTGCCGCTCGTTTTGAAGGGCTGCGTGGACTGGGCAAAGGAAAACAATGTGACCCTCATCACCGAGGAGCACATGAAGATCATCAACGACAAGCGTTCCAAAGAGAAGAACGCCAAAAAATAAGGGAGGTAAGCGAACATGAAGGTAGTATTGGCAGGTGCATTCGGCAACCTCGGCGCCGAAATTCTGAAGGAGCTGTGCGCGCAGGGGCATGAGGTCATTGCGGCAGATATCAAGGAGCGTCCGATTCCGGGCACCGAGGGCAAGTATACGTTCAAGGCCATCGACGCAACCGAGTATATCACGCTGAAGGGTCTTTGCGAGGGCGCGGACGTCGTCATCACGACGATGGGCCTCACGGGCGCTTCCACCAAATTCACGTCCTACGATATCGACTATCAGGGCAATATGAACCTGTATAAGGAAGCCAAGAAGGCGGGCGTGAAAAAGTTCAACTACATCTCCGTCATTTCCTGCGACGAGCCGGGCGCCGAAAAGGTCCCGATGCTCCACGCCAAGTATATGGTCGAGCAGGAGATCAAAAAGGACAATATGGACTGGATCATCTACCGTCCGACCGGCTATTTCTACGACATCTGCAAGGTGTTCAAGCCGTATGTGGATAAGGGCGAAATGCAGCTATTGAAGGGCTTCGGCGGCGTCAAAGCAAATGTCGTGGACTGCCCGGACTTCGCGAAGTTCATCGTCGAGCACATGTGCGACACGAACGTGACCTACAACGTCGGCGGCAAAGAAACCTACACCTATGAGGAAATGGCCAAGATGTGCTTCGACGCCGCAAAGAAGCCGCTGAAGATCAAGTGGGCGCCGATCTGGCTGTTCGGCATCCTGGCGAACCTGCCGAAGATCAAGAAGGCCGGCAAGCACGATATCATCCTGTTCTCGCGCTGGACGCTGAGTCACGACCTCGTCGGCGACACGAAGATCGGCGACAAGAGCTTTGCCAAGTACATTAAGGACTATTTCAAGGAGGCATAAACGATGGGCTGGGGATATTTAGGCATTATCTGTGCCGTCTGCGCCGTCTGCTGCGCGTGCGGCTTTAAGAAGTTCGTTTGGTTCCTTTCCATCGGCTATGGCTTTGCCATCGCGGGCGGCGGCATCACGATCCTGATCCTGACGCTTGCCAACGGCTGGGGCGGCGCGGCGACCTGGCTTGCCGTGCTGCAGGCGCTGCTGTTCATCGCTTACGGCGCGCGTCTGTCGGGCTTTTTGCTCTACCGCGAGCTGAAGAACAAGGCGTACGTCAAGACGCTGAACGAGGACGCGGGCGGCGACAAGAAAATGCCGATCTTCGTCCTTGCGGCGATCTGGATCTTCGTCTCCGTGCTGTACACCGCGCAGGTCAGCCCGATGTTCTTCCGTTACTACAACGTCGGCACCGGCGTGAAGGCCGCGCATGACTATGTGCTCCCGATCATCGGTATGCTGATCTCCGTGCTCGGGCTTTGCGTCGAGGCGCTGGCCGACAAGCAGAAATCCGATCAAAAGAAGGTCAACCCGAAGATGGTCGCCACGCAGGGCCTGTATAAGCTCGTCCGCTGCCCGAACTACCTCGGTGAGATCACGTTCTGGATCGGCGTATTCGTCGCCGGCATCACCGCGTTCAAGACCGTCGGGCAATGGATCATGGCGATCCTTGCGCTGATCGCAATCGTGTTCATCATGTTCAACGGCGCGCAGCGGCTCGAAAAGCGGCAGAACGAGCGCTACGGCAACAACAAGAAGTATCTGGAATATGCTAACTCCACGCCGATCATCCTGCCGTTCATTCCGCTGTATCACCTGAACAAGCCGGAAAAGAAGGTCAAGTAAGATGGAAGCCGTGAAGGAATTTTCCGTCCCGATGGCGTTTGTCGATTTTATCCCCGTGATCCTGTTTGCGATTGCGGCGGTGATGCTGCAGCGCGATCTGTACAACAAGATGAGCAAGGGCGCGTTTGCGCTGTTTGCCGCGGGCACCATCGACGTGATCTGCTCCGGCGCATTAAAGGCGCTGTATAAGCTGCTGTACGGCGCAGGGATCTGCGACTTTACGCGGCTCAACGACATGTTCTTCCCGGTGCAGTCCATCGGCTTTCTGCTCGCCGGTATCGGCGTTGTGGCGATGCTCGTGCATAAGCAGGGCGAAACGCTGCCCGCCGTCGCCGCCGCGCCCGCCGTGTTCTCCGGCACGTTCGTGTTCGTCGGTCTGATGGTCGCGGGGCTCGGCTGCATGGACTTCGGCTTGGTCGCGATTGCGAAAAAGCTCAAAAAGCCCGCTGCCATTGTGCTTCTCTGCGTCTCGTTCGTGATGTGCCTCGGCATGGGATACCTGTCCACCAAGAACTTTGAAAAGGCGTCGCTGAATTGGATCGCCGAGGGCGTCAACGTCGTGGGGCAGCTGTGCTTCCTGCTTGCCGCCGTGCTGATGCGCAAGGCGGGCTTAAAGGAGCTCAAGCTCGAAAAGGAGGCCAGATGACCGAGCAGTTATTGAACGGTATCCGAAAGCGTTTTCCGCTGACGGAAAAGCCCGTCGGGGAGTTTGCCACGCTCAAGGCGAACGGCATGACCTTTACGATCAAGGCCTACGACGCCAAGGGGCTCGGCCACGTTTCCGTCATGACGGCAAAGGGCTTTTTCGGCCTGATGCAGATGGATACGCTGATCGTAAACCCGACCGAAAAGGATCTGCCGCTCTATTCCTACGACCGCATCCTCGCCATGGGCAACGATACGCTGATCATCGAGCTGTATGATACGATGCTCGAAAAGGTCGATCTGCAGGCCGTCCGCGATGTGAACACGATCTACTGCGACCTGCCCCGGCGCGATCCGGGACAGCATTGGTACGATTCGATCAAGCTGCAGGAAAGCGTCTCGGTCAAGGCCAAAAAGCCCCAGAAGCCGCGCATGGACCTCTATGCGGTGCAGCACCTCGGCGCTTTCCTCGACTGTGCGCCTGCGGGTGCCTGCGATCCTGCCGCCAAGCGCGAAAAGGCGTCCGTCTATGTGGAGGGCTTGCTCCAAAATGGCGGCCCCTCGACCGACGTGTTCCTGAAGGCCTTCGGCAAGGAAAAGACCGAACGTCTGTTCCGCACCGTGCTGTTCGGCACAAAGGCATAACCAAAACGGCAAAACGCCGCTCCGATAGGGGCGGCGTTTGTTTGTCTTATGCTGTTTTGCGGCCGTCTTATCGGCGGCTCTCGTCGATCTGGCGCAGGGATTCGCCGTTCAGCCAGCGCAGCAGCTCGTTCGGCGTGGCAGGCAGATCGACGGTCAAAAACTCGGTACGGCCGGGAACCATCTGCGAGGGGTCGTCGCTGACCGCCCATGTCACGCGGGAGAGCACGCGGGCGTCGCGGTCAAGCGGGCCGTCCGGCAGCTCCGTGTGCTGCAAAAGGATCGTGGCCTCGCGGTTGTCGGAGATCCAGCGGCCGAAGTTCGTCGTCGGCTTTTTCCAAAGCCACTTGTCGCTCGATCCCTGCTTCCCCGCGCGCTTCACATAGCCGTTGTATACGTCCTGCGTGCAGCGCATAACCCAGATCACATGGTAGCCTGCGCGCTGAAAATGCTCGCAGACCGGAAAGAACGCGGCCTCCATTAAAAGTCCGTCCTGCAGCATGACCGCAAAATGGTTGATCAGGATATACGCGATCTCGCTCTTGCCGCCGACCTCGACCGGCACGTTGCGGCATTCGGGCGGCACAAGGCTGCGCCATTGCTCCTGCCATACCTCCGTTGCGGACTGCGTATAGGGCGGTTTCTTTTTGAAAAACGAAAACATAGCTTCCCTCATTTTCTGTGTTTTGGGTAGTATAGCAGAAACCGCGTCGGTTCGCAAGACGGCTTTTATCCAAAAAACATCCGCCCGATGCGCTCGGACGGATGCCGTATTTTCGGATTACAGACTGTTCGTTTTGCGGACGCCCGCTTCGCTCTCAAAGAACAGCGCGAGCGCGCCGGGGCCGACGTGCGAGCCGGTGACCGGCTCATAATCGACGACGAGGATATCCTTGGGCGGACGGTTCTTGTTCAAAAGGCTCACAAGATAATCGGCATCGGCCTTGCATGCCGCGTGCGCGATGCCGACCGTCTGCTTTTCGGGGTCCTTGACCAGCTTATCGTACTGCGCGGCGAGCGCCTCGATCGAGCGCTTGCGGCCGCGCACCTTGGCAAACGCGACGATCTTGCCGTCCACGTCGCCCTTCAGGATCGGCTTGATATGCAGCACCGTTCCGACGACGGCGGCGATATTGCAGAGCCGCCCGCCGCGGCGCAGAAACATCAGATCGTCCACCGTGAACACGTTGAACATGCGCTCGGAAAGCGCGCGAAGCTCGCTTACCGCTTCCTCAAACGGCACGTTTTGATCGCGCAGCTCAGCCGCGCGCACCGCCACAAGTCCCTCGCCGAGCGAAGCGCCGAGCGTGTCGATCACCTCGATCCGGCGCTCCGGAAACGCTTCGAGCGCCATCTCGGCGCCGAGCATCGAGCTTTGGCAGGAGCCGGAAATGCCGGAGGACATGCTCACATAGATGATGTCCTTGCCAGCCTGCAAAAAGGGCATATAGAAATCCGCGTAGGTCTTGGGATTGATCTGCGAGGTCGTCACGCGAACGTTCTGCTTGAACAGCGCGTAGTAGGAATTGCCGTCGAAGCGATCCGTATCGAGGCAGGTGTTTTCCTGCCCGTCGATGTAATAGCAAAACGGGATGACCTTCAGATCGTTTTCCCGTACCTGTTTGTTCAGAAGATTGCCCGACGTATCCGTCACGACAACAAAGCTCATGGTTGTTTCCTCCCTGTGTCCTTGGCGGCCCTCCGGGGGCCGCGAAATCGTGCAAATACAGGATAGCAAAACCGTTCCGCAAGGTCAATCTACGTTCCTTCCCACCCGCCCTACCGACCGGATTTTCGGCGTAGAATTCGAAAAACCCGCTCTACCGGGAGTAGAATTGTCAAATTATCGTCCTGTATCGTGTGCTATAATCGGTATAAAGTGTATTATGCCCCGCAAAAGCGCCCTCCCGCAACGGAGAGGGCGCAAGGGATGCTATATGGCGGCAGGCGCTTCCGGCCGGGTCAGGCGGCGAAGGGTAACGCCCGCTTTACGGTGTTGCTCAGACGATGCCCTGTGCCAGCATCGCGTCGGCGACCTTCTTGAAGCCCGCGATATTCGCGCCGGCGACGAGGTTATAGCCGAGGCCGCATTCCTCCGCGGCTTCCATCGACGCGTCATGGATGTTCTTCATGATCTTATGCAGCTGCGCATCGACCTCCTCGGCGGTCCAGGAAAGGCGCTCGGAGTTCTGGCTCATTTCAAGGCCGGAAACGGACACGCCGCCCGCATTGACGGCCTTGGACGGGGCCACGATCATGCCGGGCTGTGCCATCAGGTGCTGCAGCGCCTCGTTGGTCGTCGGCATATTGGCAACCTCGATGTAATACTTGACGCCGTTTTGGATCATCTGCTCGGCTTCCTTCATGCCGATCTCGTTCTGGTAGGCGCACGGCATGGCAATATCGACCTTGCAGCCCCACGGCTTCTGCTTCGGGAAGAATTCGACGCCGAACTTGTCCGCATAATCCTGCACGCGGTTGCGGCCGGAGGAGCGCATTTCGAGCATGTAATCCCATTTTTCCTTGGTGCCGATGCCGTCCGGATCGTAGATATAGCCGTCCGGACCGGCGAGCGTCACGACCTTTGCGCCGAGCTGGCTCGCCTTCATCGCCACGCCCCACGCCACGTTGCCGAAGCCGGAAATCGCAATCGTCTTGCCCTCGATTGTATCATGCTCATGCTTCAGGACCTCGACAAGGTAATACACCGCGCCCCAGCCGGTGGCTTCGGGACGAATCAGCGAGCCGCCGTAGGAACGGCCTTTGCCGGTGAGTACGCCGTTTTCAAAGCCGTTGCGGATGCGCTTATACTGGCCGAACAGATAGCCGATCTCTCTGCCGCCGACGCCGATATCGCCCGCCGGAACGTCGATGTTCGGCCCGATGTGCCGATACAGCTCGGTCATGAACGACTGGCAGAAGCGCATGATCTCGCCGTCGCTCTTGCCGTTCGGGTCAAAGTCCGAACCGCCCTTTGCGCCGCCCATCGGCAGCGTCGTCAGGCTGTTTTTGAACGTCTGCTCGAAGCCTAAAAACTTCATCACGGACAGATTGACATGGCTTGCAAACCGAAGGCCGCCCTTATACGGCCCGATGGCGCTGTTGAACTGGACACGGAAGCCGCGGTTTACGCGAACCTTGCCCTCGTCGTCCACCCACGGCACGCGGAACTGGATCACCCGCTCCGGCTCGACAAGGCGTTCTAACAGCCCCGCCTTTTCATATTCGGGATGCTGATTCACGACGACCTCAAGGGAACTTAAAACCTCCTCCACCGTCTGCAAAAACTCCGGCTCGTGCGCGTCGCGCTTTTTGACATCCGCCAAAACCCGTTCGATATAGCTGTTCATATACCCTCCGCGTTTTTTCACATTTGTCGGCACTCCGACACTTTTATGATACCACAGTTAAGCGGGAAGTCAACCGGTGTAAAGAGTATTTGCAAAAATATATTTTTCTTGCATAAATTTCTTTTAGCTTTGCGCGTGCCGCACGTCGCGCGGCATATCGGGAGCGGTCGGTGCATAGACTGCGGCAAGGACGAAAAGGCCGGAAAGGAGAGTTCCGAATGGAGATAGAAAAGACGAATGTGACATGGGAGACGCTGTGCGGCACGTTCACGGCGCAGGCGCAGGTGGAAAGCGCGATCCCGCTGCCGACGGGGATACGCTCAGAAAAGGTGCTGCTATGCGAGCCGGAGGTGCGCGTGCGCGAAACGCTCTGCACCAAGGACGGCGTACAGGTGACGGGGCTTCTGCTGCTGCATATCACGGTGGAGACCGACGAGCAGGCGCCGGCGGCGTTCGACGCATCGGCCACGTTTACGCATGAGCTGTCCGCGCCGGGCGCGACAACGGACATGACCGCGCGCGTATCGGCCTATGCGCCGTCGTGCAGCTGCCGCACCGAGGAAGGGGGCCTCCGGATGGCGGCGACGCTGCTGCTGCGGGCGGATGTGTTCGACACCGTGCATGAGGTCTGCATTGCGGGCATCGCGGACGCCAAGGGGCTGGAAACGCAGGGCGAAACCGTGCGCATTGCGCGGCGGACGCTGCTCGGCGCGCACTCGATCCGCGTGCGGGAAACGCTCGACGCCCCGGCGGATCTGACCTTTCTGCGCGCATGGGGGACGGCGCAGGTCGGACGCGCGGTGAACGGCGGCGAGGGGCTGCTGCTCGACGGCACGCTGTCTGTCACCTCGCTCTACTATGACGGCGCGGGCGGCACCGTACAGCGAACGGACGCCGTGCCTTTTTCCGATGCGATCACCGCCGATCAGAACCCGAACCCGATCGCATCGGTCGAGGTGCAGAGCCTTTCGGCAAGCTACGATCCGGACGGCGCGCTGACCGTCGAAGCAATGCTTTCGCTCTCGGTATACGGCGCCGTCGAGGAAACGGCAAGCGTGCTGTCCGACGCCTACGACAGCGAGGGGAGCTTTTCGTGCACCTGCAAGACCGTCCCCTGCCTGCGCTATATCGGGGAACGGCTGCAAAGCGCGGTCCTGCGCGAGCCGCTCGCCGTACCGGGTCATCTCAAGGATATCACACGCGTGCTGTTTGCCGCCGCGACGCCCTCGATCACCGACACGACCGTGACCGAAACGGACGCCGTCATCGACGGACTGCTGCTCGTTTCTGTCGTTTGCCGCGATGACGACGGACGGCTTTGCGGATTCAAGACCGACGTGCCGTTCTCGCTGCGCTCGGATGCGCCGGGGACGCTGCTGCTGCCGCGCGTGGAGGTCAGCGCCCTGGAGGTGACGGGCAGCGGCCGCACGCTTTCCGCCATGATCGAGCTGCGATACGGCGGCGAATGGTACAGCAGCGAAGCGATCCGGCTGACGACCGACGTGACGCCCGGCGCGCCGCGCGACCCGCACGAAGGCATTCTGCTCTACTTCCCCGACGAAGGCGAAACGGTGTTTTCCATCGGCAAGCGATTCGGCATCCCGACCGCCGAAATTCGGGCGCAGAATCCGAACCTTTCCGACCCGCCGCACGGCGTCGTGCTGCTGCGGCGATAGGATAAACCGCGACCCGGAGGATTCCGATTTTCGGAATCTTCCTTTTATTATGCGGCGTTTTTTCGCGGGCAAAAATCGCAGTTTTGTTCCGTGATCGTTTACGAAACCCGGCATTGTAAGCGGTGTGTAATTCTCCTGTAATCCTTTTGCCAAGGGGCTTGTTTTTTCCGGAAAAGATGGTAGAATCCCTATTCCGAACAGGAAAACAATACGGTTTTACCCCGAAAGGATGTATATATGGCAAAGAAACTGGCGGAGCATATCCATTGGCAGCCCATCGGCCAGCGCATTGTCAAAACTTGCGCGGCGGTCACGATCTGCCTGCTCTTTTATCTGCTGCGCGGGTATTCCCCCGAAACGATGCCCGCAGAAGCCGCAATCACCGCGATCATCTGCATGGACACGAACATGCGCGGCACCCGCGCCAACGCGTATTCCCGCTTCTTGGGCACGCTGATCGGCGCGTTCTGGGGCTTTCTGTTTTTGGTGCTCGACCCCGCATCCCTTGCGCCGGACGCCCGCCGCTGGCTGCTTTATCTGCTGATGGGCGTCGGCACGCTGCTGGCGCTGTACACCTCCGTGCTTGTGAAAAAGCCCGACACGGCAGGCCTTGCCGCCATCGTGTTTATCTGCGTCGTCGTCAATTATCCGAGTGTGGAAAGCCCGATGGAGCAGGCGTTCCACCGCATCCTCGACGTGCTGCTCGGCACGACGACGGCCATCGTGATCAACGCGCTGCGGCTGCCGCGCGCCAAGCAAAAAAACCGCGTGTTCTTCGTACGGCTCAAGGACCTCAAGCCCGACCAGTTCGCCGATATTCCGACGACCGTGCTGTACCGGCTGCAATATCTGCTGCAGGACGGCGCGAAGATCTGCTTAATGTCCGCCCACGCACCGACGTTCTGGGCGACGCAGTTCGGCAGCCTGCCGTTTTCCGTGCCGCTGATCGTGATGGACGGCGCGGCGATCTACGACGCGAACGAGAACGCCTATCTCTCGCTGAACGCGATCGACCCGGCTTCGTGCCGTTGGCTGATGAAGCGGCTCGACAGCATGAACCTCAGCTACTTTATCTATACGGTGCACCGCGACCGCAACTGCATCTTCCACCACGGCGCCATGACCGAGGCCGAGAACGTCGTGTATCAGTACTTGAAAAAGTCGCCGTACCGCTATTACCTCGAGGATGATCCTTTCCCGATGTCGGATACCGTGTATCTCAAGCTCGTCGGGACGCGAAAGGAGCTGCAGCAGGTGCAAAGCCAGCTGGAGCCTGCTTTCGACAAGATGAAGCTCCGCGCGGTGATCCGCAATCAGGCGGGGCTGGAGAACGGCTGCAGCCTGTACTTCTACTCCGTCCATGCCACGATGGAGAACGCGCAAAAGCAGTTGATGCATGCGCTTTCGCAAAAGGAGCCGAACCTCGAGCCGTTCCAGATGGTCTCCTCCTCCGGCTACCGCACTGAGTATGACGCGATCCGCTTGATGCGTCGGCTTGCCAAGGCCTACGAACCGCTGCTGCCGACCGTCTGGTTCCGCAGCCTTGTCGAAAAGCTCCGCGCCCGCCTGCCGCATAAGGCCGAGCAAAAGGACGCGTAAAGCAAAACCACTCAAAACCCGAAAAACCCATAGCTCGATCCCCGCGCCCGAAGCACTCGCGCGGGGATCGCTTATATTCGTCGTCCATTCCCCGCAAAAAGCCTCCGTTCTTGCTGCCGCAACAACGGCCATGGGAATCGGTACCCCGTATCTTTTCGTTTTTTTACAAAAAAGGACTTGACATGCGCGCGGTTTTTCGGTATTATACTAATGCTTGCTCGATTCGTCTAGTGGCCTAGGACACCGCCCTCTCACGGCGGTAACAGGGGTTCGACTCCCCTATCGGGTACCATGCCTCGCCAACCGGCGGGGCTTTTTGTTAGGCTTTGCGCGGCGTGTCCTTTGGGATGCGGCGCTGTTTTTCTTTTGGAAACCGTGCGGAATCATTGCGTTTTTCAAACAGAACCGCTATACTGAAGGGGTCGGAAGTGCGGCGTGATAAGATACGGCCGCAAAGGCGGAGGTACAGCATGAGCCGGACATATCCAAAGGAGCGGCAGGAACAGCCGCATGATGGCGGCAAGCCGCAGACTGTGGACGAATACATCGCCATGCAGGACGAAGCCGTGCAGCCGAAGCTGCGGGCAATTCGTTCCATTCTGCAAGCCGCGCTCCCGGAAGCAGAGGAATGTATTTCGTGGTCGATGCCGACGTACCGAAAGGGCCGGAACCTGATCCACTTCGCGGCGTCCAAGCGTCACATCGGGCTCTACCCCGGCGGCGAAGCGACGGCCGTATTTGCCGACGAGCTGACCGGCTTCGATTGCAGCAAGGGCACGATCCGGCTGCCGTATGACAAAGAGCCGCCCGCGGCGCTGATCGGGCGCATTGCCAAATGGTGCCTTGCAGCGTATGGACAAAACAAGTAATCGTATTGCGTCGGGCGGGAAGGACCGGATCCCACGCAGGAACAAGCACACGAAGCACGGAGATTTTGTATGAGAAAAGATCTTCTTCCGCAGAGCGGACATTCCTATAAGGCCTGTCTGCACACGCATACCACGCTGTCCGACGGTACCAACACGCCGGAGCAGATCAAGGCGCTGTATAGGGAGCGGGGCTATGCGGTCGTCGCCTATACCGATCATGATGTACTGATCGACCACTCCGATCTGTGCGAGGACGGCTTTTTGGCGCTCAACGGCTATGAGTTGGAGGTCTCGGAGGAATCGCACGCGCGCCCCTTCGGATCGAGCCTGACCTGCCACATGTGCTTTATCGCGAAATCACAGACGAACCTCAAGCAGGTTTGCTACCATAAAGACAAGTATATTTGGGGCAATGCCCTGCAGCAAAAGCCCCGGCTGCAATTCGACCGGGACGATTATCTTCGTGTGTATTCGCATGAAGGGATCAACGACATGTTCCGTTTGGGTCGGGAAAACGGCTTTTATGTGATCTACAACCACCCGGCCTGGTCCATGGAATCCTATCCGCAATACAGCGGCTATACGGGCATGGACGCGATGGAGATTTTCAACACCGGCTGCTGGGAGGACGGCTTCGAGGAATACAACGGCCGCGTCTATGACGATCTGCTGCGGCAGGGCAAGCGCATTGCCTGTGTCGCGGCTGACGACACGCACCGTGCGCCGTTCGACGCGTTCGGCGGCTGGATCGTCCTGCGGGCGGCGGCATTGACCTACCCCTGCATCATCGACGCTTTGGAGCGCAGCAGCTTCTATGCCTCCACCGGCCCCGACATTTTGGCGCTTTGGATCGAGGACGATACGGTACACGTCAAGACCTCGCCGGTTCATACGATCCGGATGTACACCGGCGCGCGGCACGGCGGCGTCGTCAGTACCGGGCGCGA
>JAEEGL017306932.1_pt1 | contig 25345 bp, 15 predicted proteins | sample 9134231 | NCBI WGS metagenome assembly JAEEGL01 (sample SAMN16246548, study PRJNA631951) | gut metagenome | biome: gut microbiome; feature: rumen; material: fiber-attached | host: Bos | place: Iran: Karaj | collected 2018-10
TACATTACATGGGAATATGTCAGGCCTCCGAGAATAGCGATATTCATGAGTGGAGACATTCTTGAATGGGCCTATCTTGAATGGATACATTCATCATGCAGTGGAAGACAGACGCCTATTGTTGCGGTTACCCACCTGGCTGTACGCTAGGAGTCAAAATACAGGGACCTTATCACAGGCCAATAAAAAGCGACCTACAGGGTTGCTTTTTTATTGGCTTTAATATAGAATTAACGGTGGTTTATTCGAAGTTCATTTTTTGTGAAAGGGAGATAAAAATGAGGTTAAAAGGGAGATTAACAACAAAGAACAATGTAACCGGGAGATTTGCTCTGATACTTATGTGTATCATGGCATTGGGACAGATCGCTGCCTGTGGCAAGTCAGTTCCTGAAGCTGTTGAGGAGACATCCGAGGCGGCCAAGGAAGAAGCGGGCGAAGAGACTGCATCTGAAGAAGTATTCACCGAGCCTGCACAGGTTGTTGAGAATGCTTATTTTGAAGAGAACAATATCACGTTCAGCGACAAGAAGGAGTTCGATATTCCTTTTGCTGCAGGGACATATGATCCCGAGGAGCTCAACTACAAGGAATATAAGGGCGTAACCGTAGAGCCTCAGGGTGATGCACATCTTACAATTGGCGAGATCAAGCCTGCCAAGTGTGAAAAGGAAGGTTATAAGGCGTTTACGCTTGAATATGATATCGAAGGCGTTGTACGTACAACCGTTGATACATTTGATTATGATGAGAACTACTCTTATGAGCCTCAGTTCCCTCATATCGACCTTACAGACTACTATACAGGCAAGCTGCTTCCTTATTATCCGACACTTGAGAGAGATGAGGAAGGTTATGACTATATCGAGAGGCTGGTATTCAATGATCAGACTACTGAGGTCGCTTACTACAACCTTGCGGATTACGGACCCGCTGAAGAGGGCGACTGGCAGATAGACGAAGCCTCTGATGATTCGAGATTTGAGTTCTATGACACCAAGTTAACTGAGCATCATCTTATTGAGATCAGGATTCCCGAAGGCTTTGACGGTCTTGTGCTTGCCATAGATCTTAACGGTATCTCCGAGTATGATACATCTGAGTATCGTGAGTACCAGAGTACTGAAAAGAGACTGGTATTTGAAGCAGATTCCAACGGATATTCATACAAGCCTGAGACTTCAGCATTTATCAGGATCGCTGACATGTGAGGGGTTAGTTGAAGAAACTATATCTTATTTTCCGAGAGTTCGGTAAGCAAATGGTCAGGGATAACATCTCGGCCTATGCATCGAGTACGGCATTTTTCTTCTTTTTATCGATCGTACCGATCCTGCTTATCATCTCAACCGTCATAACATTCACGCCTCTGACCAAGGAGGCGATAGTGGAAGAGATAGTTCCGTTATTACCGACGGCTATCAATTCGACGGTCATCAGATTCATAGATCAGATATACGCTAAGGCAGGAACTATCCTGCCTATAGCCGTTATTGTGGCCATATGGTCTGCGGGCAAGGGCATGATGGGCCTGCAGATGGGCCTTAATGTGGTCCATGGTGTGGTAGAGGACAGAAACTTTATCATCATCAGACTGCAGTCCAGCTTTTACATGATCGTTACGCTTATGGCACTTTTGCTTACATTCGGCGTTTCGATGATAGGAAGGACACTGATAGGATATGTGAGCCAGTTGGCGCCGCATATGCTTGATATAACGCATTTCTTAGTGCGATACAGATTCATATTCGGATGGGCGATGCTGACACTGATGTTCACGCTCATCTACAAGTTCATCCCCAATATGAAGCTCAGAGCCAGATACCAGATCCCGGGAGCGGCGTTCGCCGCAGTGGGTTGGCAGCTCCTTGCCCTGGGATTCTCAATATACGTTGATTATTTTGGCGGAATGAGCGTCTATGGCAGCCTGTCTACCATAGTGATCGGGATGATGTGGCTGTACATGAGCATGTATATACTGCTCATAGGAGCCAATCTCAACAGATACTTCAAGCCTCTTATCAGGGTATTCTACAGAGTGCCCGAAGATAAAGATAAATGAGTGCCGTTTTCGATGTTACGGCGCCTAACAATATTGAAGGAAGGTAACCTTACGATGAAAGAAAAACTTGAACAGATCAGAAAGGATGCGCTGAGCCAGGTACAGGGCTGTGGTGAAGTTGACAAGCTTAATGAGATAAGAGTCAATTTCCTGGGCAAGAAGGGCCAGCTTACAAGTATCCTTAAGAGCATGAAGGACGTATCTCCGGAGGACCGTCCCAAGGTCGGCCAGCTGGTGAATGAGACCAGAGCGGAGATAGAGAAGGTCTTTGATGAGGCTCAGCTTAAGCTTCAGAGAGCCTTAAGAGATGCTCAGATGAAAAAAGAGGTAATTGATGTAACTCTTCCCGCCAAGAAGCAGGCAGTTGGACACAGACACCCTAATGCCATAGCCCAGGATGAGGTTGAGAACATCTTCATCGGTATGGGTTATGAAGTAGTAGAAGGTCCCGAGATCGAGACCGACTATTATAACTTTGAGGCACTTAACATTCCTGCAGACCATCCGGCCAAGGATGAGCAGGATACATTCTATATCAACGACGAATATCTGCTGCGTACACAGACTTCCGGTACACAGGTGCATGTAATGGAGAAGGGCAAGCTTCCCATCCGTATGATCGCACCCGGAAGAGTGTTCCGTTCGGATGAGGTGGATGCAACGCATTCTCCTTCATTCCATCAGATAGAGGGCCTTGTAATTGACAGGCATATAACATTTGCAGATCTTAAGGGAACTCTCTGGGAGTTTGCCAAGGAACTATTCGGTCAGGATACCAAGGTAAGATTCAGACCTCATCACTTCAACTTCACGGAGCCTTCTGCAGAGATGGATGTGAGCTGCTTTAAGTGCGGCGGATCCGGATGCAGGTTCTGTAAGGGAACAGGCTGGATCGAGATATTGGGCTGCGGTATGGTACATCCCAACGTGCTTAAGATGAGTAAGATAGATCCCGAGGAGTACAGCGGATTTGCTTTCGGTATCGGTCTTGAGAGAATAGCTCTTCTTAAATATGAGATCGATGATATGAGACTGCTGTACGAGAACGATGTGAGATTCCTCAAGCAGTTCTAAAATGACTCGGAAATAAAATCTTGATTATATAAATTGGAGGATATTTGTTATTATGAATACCGCTTTATCATGGATAAAAGCATATGTGCCTGACCTGGATGTGACACCGCAGGAGTATCTGGATGCGATGACTATGACCGGTACCAAGGTTGAGACATTTGAGTGCCTGGATAAGAACTTAAGTAAGATAATAGTCGGACAGATCCGTTCGATCGCTCCGCATCCCGATGCAGATAAGCTTATAGTATGTCAGGTTGACATAGGGAGTGAGACGATACAGATCGTTACCGGTGCTCCCAATGTATCTGAAGGAGATAAGGTTCCCGTTGTTTTGGACGGCGGTAAGGTTGCGGGAGGCCATGACGGCGGTCCGCTTCCCGAGGATGGAATAGAGATACATAACGGTAAGCTTCGCGGAGTGGACAGCTTCGGTATGATGTGCAGCATCGAGGAGCTGGGTTCTGACAGGAATTACTATCCCGAAGCTCCGGAGAACGGCATATATATATTCCCCGAGGATACACAGGTAGGGGCTGATGCGATTGAGGTGCTCGGCCTTCATGACTGCGTGTTTGAGTATGAGATCACTTCCAACCGTGTGGACTGCTACAGCGTACTTGGTATCGCAAGAGAGGCTGCTGCCACATTCGGCAAGAAGTTTGTTCCGCCTGTCGTTGACGTTAAGGGCAACTCGGAAGATGTTAATGATTACGTATCCGTTGAAGTTAAGGATACCGATCTGTGCACGAGATACTGCGCAAGAGTCGTTAAGAACATCAAGATCGCTCCTTCTCCCCAGTGGATGCAGAGAAGACTTGCAGCAAGCGGTATAAGGCCGATCAATAATATAGTCGATATCACAAACTACGTGATGGAAGAGTACGGCCAGCCCATGCATGCATTCGACCTTGATACGGTCGCAGGACATAAGATAGTTGTTAAGCGTGCTGCCGACGGAGACAAGTTCGTGACACTTGACGGTCAGGAGAGGATCCTTGACAACGAGATGCTTATGATATGTGATGCCGATAAGGCGATCGGTATAGCGGGTATCATGGGCGGTGAGAACAGTATGATCACTGACAATGTGACAACGATGCTGTTTGAGGCTGCCTGCTTTAACGGTGCCAATATCCGTAAGTCTGCCAAGAGACTTGGCCTCAGGACCGATGCTTCAGGCAAGTTTGAGAAGGGACTCGATCCCCGCAACGCGCTGGATGCCATTAACAGAGCCTGCTCACTTATAGAGGAACTCGGCTGCGGAGAGGTCGTAAACGGTGTTGTGGATGTCTGCGAGCCTCTTGCTGACTTAAGAGTCATCGATTTTACAACTGAACGCATCAATGATCTCCTTGGAACTGACCTTCAGGATGATGTGATGCTCGATATATTCAAGTCTCTTGAACTTCCTGTTGAGAAGACTGATAAGGGATACAGGATGACGGTTCCGTCATACAGACAGGATCTTGAGGGTGTTGCCGATCTGTCTGAGGAAGTTGCAAGATTCTACGGATATGACAAGATTGGTTCAACGCTTCCTTCGGGCGAAGCAACAACGGGTAAGATAAGCTTTAAGCGCCGTATCGAAGATAAGGCAGCTGAGATCGCTGAATACTGCGGATTCTCGCAGGGTATGTGCTACAGCTTTGAGAGTCCCAAGGTGTTTGACAAGCTGCTCATACCTGCAGATGATGTGCTCAGAAATGCAATCACGATCAGCAATCCGCTCGGTGAAGACTTCTCTATCATGAGGACGATCTCACTTAACGGTATGCTTACATCGCTTTCAACCAACTATAACAGACGTAATAAGGATGTTAAGCTCTATGAGCTTGCCAATATCTATATTCCGAAGAGCCTTCCGCTTACGGAGAGCCCGGATGAGAGGATGCAGTTTACTCTCGGTTTCTACGGAGAAGGCGATTTCTTCACTATGAAGGGCGTGATAGAAGAGTTCTTTGACAGTATCGGGATGAACTCAAATATCATGTATGACGGCAAGGCAGGAAGGCCTTATCTCCATCCCGGACGTCAGGCCAATATTATATACAACGGTACGGTAGTCGGTTATCTCGGCGAGGTACATCCCGAGGTTTGCGACAATTATGATATCGGAACCAAGACATATATCGCAGTGCTCGATATGCCGAACATCGTTCCGAATGCAAGCTTCGACCGCAAGTATACGGGCGTTGCGAGATTCCCGGGAGTGACGAGAGATATCTCGATGGTTGTTCCCAAGGAGATCCCGGTCGGCGATATAGAGGCCATGATCAGACAGCGCGGCGGCAAGCTGCTTGAGACCTACAGCCTGTTCGATATTTACGAAGGCGAGCAGATCAAGGAAGGCTTCAAGTCAGTTGCCTACAGTATCACATTCAGGGCATCCGACCGCACGCTTACCGATGATGATGTCAATGCCGCAATGAAGAAGATCCTTAACGGACTGGATTCAATGGGTATCGAACTGAGACAGTGATAAAAAGTAACGCCGGATAAACTTAATTGTTATCCGGCGCTGTCATTTAACGAACAGAACATTTAAGAGAACGGAGGGACGATATAATGAACGACAGAAATATCTGGAAGGAAGCCACACAGAAGAAGGTCCGTGATATAGACAAGTTCGCTGCAGGTTATATGGATTTCCTTAATAACGGAAAGACCGAGAGAGAGTGCTGCGACTTGGGCGTATCAATGCTTGAGGAAGCGGGATATGTGGAACTCAGTAAGGTCATAAAGTCAGGCAAGAAGCTTAAGGCGGGTGATAAGGTATATACAACTCAGATGAACAAGTCGATCGCTGCATTCAGGATCGGCAAAAAGCCTCTGTCTGAGGGCATGAACATACTTGGTGCCCATATAGACAGCCCGAGGCTTGATATCAAGCAGAACCCTCTGTTTGAGGACGGCGGTATTGCTCTCCTTGATACGCACTACTATGGCGGAGTCAAGAAGTATCAGTGGGTTACGATCCCTCTTGCGATCCACGGTGTGGTAGTCAAGAAGGACGGTACCATCGTTGAGATCAATATAGGCGAAGATGAGGATGATCCGGTATTCTTTATCTCAGACCTGCTCATTCATCTTGCAAGCAAGCAGATGGAGAAGAAGGCATCGGAGGTCATCGAGGGTGAGGCACTTGATGTGATCGTCGGGAATATGCCCCTTAAGGACAGCAAGGACAAGGAGGCTAAGGATGCGGTAAAGGGTAATATCCTTAAGCTTCTTAAGAGTGAATATGACATAGATGAGGCTGATTTTGCATCGGCTGAGCTTGAGGTTGTTCCCGCCGGCAAGGCCAGGGAAGCGGGTTTTGACAGGAGCATGATCTTATCATACGGTCATGATGACAGAGTTTGTGCTTATCCTTCGCTTAAGGCACTTTTGGATGTGACCGCCTGCGACAGGACTGTATGTGCGATCCTCGTTGACAAGGAGGAGATAGGCTCCGTTGGTGCAACGGGCATGAGGTCCAAGTTCTTTGTTAATGCCGTTGCTGAGCTTATCAACCTTACGGAGAATGAATACAGTGAGATCATCCTTAACAGATGCATGGCCAATTCATTTATGCTGAGCTCTGACGTGAATGCGGGCTTCGATCCCACATATGCAGATAAGTTTGAGAAGAAGAATGCTTCATATCTCGGAAACGGAATGGCGCTTATCAAGTTCACCGGAGCCAGAGGCAAGTCAGGTTCAAATGATGCCAATGCCGAATATATCGCAAAGCTTCGCAATATCCTTGATAAGGACGGAGTAATATACCAGACTGCCGAGCTTGGCAAGGTCGATGCGGGCGGCGGCGGAACCATAGCATATATCATGGCTCTCTATGGGATGAACGTTATAGACTGCGGTATTGCTGTGCTTAACATGCATGCACCCTGGGAGGCTATAAGCAAGGCAGATCTCTATGAGACCTATCTCGGATATAAGTGTTTCCTTAAGAACATCGGCACGGAATAGAGGGAAGGCATGAAGACCAGCGATTTCTACTATGATCTGCCGGAAGAGCTGATTGCACAGGATCCGCTTGAAGACAGGAGTTCTTCGAGACTGCTCCTGCTTGATAAGGCAACAGGCCGGACCGGACATACCGTCTTTGCGGATATCATAGATTATCTTAAGCCGAGCGACTGCCTGGTGCTCAACAATACCCGTGTCATCCCGGCAAGGCTCCTCGGAGTTAAGCCCGATACCGGCGCGGCAATAGAAGTGTTCCTGCTTAAGAGGTTAAGTGATACGGAATGGGAGACCCTTGTCCGCCCCGGCAAGAAGCTCAGAAAAGGGGCGCAGGTTTCCTTTGGTGACGGCCTCTTAACAGGCGAGATCACAGAGCAGCTTCCGGATGGCAACCGTATAGTAAAGTTTAATTACGATGGTATTTTTGAGGAGATTCTGGATAAGCTTGGAGAGATGCCTCTGCCTCCGTATATCACGCATAAGCTTACGGATAAGGAGAGATATCAGACTGTCTATTCCAAGTATGAGGGTAGTGCTGCGGCACCTACTGCAGGCCTTCACTTCACGAAGGAACTGCTTAAGCGCATAGAGGAAAAAGGAGTGCGACTTGCCTATGTGACGCTCCATGTCGGCTTAGGTACCTTCCGACCTGTCAAGGTCATGGAAGTGACTGAGCACAAGATGCATTCGGAGTTCTACAGGATAGATCAGGAGACTGCCGATATCATAAACGACACGAAGGATAAGGGTGGTCGTGTGATATGTGTGGGCACTACGAGCTGCAGGACGATCGAGAGCGCAGCTTTTATGGATGAAGATGGAAGATACAGGCTTAAGGCTGCATCGGGAGATACGGATATATTCATCTATCCCGGGTATGAGTTTAAGCTCCTTGATTGTCTGATCACGAACTTCCATCTGCCGGAATCTACGCTCATCATGCTCGTATCGGCCCTGGCCGGTCGTGAGAATGTGCTGAAAGCCTATGAGGAGGCGGTATCTGAGAGGTACAGATTTTTCTCATTCGGTGATGCGATGTTTATAACAGATTCTATTGAAAAATAAGATGTTTTGATATAAAGTAATGGTTAGGAACTATGCTTTAGCATAACAAAGGGTATCGGAAGGAAAAGCAAATGGAAAAGAGAAAAGCGGAGAGAACAGAACTTGAATCCAGACTGATCATCAAGCAGCTCAACGGAGAAGGTTCGGGGAGTAAGGAAGTAGCTATTGAGATCACTGATGTTTCCAAGGCAGGCGTTGGATTTGCCTGCACGGAGAAGCTGGATATCGGTGCCGTATATGAGGGATTTCTGACTATCTGGACAGCAGAGACCATACATTGCTTCATGGAGATCGTTCGTATCGTCAAGAAGGGTGATGCGTTTGATTACGGCGCTATATTCATCGGAATGCCCGATATGGAGACCAAGAGGATCGAGATATATCAGACTGTCGGACATCTTAACGGCGAATTCTGATCATAAGTCTTTTTGCAAAATAATTGATTATTTTATTGTAAATTGTCGGAATATTTAGTAAAATATTGGTTAGGGTCGTGACCGATCCTAATCAATATTTTTTTGATGGTTTAATGGGGAACCATCCGAAGGAGGTTACATGAATATTTACACAACTGACAAGATCCGTAACGTTGTACTGCTTGGTCATGGTGGTGCGGGCAAGACTTCTCTTGTGGAATCTATGGCTTACCTTGCCGGACTTACATCCCGTATGGGCAAGGTTCAGGATGGTAATACCATCAGCGATTTCGGTAAGGAGGAGCAGAAGCGTCAGTTCTCAATATCGACATCTGTAGTTCCCATCGAATGGGAGGGAACCAAGATCAATCTGATAGATGCACCCGGATACTTTGATTTCGAGGGTGAGGCTTATGAAGCCGCATCTGCAGCCGATGCAGCGATCATCGTTGTAAGCGGTAAGGCAGGTGTGGAAGTCGGCACCGACAAGGCGTGGGATCTCTGCGATAAGTTCAAGCTCCCCCGCATGGTGTTCGTAACGGATATGGATGTGGATAATGCATCATTCCGTCAGGTGGTGGAAGATCTGACTGCCAAGTACGGTAAGAAGCTCGCTCCTTTCCACTTCCCGATCAGAGAAGATGAGAAGTTTGTCGGCTACGTTAACGTTGTGGCTGAGAAGGCTTATCGCTGGGAAGGCAAGGATGCCAAGGAATGTGAGATCCCTGATTATTCCAAGTCTTATCTTGATCAGTATCGTGATACGCTCATGGAAGCGGTTGCTGAGACAAGTGAAGAGTTCATGGACAGATACTTCGGCGGAGATACATTCTCAGAAGCTGAGATCAGAGCAGCTCTTCGTACCAATGTCAATGATATGTCGATCGTTCCGATGTCAATGGGTTCAAGCATTTTGTGCCAGGGTGTATATACGCTTCTTGACGACATCGTTAAGTATATGCCGAGTCCCGAGAACAGGACAGTTGCCGGTGTAACTCTTAAGACTAACGAAGTATTTGAAGCAAACTACGACTTCTCCAAGGCCAAGAGTGCATATATCTGGAAGACCATCGTGGATCCTTTCATCGGCAAGTACAGTCTTATCAAGGTTTACTCAGGCGTTATCAAGACTGATGATGTTCTCTATAACCAGGATAAGGACGTTGAAGAGAAGATCGGTAAGCTCTATATCCTTCAGGGTAACAAGCCTATCGAGATCTCTGAGCTTCATGCAGGCGATATAGGTGCCATTGCCAAGCTTACGGCAGCACGTACGGGTAATACGCTTTCTACGAAGGCTAATATCATCCAGTACGGTAAGGCCGAGCTTCCTACACCTTACACATACAGAAGATACAAGGCTGTTAACAAGGGCGATATAGATAAGGTCAGCCAGGCATTACAGAAGATGATGCATGAGGATCAGACTCTTAAGAACGTCAATGATGCCGAGAACAGACAGCTCTTACTCTACGGTATGAGCGAGCAGCATCTGGATATCGTTGTCAGCCGTCTCCAGAACGAATACAAGGTAGCGGTTGAGCTCTCTGATCCCAAGGTTGCTTACAGAGAGACTATTCGTAAGAAGTCTGATGTTGAGTACAAGTATAAGAAGCAGTCAGGCGGACACGGCCAGTACGGTCATGTCAAGATGACTTTCGAACCCAGCGGCGATATCGATACTCCTTACACATTCGAGCAGATGGTTGTCGGCGATGCCGTACCGAAGAACTACTTCCCCGCAGTTGAGAAGGGTCTTGTAGAGTCAGTCGGCAGAGGACCTCTTGCAGCATATCCCGTTGTTGGTATCAAGGCTGTTCTTTACGATGGATCTTATCATCCTGTTGATTCATCAGAGCAGGCATTTAAGATGGCTACGATCCAGGCATTCAAGAAGGGTATCATGGAAGCCAATCCTGTTCTCCTTGAGCCCATCATGAGCCTTAAGGTTACAGTTCCGGATCAGTATACCGGTGATGTAATGGGCGATCTCAATAAGAGACGCGGACGTGTGCTCGGTATGAATCCTACAGGCGACGGCAAGCAGGTTGTTGAGGCTGAGGTTCCCATGAGTACGATCTTCAGATATTGTACAGACCTTCGATCTATGACCGGCGGTTCCGGCGAATATTCTTATGAGTTCGTAAGATATGAGCAGTGTCCTTCAGATATCCAGGAGAAGGAAGTTGCAGCCAGAGCAGCTAAGGTTGCTGAGAACAGTGTTGATGAGTGATCGGGCTGTCTGACGGTTTGATAATTGAATGTATATATGGCTCGGGGGGATCCCGGGCCATATTTTTTGCGTTTTACTTGTGAATTCACGATAATCTGATATAATTGCTTTGTATGTTAAGAGAATTATTAGACTCTAACTTCATAATGATAGCAGGCGTGATAGTTGCCTTTGTGGCAACATACATATTGCATGCGCGCCTAAAGGATAAGCTTCCTCATGATCAGGGCAGAGCATTTGCCGTAGAGGGAGAGAAGAGTAAGGGTAAGGCCAGAGGCTCGGGAATCATATTCGTGCTTGTGTTCGTGGCGTGCGACCTGATTTTTAACAGACTCAATGTCGAGAGGTGCATCTATTTAAGCGTTATCACGTTCAGCATGGTGACGGGTTATCTCGATGATGCATCCGAGAGACCTTGGAATGAGTATCTTAAGGGTGCGCTGGATCTGGTCCTGGCCATAATCACGGCGATCACTTATCTTACATATAACGGCAATTCGTTCATACTTGGAATGCTCCACAGTAGGGAAGTGACGCTTCCTTATCCGGTATTCGGGCTGCTTATTGTGGGACTTGTATGGATGGCCATCAATGTTACCAACTGTTCGGACGGCGTGGACGGACTGAGTGCGACGCTTACGATCATAACGCTTGGCTCATTCTACCTGTTGGCGGAAGAGGTATCGGGGATCGGCAGCTTCGAGTATTCGATAATGCTGTTTATGGTCGTGCTGGCCTCATATCTGTGGTTTAATTCGACGCCGAGCACGATTCTCATGGGAGATGCCGGAAGTCGTGCGATGGGTGTGATGATCGCGATCACGGCCCTTATGAGCCACAGTCCGCTACTGTATATACCCCTGTCGATCGTACTAATATTGGATGGGGGACTGGGACTGCTTAAGGTTGCGCTCCTCAGGTTCCTTAAGATCAGGATCCTTGTGAACACACGTTGTCCGCTTCATGACCAGGCCAGAAAGGTCAAGGGCTGGTCCAATACTCAGGTAGTCATGCGATTTGCGATCATCCAGATCATGGTCAGTCTTGTTACAGTTTGGGCCTACTGGATGCTGTATAAATAGAGAATGTCAAAGATGAAACAAGTAAAAAGTAATAAAATTATAAGCATACTGTCGGATCACGGGATAGAGGTGATCCTGGCAGTTATTCTTTTGTTTACAGGCGGATTTTATGATTACAGTGCGATGGTACTGGGTGCGTTGCTCGCAGTAGCGGCGTTCTGCGCACTGTGCGGCAAAAAACAGATCCGGCATTACATCAGCATGCCGATCATCTTCGTATTATGGCAGATACCCGTGTCCATATGGGCGATCGACAGGTATCAGGCCCTCGCAGGGTTCCTGCGCCTTTCACCGCTTATCATCTGGATATGGCTTTGCGCCCAGTCGGAGACGGTTGACCGCGACAGAGTCATGAACTTCATCCCGTATTCGGGCGCTGTCATGACCATAATAGGCGTTGTTTCGTACATAACGGGCATCTTCAAGGACCGCATATGGATGGCAGACCGCTTCGGCGGCACATTCCAGTATGCCAATACCTGCGCACTCTACCTGCTCCTTGGGATCATCCTGATCACAACGTCTCTGCTCGAGGGCAGTCACGGGATCGTATTGAAAGTAACTCTGGCCATATTGATCGTGGGCCTGCTGCTGACCGGATGCCGCAGCGTGCTCATATTAGCGATCGCATGGGGCATATATAAGTCTGTACGGGAAAAATCAATGCGACTTCCTTTTGTCATTATCGCCGTAGTTTCTGCAGCCCTAGGTGGACTGTATGCATTTGTGACCGGAAATATGCAGAACATAGGCAGGATATTCACATCATTGTCCCACGGAAGTACATTCTTCGGCAGACTCCTGTATATGAAGGACGGGCTTAAGATCATCGCGAAATTCCCACAGGGGCTCGGTTATAACGGATATTACTATGTGCAGCCCCTCTACCAGAACGGTGTCTATGATGTGCGTTTCGTGCACAACGACTACCTGCAGGCAGCTCTTGATGTTGGCCTTATCCCTGCGCTTCTGTTAGTCATCTGGCTTATACTTATGATAGTAAAAGGTCGTGCTGTCAGGAGATACAGGGAATTGCTCGCGGTGCTTCTTGTTTCGTCGCTTTTTGACCTTCATATGCAATTTGAACTGATACCGATGATCGCAATCCTTTGCTTTGATATCAGCGGAGATATTGCTGCAAGTACCGGGGCTTCAGCCGGAAAAAGAAAGAAGACCGACCATTCAGGTAAGCCTAACAAACTGATAGATCTGTTTATGGGTCAAAGCGTCGGTAAATATGCGAACATTCAGAAGACGGAAGGCAAGGTTATCTATGGCCTGATATTTGCTGCATATGTTGTTGTTACAATCCCTTTCGCAGCATACAGGCTGAAAGATTATGACCTGATGCTTAAATTCTTCCCGCATGATACAGAAGCCGAGATCCGCATTCTGGCTGAGACGGAAGATGTTGACCGCGCAAGGAGCACAGCCATAGATGTGATCAACCACAACATATACATTCCAGCTGCGTACAGAAATCTCGCCTTTATGGCAGTTATGGATAATGACCCGGAAGCGGCACTTAACAACATGGATGAGGTCATAAAGATCAACAGGTATCGTTTGAAAGATTATGAGCTTTATGATACAATACTTGACGGTGTGCAAACAGGGATTTTGCGCGGTCAGACCCCTTTGGATGAGGAAAAAAGTGCTGAACTGCTTGAGCGGATAGAGCGGACAAAAGAAGAGCTTCCGCAACGGCTTGAAGCGCTTAAGGAGACGACTGATCCGTTGGCATATAAGCTCAGGGATGTACCTGTATTCAGCTGGTAGAAATAGAATTGAAAGGAGCTGATCCGGCCCGATAATCAGACCTGGATCAAATGGGAGTAAATGAAAAGCAGAAAACTTGCATTGTTACTGACATTAGCGATTGCGGCACAGACCGCACTTGCACCGGTTTCTTCTATGAGTACCGTATTTGCGGCAACGACAGATCCGGCGATCACAACCGACACTGATGATGCAGCGACGGATGCTCCGGAATCGGATGAGGAGATCACAACTTCCGTTACAGAAACTGAAACAGAGGAAAACTCTGCAACAGAGAGCGAAGAGCAGACTCTCAGCGAGGAAGACACAGAGTCAACCGAAGAGACTTCTGATGAACTTACGGAGACAGAGACCGAAACAACTGAAGAAGTGACAACAGAGTCGGAGGAGCTTGCTAAAAAGGATGCTGACAAGCTCAAGGAAAAGAAGGCGAAAGATAAAGATGAAGCTGAACTTTTAGGAGACTCGATGCCTGCCGGTACCGAATGTGATATTAAGGTTCTGCCGAAAATCTATAATAACTATAACGGAAACGGATATGGTTTTTCGTTTGCAATAAATATGAACGATAAGACTGAAGACTTTGATTCCGCACAGGGAATGAATAATGCAGATATAAAGGTTCAGGTTGACAATGGTTCGATAAATTCGATTAATAATGGGTACAAAGGAGCAGGCTATACAGGAAAATATCTTGTCTTAAATGGTGGATATCTTGATAAATCACTATCTGCAGGCAAACATACAGTAAAGGTTGCTGTAAAGAAAGCAAATGAGGATACCTGGTATGTTGGATCTGCCGAGACTGAACTTGTTTATGAGGATAAAAAAGATCAGAAGTATGAGATCAATCCTGAAGGGCGTGATCCGGAAGGCGAAGATTATTTTTCCGCAAAGACAGGAGGAACAATCGTAGATTTCGGTTGCAATCTCGGAAGTGCAAAAACTTCTTTGAATTCTTCAGGACATCAGTTTAAATCCGTTAAACTTGTTAAGCACGGAACGAGCACTTCGGTGGCTGATGCCATCAATATTGTTAGTGGATGGTCGGGTGAAATGAACCAGAATCATCATTATGATGACATCATTAGATATCCTGATGATGGTGATGATTCGGCTTTAATTGAATATTATCTTGCTAATAGAATGCCCAAAGATGATTCGCTTGGCTTGTGGTGTGATTTTAAACTTACAAAAGATATTGATGAAGGCTGGTATGATGTTGTGGCTGTTGCTGATAGCGGCGCGAAGGCGACATTTACCAATGCATATTATGCAACAAACAAAGTTGTCCTGTATGGAATTGGGTGTCGATTCCCATGGTACTATGGAGAGATCGCCAACCAAAATCGCGGCGAATATGTTGCAGCATATATATACGGCTTAAATATCACGGAGGGTATGTATCCGTCATATTTTAAGGAAGGTGCGCAATTGACGGAAAATGAGGGATACCATACTGAACCATTATTCTGTAATAACGGATACTCTTATCTGCTTAAAAAGAACAATAATGATGTCTGGAACAGCGAATATGGTGACCTTAATGTCTCTGTAAACTTGAATGGAGTCAGTGGTGATAATCTTATTGATGCGCGTGATGAAGAAAACAAGACTGGCAATGTGAGCATTCCTTATTCAAAAGTCTATGCAGTTGGAGGATTATGGGATGGTGAAAAGCTGTATGGTTGGTCAGATTGGGATACACAATATGTATTCTATCTTTCGGAAGACTGGATAGCCGATGCTGATTCAATTGGCATAGTGACCTATGCTAATAAAACTGACAGAGACAACCATGAGAACAGTACATCTGAAAAAGAATACAATATAATTCGCGATTCGAGCGAATGCGCATATATTGTTTCTGAATTTAGGGAAAGTGAATATAGTTATTTCTCCGTATATAGGGATAAGGACTCCGTGAGAGACTACTGGGATGGGGATTGGTATGATGGTACATTTTGTAAATCGATAGATCTTACAGCAGATATGTATTATGGACCAAGCGCTGTGTTGTCTTTTTCTGAATCTTTAGACTTTGAGTTATATGATTCTTGTGGTTTTACTAAGATTACTCAGGGAACTTGCGCAAAAGATAAACCCCTGGATCAGTGTATACCTTCTTCAGACAAGTACAAGATCAGGCATGATACCATGTATAGAGTGTTCATTTATAAGAATGGTAAGCTTGATAGAAAAGAATTTATATCTGGGCTTTCGACCGGTCAGCCCACCGCTGACTCTGTTACTATTTCGGTTGAGCCGACAGAAGCTACTGTGGGAGTCGGTGGAACGGTCAAGCTTGTTCCGACTGTTGGACCTGATGTAATAGCGGACAAGAGTGTTACATATAGCAGCAACAAGAAAACAGTAGCAACAGTTGATGCTGAAGGTACGGTCACAGGCGTGGCTCCCGGAACTGCAGAGATCACTGTTACAACAAAGACCGGCGGCAAGAAAGCCAAGGTTAAGATCACCGTCATTGAAAAGATTGTGGCTGTTACAGGTATCACCATATCAGAGCAGGATAAAGAGATATCAGGCGTAACAGGAGATTACTATCCGCTTTCGTATACACTTGCGCCCGAAGGTGTTACTGAGACGGATGTTGAATTCATAAGTAACAATGAGGAAGTTGTTAAGACCAATGCCAAAGATGGCATGTTATATATGGTTGGCGAAGGTGAGGCAACAGTAACGGTTAAGATCACATCGCCTTCATCAGGAGAAACATACTCTGCTACCTGTCATGTGACCGTCGCAAAGAAGCCTGTTAGGGCGACTTCTGTAAGCCTGAATTGCAGAAACGTCGTATTAAAACCGGGTGACGGTTTTTTCCGACTTTATGCATCGGTCAATCCTTCGAATGCTGATGTGAAGTCTGTGACATGGAATTATAGTAAAAACGGTGTTATAAGTCGTATGACTGAGTACCCTCTTTCTGCTGTAATCTATCCCAATTATATTAGGGGAGGAGATGCAATCGTCTGGATCGAACATTCTGACGGACTCACTGCAGAATGTAAAGTAACCGTACTTAAGGATGAAGCGCGAGCCAATGGCGATATAAAGCCTGATGATGAAAAGCACGATATCTGGATAAGTACCATTCCTGCTCAGACATATACCGGAAGCAAGATTACCCCCGAGATCCGCGTATATGACGGCGGTGTTATGCTTACTAAGGGTACGGACTATACCGTAACCTATGCCAATAATGTAAATGTCGGAAGTATCGGCGCTACCAAAAACGGTAAGAATATCGCGCCCAGGGCCGTAGTTAAGTTTAAGGGCAACTATAAAGGAATAGCATTAAGCAGGTCGTTCGACATATTGCCTCTAAACATCGAGGCGGACACCGAGAGCGATTTCTTCGATGCACCGGATATCACTATAGACTTTAAAGACGGTAAGACTTACAAGCCGGTTCCCGTGCTTAAGCGTAACGGTAAGAAGCTTAATGCGGGTAAGGACTTTGACTATGTATATCTGAATGAAGGAAATCCTATAGACAGTATAAAAGACAATAATCGTTATACTATCAGGATTCAGGCAAAGGGAAACTATACCGGCGAAAAGACAATTCATTGCGACGCAATAGGCAAGGGCGGAGTCTATGTTCCGATAAGCAGTATAAGAGTAACGCTTAATCCGTCAACCTATGAATATGATCCGGCAGGTGTGACACCTTCGTATACGGTCACATATGGTGATGAGCCGGTCGATCCTAAGATGTATACTGTTACATACTTAAATGACAGCAATAGTCGTGTCGGAACCGCTACAATGGTATTTAAAGGATCCGGCGAGTATGATATGTATGAGTTCGTCGGTGAGAAGCGCGTAACCTTTAAGATCACAGGTAAGGCACTTGACAAGGCTGTGAATGTCGAGGGCATTGTTAATAAGACATTTACCGGAAGTGATATCATGCAGGATGATGCGAAGCTTACGCTTAAGACTGATCCGAGTAAGGTTCTTGAAAAAGACAAGGATTACACAGTATCTTATACGAAGAATATCAATGTAGGTACCGCTACCGTTACATATAAAGGAATCGGCGCATACACAGGTACTTTGAAGAAGACATTTAAGATCAATAAGGCAAACGCTGATGATATTGAGGTAAATGTTTATGATGTTCCTTATACCAAGGGCGGGGCAAAGACTGATCCGAGTGTTAAATATAACGGAAGAAAACTTACTTCGGGCAAGGATTATACTTTAAGCTATAAGTACAATACCGTGGTGACTACAGAAGGAGTTAGGAATAAGCCTGAAATTACGATCAAGTATAAAGGTAATTTTTCGGGACAGAAGACATACAACTATAAAGTTGCAGGTCAGAACATTAATAAGCTGAATGTCTCTGTTTCCGATAAAGCCTACAGCACCAAGGCTTATTCATGGATGTCTGCACCTGTTATTACGGACGTTAACGGTAAGAAACTTAAGGCGGGTGTTGACTATGAGAAGATTACGGTCGGAAATTATGATTACTTTGGTAAGAACTGGGGCGATAATCCTCAGCCGGGTACAAGAATCACGGTGACCGTCAAGGGTAAGGGTAATTATACGGGCGAACGTGAAGTTGATTACCACATTTTCAGCAATAACATAAGTAAAGCCAAGTTTAAGATCAAAGACCGGATATACGCCGGAAATTATGTCACTCTTAGCAAGGAGGACTTTACGACAGCGACACTGACCGTTAAGGAGAACGGCAAGAATGTAACAAAAGACCTTGCGCTTGGCACGGACTTTGCGATAGTATCATATGAAAAGAACTTAAAGAAGGGTACCGCGACGGTATACATAAAAGGTATCGGCGGCGAATACGATCTGGGCGGAACAAGGAAGCTGACATTTAAGATAACAGCCAAGGACAGCGCGACGCTTTCGTATGTAGAAGAATAGTTCTAAATATATAATCAATTGGAGGCATGATATGGCACAACCTTACAATCATCATGAAGTGGAGCCGAAATGGCAAAAGATATGGGAGGATGAGAAGGCTTACAAGACTGAGAACGATTACAGCAAGCCCAAGTACTATGCACTTGTTGAGTTCCCCTATCCTTCGGGACAGGGACTGCACGTAGGTCATCCCAGACCTTATACGGCACTTGATATAGTAGCCAGAAAGCGCAGGATGCAGGGTTATAACGTGCTGTATCCGATGGGCTGGGACGCATTCGGCTTGCCGACCGAGAACTATGCCATAGCCAATCACATACATCCCAAGACTGTGACCGAGAATAACGTGGCCAGGTTTAAGGCACAGCTGCAGAGCCTCGGCTATTCATTTGACTGGGACAGAGAGGTCAACACCACGGATCCCAACTATTATCATTGGACCCAGTGGATATTCCTTAAGCTCTTCAATGCCGGCCTTGCTTACAAGACCAATATGCCTATCAACTTCTGTACATCATGTAAGGTTGGTCTTGCCAACGAGGAAGTTGTAAACGGCGTGTGCGAGCGATGCGGTTCGGAGGTCATCCGTAAGCAGCAGAGCCAGTGGATGCTCAAGATCACTGAGTATGCCGACAAGCTCATCGAGGGTCTCGACAGCGTCGACTATATCGAGAGAGTTAAGACACAGCAGCGCAACTGGATCGGACGTTCCACGGGTGCCGAGGTTGACTTTGCCCTTACGGGAAAAGATGACAAGCTTACCGTATATACGACCAGACCTGACACGCTGTTCGGTGCGACCTATATGGTCATGAGTCCCGAGCATCCTTATATAGAGAAGTATAAGGCTGATATAAGTAATTACGACGAGCTGATGGCTTACAGAGAGCAGGCTTCCAAGAAGTCTGACTTTGAGCGTACAGAGCTTGCCAAGGATAAGACCGGTGTCGAGATCAAGGGTCTTACGGCCACCAATCCGGTTAACGGCAAGGAGATTCCGATCTGGATCTCAGACTATGTTCTTATGAGCTACGGAACAGGTGCCATCATGGCCGTTCCCGCGCATGATGAGAGAGACTGGGACTTCGCCAAGAAGTTCAATCTTCCTATTATAGAAGTAGTAGCCGGGTCTGATGTGCCCGTCACGGAGCAGGAATATACCGATGTTGCTGAAGGCAAGTTAGTCAACTCCGAGTTTTTGAACGGCCTGTCAGTAGCGGATGCAAAAGTGAAGATCACTGAGTTCCTGACAGAGAAGGGTATAGGACACGCCAAGACGAACTATAAGTTAAGAGACTGGGTGTTCTCACGTCAGAGATACTGGGGTGAGCCGATACCGATCATACATTGTGATAAGTGCGGATACGTGCCGCTTAAGGAGGAGGAGCTTCCGCTCATGCTTCCCGAGGTAGACAGCTATATGCCTACCGATACAGGTGAATCACCTCTGGCAGCCATGACTGACTGGGTGAATGTAACATGTCCCAAGTGTGGCGGCCCTGCCAAGAGAGAGACGGATACGATGCCTCAGTGGGCAGGTTCGTCATGGTACTTCCTGCGCTATACGGATCCCGATAATGACAAGGAGCTGGCAAGCAAGGAAGCTCTCAAATACTGGCTGCCCGTAGATTGGTACAACGGCGGTATGGAGCATACGACGCTTCACCTTCTGTATTCGAGATTCTGGCATCGCTTCTTATATGATGAGGGTGTTGTTCCTTGTCCCGAACCTTATCAGAAGAGAACAAGCCACGGAATGATCCTGGGTTCCAACGGCGAGAAGATGAGTAAGTCCCGCGGTAATGTGGTAAACCCTGATGATATAGTACGCGAGTACGGTGCAGATACACTTCGTACATATGAGATGTTCATAGGCGCATTCGACCTTGCAGCCTCATGGAGCGATGAGGGCGTGAGAGGATGCCGCAGATTCCTTGAGAGAGTATGGAAGCTTCAGGACATTGTGGTTGAAGGTGATGCATATTCTTCAGACCTCGAGACCAACATGCACAAGACCATCAAGAAGGTCAGCGGAGATTTCGAGTCGCTTAAGTACAATACAGCTATCGCGGCACTGATGACTCTGATCAATGACTTCTATAAGAAGGGTGAGATCACGAAGGCTGAGCTTAAGACCTTCCTTACGCTTCTCAATCCCGTTGCTCCTCATATCACAGAGGAGATATGGAACATAGAAGGCTTTGACGGAAGGATATACAACACGGCATGGCCTGAGTATGATGAGGCTAAGACCGTTGAGAACGAGATCGAGATCGCGGTTCAGATCCTGGGTAAGGTAAGAGGCAAGATCATGATCGCCGTTGACGAGGATAAGGACAGCGTTATCGCCAAGGCTAAGGCGAACGAGACTATAGCGCCTCTCATCGAGGGCAAGACGATTGTCAAGGAGATCTACGTTCCCGGCAAGATCGTTAATCTGGTAGTTAAGTAGATCCTGATTCAATGAACACTGAGACTTATGAGATCCGCGGCAGGATGTTCCGCACCAAGGCGGACTATGCCAGGGGATTCAGAGACAATCAGACAATTGAACGAATAGAGCGCTCCATCGATAAGACCGATCCCGAGGAGGTCGCTAAGTTAAGGACCGACCTTGAGAGAGGCAGGTATCACTTCGAGACTCTTCTCGGAGATGATTACCTTGAGGAGATCATAGAGCTTGATGAGGACCTTAAGAGACAGGCTGCCGCGGATGAAGCTGCGAATGCAGGCAAGCGCGGCCGTCGTTCTTCCGGGGGAAAAACAGGAGCGGCTAAGTCATCTGCAGGCCGAAAGAAGCAGAAGAAGTTCACGGACTATGATGACGATATGCAGAAGGAGATCATCAAGGTCCTTAAGAGAGATCAGTTAAGGCGAAGGCTTATTATGGTCGTACTGGCTCTGTGCATACTCGGCTCGATCGGATATCTTGTATTCTACTTTACTTTATATGAAAAGAATGACATAGAGTATACGGAGTTGGCCGAGCTTAAGCAGGAAGATGTCGGAGGCACTGTTGAGATCAACTACGAAGAAGCCAAGGACAAACCGCCGGTACTTAAAAAGTATGAAACCCTGTATCAGAAGAACAGGAGACTGGTAGGGTGGCTTAGCATTCCGGGGTGTGATATCGATTATCCCGTGATGCAGACATCCAACAACGAATACTATCTGGATCACAACTATAACCAGGATTATGACAAGAACGGTTCGCTGTTCATGGACAAGGATTGTACGCCGGCATTCCCGAATGACAATATGATCATCTACGGACATCATATGAAGTCGGGTAAGATGTTCGGTAATCTCAACCGATATGCCAAGGAAGATTTCTATAAGAAGAATCCGCAGTTTTCATTCGACACTATATATGAGACCGGAACCTATGCCGTGATGTATGTGTTCAGATCAAGGATATATGCTCAGGACGAGATAGTGTTCAAGTACTATCAGTTCATAGATGCATCAAGTGCGGATGAGTTTGATTCTAATATGGAAGAAATGCGAAACATATCTCTATATGACACCGGCGTGAGTGCCGTATACGGAGACAAGCTCATCACATTGTCGACCTGCGACTCGTCGGAGGATGCAGGAAGGTTTGTTGTAGTGGCTAAGAAGGTATCCTGATAAAGAATTAATGATCAGGTTATACAGATTTAATATTTGGTACTTTTGTCCCTTGTAAAATCCGTTTATCGGCTTCATAGGACTAAATATTTAGTTAAAAAGTATAAAAAAAGTATAAAATCGCTTTAGTTTGATAAAATAATAAAGCAAAATTGTACGCATTATGTGCATTTTCGAAAAATTTAGTTAAAAAATCGTGAAATAACTATTGCAATTAGGAAATATTTCCCTTATTATATGAACTAGGACTAAAGTAATGGAATTGGGATGAGTAAGAAGGATACTGATAGTTCTAAAAAGGGCAGAGATATTGTAAGGAAACTGGTTCCCGGTATACTGATAGCGATCATGCTGGTTTCCGGATTCAACACAGTATCAGCCTTCATAAATTATCGGAAAGCTAACGAAGAGTATGAAAGCCTTACGGATTATGTAGAACCTGCGACTGAGGTTGCGACTGAAGCGGAGAGCACTACAGCCGAAGAGGAAGAAGTCGAAGAGGACGCCAGACCTGAGATACCTCAGATGGATATAGACTTCGAAGCTCTTACGGAGATCAACGAAGATTTCAGAGGTTGGCTGATCGTACCGGCACTGGACATTACATACCCGGTACTCCAGGGATCCGATAATGAACAGTATCTGCATGAGACGTTCGAGCACAAACACAATAAGGCCGGTGCGATCTTCATGGATTCATACAATTATCCCGACTTCAGAGACTTGAACACCTTCATATACGGACATAATATGCGGGATGGAAGCATGTTCGGTTCACTCAAGACCATAGGCGATCATCCGGAACTCATTCAAGCAGAGCCGTACATATATGTATATACACCACGAGCATCCTACCAATTCCAGATCGTGGCCTACTACACAACAAGGAAGGGCAGCGACACATACAGATTCATACTGAAGCCTGAAGAGTATGACGCTTACCTGGACTACATCGGAACTGTTAATGAGATTGAAGGATTATCGGATGTGGATTACAGTGAATATCCCAAGTTACTCACCTTAAGCACCTGTAAGGGAGCAGCCGGAACAAGTAACAGATTCGTTATTCATTCGGTGTTGGTGGGCAAGCGGAAGAACGAATAGCTCCGCTGGACGACTCCCGTCCGAAATAAAAAAGTGTAAAAGAGGGAGAGAAAGATGGAAGAAAGAAGAAATATCAATCGTGTCGACTATAATGTTAAGAGTGTGATAGTCGTATGCGATACCTACGAGAAGTTTTTCGTAGAAGTGGACAATGTGAGTCCCTTGGGAATGGGAATCAAAGGTCCGGGAGATTTGCCAGATCTTAATGGCAAGGACATAATCATCGTAGCTGACACTCTTATCATGTATGCTACGGTTACCAGACAGAAGAAGTTAAAGGACGGCCGCTTCGAGATAGGGATAGAAGCGAAGAAGTTCACTCCGGACGTTCTGGAGTATCTGTTCAATCATATCGGGGACGGAGAGGATTGAGCAAAGGGTAGTTAACAACTAATAACACATAGCTAAGCAGGCGAAGGGAGGCCTAAGAAAACTATGAAAAAAAGAGAAAAGGACGTTATTTTAAGTATCAAGCAGGGTATCTTCACAGCAATGACAGGCGTGATAATCGCATCTAATGTGGTTACACCCGTTTATGCTGCAGAGAATGCTGTTCCGGATCCCGATCCGGAGAAGAAGGCAGATGATTCAACCGTTGACGGTGCTGATGTTTCTACATCAGAGGTTAAATACACCGATAGCAAGGGTGAGTCTATTACTAAGGAAGAGTACGAAGCAGCTTCTTCTACTCAGGACCTCGGCACTCGTACCGATTCTGAGACTCATACGAATGATGATGGTACTGAAGTTACAACATCAACTTATGAGAAGAAGGATGAGAATACCGGTGAAGTTACAAGCGAGACAACAGTTGTTGTTGAGTCATCTCACTCCGAGGAAAAGACCGGTATATATCACAGCGATGAGCCTGAAGAGGGCGATGTGGTTAATGGTCCCGCGGTTATAGCTCTTCTTGTTGATTCCAAGGGTAATCCGGTTCTTAAGAATGGTGAGAAGCAGTACAGAAAGGTTACATCTTATCATTATAATAAGCAGACCGGTTACTATGAGTCTCAGGTTGATACAGATACAGAGACAATAACCATCACAACCAAGAACTATACAGGTGAGTACGAGGAGATCTCGGCTGAGGAAGCGCTCACCAAGGGCTTTGATAAGGCTGAGTACTACAAGAGCAATGAAGACGGAGAGCTGGTTCTCCTTGAGGATATCGTCGATGAAAACGGCGTGATAGTTAAGACTGCAGCTCAGCAGTATGACGAGCTTGATGAAAATGCTCACGGCGGTGTTGTATATTACGACATTAAGGGCGATGTAATAGAGGGCGATGATGCCAAGGCTCAGTATGAAAGTATGCTGAATGCCAACGACGGTAAGGGCGTTCTGGTTGATACCAAGTACTATGTAGGCGATGTCGAAGTTGATACTCAGAAGACATATACGCTTAACTATGATAATGAGGATAAGCTTGTAAGTATCACATATCCTACAGTTGACAAGGATGGCAATACTGTTGTTACAGTTGTTCCTGCCAAGGTTGTTAAGGATGGTGAGGAAGTTGATAATCCTGAATATCTTGCAATTCTTACTGCAGCTGAGAATAAGCAGGCTAAGGTTACCTATTTTATAGGTGATGAAGAAGTTGATATTGATGGCGATAAGACATACGCGATCCATGTTGATAAGGATAACAATATTACCGTTACTGTTGATGGCGAGCCTGTTTCAGAAGCAGAGGAGACTGCAGTTCTCAAGGCCATCGACCTTGATCAGGTAACTCCTAAATACTTTGTAGAAGGATCAGAGGTTGAGGTAGATACAGCCCAGACATACACAGTACATTACGATAAGGATAATAATGAAGTATCTATCACGGTAGGTACCGGTACGAATGCTAGGACTATCGCATTAGACAGCGAAGAAGGCAAGGCAGTTATAGCAGCAGCCAAGACCGGCACAGCTACGGTAAGATACTATGTGAACGGTCATGAAGTTACAGGTGCTAAGCACTATGTGATCGAGTATGACGGAGAGAACAATTTCTCTAAGATCA